>Ga0206937_10118_pt2 | contig 24743 bp, 17 predicted proteins | sample Alteio_BWOrgHeat_11_FD_152923 | JGI IMG/M metagenome (GOLD analysis project Ga0206937, IMG submission 152923) | Enriched cells from forest soil in Barre Woods Harvard Forest LTER site, Petersham, Massachusetts, United States -... | ecosystem: Environmental > Terrestrial > Soil > Temperate forest >... | reverse complement strand
AAGTTAATGGGGCTGAGGTAGGCAAGACTGGAATGGAGTCTGGTACGGTTATAAAAGGTTTCGATATAGTCGAAGATGGCCGTGCGAGCCTCGGCGGAGATTGGCGATTTGCGGCGGTTGGCGATGATTCTGCCGGGCTGGCGTGCGGACGAGTACACGATCTTCGATTGGGAGGACAAAGATCGCTGGCTCTGCGAGGTCGAAGACTGGTCTTGTCTTGGCGTAAAAGGTCTGGCTTGACCTGTTTTGATGCGAGATTCTAGGGTCGAATATGATTCCTAGGTTTTCTCGTCCGCTCGCATTTGCTTGGATGCGTCCCCGGCACATCAAGACAGGATGCGTGATCGTGGCGATTTTTATCGCGTTCGCGATCTCTACCAAAGCGTTTGATAAGGGGGAAAAACTATACGCTGTGAAGGACACAGTTGCATACTTCAATGACGAGGTAATGTTTAACATCTACGAGGGGGAATCAATCGTCGTATTGAGGCACGACAGCAATACTGGGAAAGTATACTACCTGGTCACCGATAATTCGGGAAAGCTGGTTGCTCTCAATGTTAAGGCACGGGATTTTGTATCGCGTGGGGGGCAAGCGGGTGGTGATGGTGCGGGCAATCCGCAATCCGTCGAAGGAGAATGGAAACCGCACGTCTGGACGTCTCCTGGAAGCGCCGCCTACCGTGAGAAAACTTACTATGAACTCGATGTAATCGACGCAACTTACGGAGAGGTGCGAGTTAAGGCAGCCGGTGAAGCTATGGAAGACCAAATCAAAACGTTGCTCGCCTCGGGTATCAAAGACAAAATCCGGGTAACGGGGTCATTCTGGAAAGATGCATTTGGACGAGAGGATCGGAGTCGTGGTTTTATGGCGACGCAAATCCGCACAATTGCAGATCAAGCGATGAAATCTCTTTCTCTCGTCGACCTCTTGATTTCCCCAGAGACCTATCTCGATAAAACGGTCACGATTGAAGGCGTCTTCAATTACCAAAATGCGGAACGAAAGGTGTTAACAATCAGGCAAGGCAGCAACAAAATTGATGTGTTTTACGGAGCCACGCCGCGGGAAAGTTGGCGGGCAATACTTTCGCAGGACGTTACCTCAGACGCCAAAGTGTCTGTCGTCGGAATTGTCAAGAAATACCGCGATTCCGAGAATTCCTACTATATAGACGCTGCTTCCGTGAGCGTCAGGAATGATAAATGAAACCTGTAATTGCGATTGATGACTGTCGTCCCCTCGCCTTTCCAATCCGGTTTTTCGCTGTGTCGCTTGCGGCCGTTGGTCCTGCTTCCTCGAATTGCTGAAAGACGGGTTCCAGCGCGTCCCCTGCTCTCCCCAGCCTCGGCGCGAGACAAAGCCATTTCCGACGCAAGGGCGACCACGCGCCCGACAGGTCCGCTTCGTGTAGGGCTGTTCTCCCGGAACAAGGCCCAGGTGGAGTTCTTGGGGAGACTCTGCCAGGGTCACTTTCCGCGACAGCGGGCAAGCGCAGCGCTGCAAGCATGTTCCCCCCAAACACGAGGGTTTGAGGGGCGAGTAGCCCATCTCCTGCCCGGCATTGACCGAAGGTCGCACTTCCTTGGTGCCTGGGGATCGGAGATCGGCGGTGCTGGCCGTTTTTGATTGTTCGTGCATTTGGAAGCTTTCGGCTCTTTGATCGTCCGTTATGAATCCGCACTGTGCTTTCTGGGGAATCCTCGCCTTTGGTGTAGTCGCTCTCGGTGTATTCGGTTGGAGGATGAAGAATGGTTTCGGCCCATATAACACGAGCACTTTTGTGCTTTTGCTCGTCGTGATTATGGCCGCGTTGCTTGCGACTCTGGACCTGTTGAAGCCTGAACCGCTGACGAACATCTTAATGCCCAATAGGAAATCCCCCGGCTTTGCCGGGGAGACTCTCAGAGTTTGACTTTTCGGGCAGTCCTCCACGGGAGTGAGGTTGTGAGCCGTCCAAAGCGAACAACCACACAAGAACCATGGAGGACTACCAAAGTCTGAGTCACACAAAATGGCAGTGCAAATACCATATTATATTCATTCCGAAGCATCGACGACGCGCCCTTTTTGGGGTGGTGAAGCGAGAGCTTGGCCAAGTGTTCCACCGACTAGCAGAGCAAAAAGGCTGCCGGATCGAGGAGGGGCATTTGATGGCCGATCATGTCCACATGCTCATCAACATTCCGCCGAAGTTGGCGGTGTCGAGCGTGGTGGGCTACCTGAAGGGCAAAAGTGCCATCCACGTGGCGCGGCACTTCATCAAGCGAGAGCGCAACTACGCCGGGCAACACCTGTGGGCGAGGGGATTTTTCGTGGATACCGTGGGACGGGACACCGAAAGAATCCGCCGCTACATCCGCGAACAGGAGGCGGAGGACCGGCGACTCGACCAGCTCGAATTGACCGATCAACCGCAAACCAAAACCGACCGAAAGCAGAACTAACCAGCGACAAAAACTAGCCGCCTTGGGCGGCTCACACTACAAGCCTCCGGCTTTGCCGGAGGTCTCTGACTTGCGATCGTTGGCTTTGCGGGCGGGCTTTTTAAGTCAGAGGGGCCAAGCGGGCCAAGCAATCCCTAGCGATGTCTGATTCGGTCGGACAAGTTGTGTGCCAACGCTCCTACGCTTTGCGGCAGTGGGTGTTAACCTTGTCGCGGTGCGTTGGGGTGTGATGCATTGGCATCCGTCCTGCTGCGCGTTCGCGCTGTCCCCCAACGTCCCCTGAGGGCTGGATCCCAAGATCAATGACAGGGGTGCGCGCTTCCGTCCACCGCCGCTTTGACCTAGGGAGCGCTTCCTTTCGAAAAACGAGGCAACCGTTTCCATGCGAGAGGCGATAAACTTGTTTCTGCCGACAATGTCAATAGCGTGTGACCGCCTTCACGGGAATTTCACAATGTGCACGTTTTGTGCGGATTTTCCGGTTGCAAATACCCAGCAGAGCGCACACCCACCGCACTCCCTCTATCGCTGCCGCCCGAGGACACTGCGCAAGGCATCGCGCAATTCCTCGCGAACGAGCGGTTTTTTGAGCACGCAATTGATGGACGCCGGTTGCTGTTCCGGCCCGAAGGCGAAGCCCGTGAGCAGGATCACCGCCTTCGCGGGATTGACGCGGTGCACCGCATCGGCCAGTTGCAAACCGTTCATGCCGGGCATGCCGTGGTCGGTGATCACGAGGTCGAAATCCTCTCTCATGAAGCGCTGCAACGCCTCGCCGCCATCCGCGGCCGTCAACACGCGATGGCCATCGCCGCGCAGGTAGCCGGAGACGACTTCGAGCGTATTCGGCTCATCATCCACTACGAGTACGCGCAGGGACCGGTCCAGCGTCAAGCGGACTTCTTCCTTCTCGCCTCCATTTGAGTGATGACACGGCAGCGTCAAGCGGAACGTCGTCCCCTTGCCCGGTGCGGTCTCGATCTCCAGCGTCCCCTCGTGCCGGCGGATGATGCCATAAGCCATGGCCAGGCCCAACCCGGTGCCCTGCTCGCCTTTCGTGGAAAAAAATGGCTCGAGACAGCGCTGCCGCACCTCCTCCGACATGCCCGTGCCGGTGTCTGCGACTTCGATTCTCACGGCATTCTCGAGAGGCACCGTGCGCAAAGTGATGGTCCCGCCGCCGGGCATCGCATCGACCGCATTGAACACCAGGTTCGTCAAGGTCTCGCGCAACTCCGCGCCATTGCCCAGCACCAGCGGCACCCTCTGCAATTCCAATTCCAGGCGAATGGTGCGCCCGGTTTCGAGCGCCTGCCCATGCCACTTCGGCTTGGTGAGCGGCACTACTTCCTCGAGGAGATCGTTCACGTCCACCGCGGCAAAGACGTCGCTCTCCTCGCGGGGACGATAGAAATCCCGCAACCGGGCCACCACGTGCGAAGCATCGCGGCCCGCCGTGTTCATCGTCTTGAGATAGTCCAGGAGCAGCTTGCGATCGTCCATGAGCGACTCATTCTGGAGCAGCAGTTCCGTGTACCCGATGATCGCCATGAGCGCGTTGTTGAAATCGTGGCAGACCCCACCGGCCATTTCGCCGAAGGCGCGAAAACGTTCCTGTTGCACGACTTGTCGCTGGCTGGCCTGCAATTCCACGAGGGCGTTTCGCAATTCGGCCGTGCGCTCCGCCACCTTTTGTTCGAGCACCCGGTTTTGCGACTGGATCTCGAGATATTGCATGCGCGTCTGGAGCAGGCTGCGCACGCGCATCTGCAACTCCCAACTGTCGAATGGCTTGAAGAGGATATCCGTCGCCCCGGCGAGGAGGGCGCGCCGCTTGATCTGCGGATCGAAGGACCCGGTCAACACGAGAATGGGCAGGCAGGCCTCGCTAGGAAGATAATTGCGAATCTGCTCGGTGAGCTGAATGCCATCGAGTTCCGGCATCTCGATGTCGGTGATAACAAGGTCCGGCTGAAAGGCCTCGAGCTCTTCGAGAATCCGGGTCGGATCTGTCAGCTTGCGCAGGTGCTTGAAGCGCAGGCGATCGAGAACGTTCTCGAGCAGGCACAGGCTGCGCACTTCGTCGTCCACCATCAGGATGCGTCCCTGGCGCAGGATGCCCTCGTTCATGGGCGAGCTGGTTAAGCCTCTTGAGCCTGCCGCTGGAGCCGCGGGCAGAGGCTGTGCACGGTATCGAGCAATATTTGCGGATTGACCGGCTTCGCAACATAGCGGGCACCGTGGCGGGTGCCGGCTTCACTGGCGGAAATGAGCGAAGTCACAAAAACGACTGGAATGCTCGCGAGCACCGGGTCCTCACTCAACTCGCGTGCAAGGGTGCCGCCATCTTTGCCCGGCATGTCCACATCCAGCAGGATCACATCCGGGCTGTATTGCCGCGCCGTGGCCAATACCGCGAATGGCCGGTTTTCCTCACTGACATCGTATCCCCCGACACGGGACAGAACTATCGCGACGAGGCGTGACAGCTTTGGATCATCATCCACAACGAGGATTTTGCTTTTGGTCATACCAGCAGACAAAGCACACGCCGTTCCACCGCCCGCATGGGACGACTCCGTATTCCCGTTACATAATAACCCCGACCGCTCCCTTTCACGGGGCCACCGTGCTACGCGGAGATGATGTTGTTGCGAATCGCGTAGCGCACGAGGTCGCTGAAAGACTTGAACTTGAGCTTTTTCATGATCGCCGCCCGGTGCGTTTCCACCGTTTTCACACTGATACCCAGCGCCTGCGCCACTTCCTTGTTGCTTCCGCCTTCGGCGAGCAATTGGACGATCTCCCGCTCCCGATCGGTCAACCGCCCGTCACCGGTGCTTTCCTCGCCGCGCGACTTGCCGTGCAGTAGCTTGGTGAAGAGGATTTCGCCGACCTGCGTGGTGAAATACGGCTTGTGGAGCGCCAGCGCCTGCAACGCCGCCTCGAGCTGCGCCCGCCCATCGGTCTTGAGGATGTAACTGCGCGCCCCCGCTTCAAAGACCTGACGGATGAGTTGCTCCGTCTCCAATCCGGTGAACATCAGGATTTCCGTCTTCGGCGCGATCTTCTTGATCAGCCGGGTCGCCTCGAGGCCATTCAATTCCGGCATGGTCACGTCCATCACAACGATCTGCGGATGCAAGCGCCCCACCATCTCCACCGCTTCCCGACCAGTCGAGGCTTCGCCACAGACCTCCCATCCGGGCATCAATTCGACCACGGCACGCACTCCCCGCCGCATCACTTGATGATCGTCCGCAATCAGCACTCGAATTGTTTCCATAAAATCAAATCGGCCATCGGCAACTTAATGCAATGATCGGTATGACTTCAAACACTTAGCTGCCGCCTGCGCAAAAAAAAACACACTCCAATCGCAGATCCGTAATAATACATAGTTCCCCTACTCCGGTTGAGCATGCGAATGGCTCAGGCTAGACCGCGGACCTTTCGTCGCTCCGCCCGCACCATGGCCTCCATCCTTTCATCCAACCTCCCAATAAGCCTTTCTCACCATCACGCGGCCGCCGCCGAGGTTTCACGGCTGCCGTCCAGCAGATGAAAGGCGAACTGATCCTGCTCATCGCCGAGGCCATCACGGTGTACTTCCTGGTGCTGTGGGCGCACTCGCTGCGCAGCCGCTACGGCCTGGCCCATTTTTACGCGTTGCTCGGAGGCCTCACGGCCGTGATGTCGTGGGTCACTGACGCCGGCGTGAAGGTGAACCTGCCGCACATGTCCCTCATGGTCGGCTCGACGGTATTCTACACCGCGCTTCTCCTCGGGATATTCGTGGTCTATGTTTTCGACGGGCCGCAGGCAACGCGCGTCGCCATCTCCACCGTGGCGGGCGTTTCCGCCATGGTACCCGTCATCGCCCTGCTCCTGCACCTGGAGGTCGCGTTCTCCGGTTCTGCTCCCTTGGTCAGCGTGCCGATGCCCAGCTTCCGCATCAACTCCGCGTCCGTGCTTACCACGGTGGCCGATCTCCTCTTTCTCGCCATCGCCTGGGAGTTCCTCGGCAAACCGCGGATCCACCTCCCGTTGTGGTTGCGTTCCTTTCTCACTTTGCTCGGGGTGATGTGGCTCGACGTGATTCTCTTTTCCACCGGCGCCTTCCTCGGGACACACGATTATCTCGAGATCATGACTGGGACGTTCCTGAGCCGACTGGTCCTTTCCGTCTTCGCATTCCCCTTCCTGTATCTTTACCTCGCCAAGCAGAACAAAAAATTTGGCCAGGTCATCGAGCACCGGCCCGTGCTCGCGATCCTCAAGGAGATGACCGAAGCGCGCCAGGAACTCAGCCTCGCCCAAAAAGAAATCGAACGCCGCATTCATGTGGAGCGCGAAAAGGAAGGCCTGATCGTGGAACTCCAGCGGGCCTTGAACGAGGTCAAGACCCTGCGCGGCATCCTCCCGACCTGCGCTTATTGCAAAAACATCCGCGACGAAACCGGCGACTGGCACCAGCTTGAAGAATACATCCAGACCCACAGCGAAGCGAAATTCAGCCACGGGATATGTCCTGAATGCCGCGAAGAGCACTTTTTTCACCTTCGCGGGGGGCGGGCATAGAGGGCGTCTAAAAACTACCTCTAGCAAGAAAACCTGCGGTAGGTTATTCACGGCGCCGCTGTTTTTCTGATGCTCCCCATGCCAATTTTCCGCCGTAGCCCCGTAGCCGTGGTCGTTGCAGGCGCCATCTTTTCCATCACCTTGTCTGGCCTGTCGCGTGCCGGCGTGGATCCCGGCGAGTACCTCCTCAGCGAGATGAATTGCGCGGCATGCCACGACCCTGGACCACTCAAGAGCCGCCTCGCCTCCCGACTTTCGCCCCGGCTGGATGCCGCCCACGGAATCAGCGTGACTCCGCAGTGGCTGCGCGCCTTTCTGTTGAATCCGCAGGCCGAAAAGCCGGGCACGCTCATGCCCGATATGCTGGCCGGGCTGGAAGACCCGGCCCGCGCCGAGGCTGCGGAAGCGCTCACTCATTTCCTCGTGTCGGTGCGCGGTGCGAAAACCGCGAACCCAGTCGGCCAGAGCGCGGCGGCGATCAATCTCGGCCGCTCGCTCTATCACACGGTCGGTTGCGTGCAGTGCCACGCGCCGGACGACTTGCCGCCGGGCAAAGCCGAGGCCAAAGACGAACTCGCGGAGCTGGCGAAAACCGCCGTGCCGCTCGGTAACCTCGCGAAGAAATATACAGTCTCCGAACTGGCGGATTTCCTCCGCGATCCGCTCAAATCCCGGCCCGGCGGGCGCATGCCGTCGCTGAAACTCAATCCGGCCGAAGCCCGCGCCGTGGCCATGTATCTCCTGCGCGCCCAAGTCGCCTCGGGCGATGCCGCGCGGCTGCCCGGCGTGAGTTACGACTACTACGAGGAGCAATTGCCGGAGTTGCCGGAATTCGACCGGCTCACGCCAAAGACCTCAGGCAATGCGGAGACCTTCACGCTCGCCGTCGCCGAACGGAAAAACGATTACGCCTTGCGCTTCCGCGGCGTGATCACCGTGCCGAAAGCCGGTGAGTATGAATTCTCGACCAAGTCCGACGACGGCTCCCGGTTGTTCATCGACGACCAGCAGGTGGTGGAAAACGGAGGCATCCACCCCGATCAAGAGCGCAAAGGAAAAATCACCCTGACCGCGGGCGAACACTCGATCCGCGTCGTCTATTTCGATGGCGGCGGTCAGACGGCGCTCAAGGTTTCGTGGAAGGGACCCGACATCAAAAAAGAGGAGATCCCGGCGAAGGTGCTCTCGCACGAAGGCCAGGCTATGCGCCCCGTGGGCGATGCGGAGTTTGTGGTCGATGGGAAAAAAGTAGCGTCCGGGTCCGACTACTACGTTCAACTGCAATGCGCGGTTTGCCACGGAGACCTGCCGAACAAAGGGGCGGTTGACATCGCCTGGCCTGCGGCCAAACCGCTGGCCCAACTCAATGGCCGTCAGCCCACCGGCTGCCTGAGCACAAAAGCGAAGCCGGGCGTCCCTCATTTTGAAATCAGCGATCGCCAGCGCGTGGTCCTCCTCGCCCAACTTGGCAACCAGGCCGCCCTGAGCACGCCGCTGACTCCAGAGCAGGAAATCGTGCGCACCATGACAGTCATGAATTGCTTCGCCTGCCACAATCGCGACCGTCGCGGCGGACCCGAGGGACTGCGCCGCGAATACTTCGCCAATGTGGGCGAAGTCGATCTCGGCGACGAAGGCAAGTTTCCGCCACATCTCAACGGCGTCGGCGCCAAGTTGCGTCCCGAGTGGATCAAAACGGTGCTGACCGAAGGCGGCGCCGTGCGGCCCTACATGGCCACGCGCATGCCCCAATTTGGGGCCGCCAATATCGGCCGTTTGCCCGGCCTGCTCGACAAAGCCGACTCCCGCGCCGACGCCCAGCCGCAGCCGGATGTCTTCGCCGAAGGCGTGGCCGCCGATGCGAATAAATTCGGCCGCAAGCTGATCGGTGTCGGCGGTCTCACCTGCATCGCGTGCCACATGTTCGATGGCAATAAATCGCTCGGCGTGCCCGCGCTCGACCTCGCCACCGCGGGCCAGCGGCTGAAGTACGATTGGTTCCATCGCTACCTCGTTGACCCGCAATCGCTCCGCCCCGGTACCAGGATGCCCGCCTTCTGGCCTAATGGGGTCGCCACCAACAAGGACATCCTCGGTGGTGACACGGAGAAACAGATCTTTGCCATCTGGGCATACCTCGCCCGCAAGAATTTCACGGACCTGCCACCAGGCCTGATCCAGGGCAAGATGGAACTGGTCGCCACGAAGGAAGCGATCATCTATCGCAACTTCATCGAGGGCGGCGGCCCGCGCGCCATCGGCGTCGGTTATCCCGAAAAGGCCAATCTTGCTTTCGACGCCGACGAAATGCGGCTCGCCCTCATCTGGCAGGGTGCGTTTATCGACGCCGCGCGGCACCGCACGGGGCGCGGCGAGGGTTTTGAAAAGCCGCTCGGCAGCAACGTCGTACACGGTCCACCGGGCCCGCCGCTCGCCGTGCTCGAAAGCGAAAGCAGCGTGTGGCCGAAGGAGACGGGCAAGGCCGCGGGCTGGCAATTCCGCGGCTACTCGCTGGATGACAAACGCCGGCCCACCTTTCGCTACGCGTGGAATGGTCTGACCATTGAGGACTATCCGGTCGCCGTGGCCGAGCCGGGCGGAGCCGACGCGAGTTTCCGCCGCACCATCACGATCCACTCGGAACAACCCGTCGAGCGACTCTTTTTCCGCGCTGCCGTGGGCAAGAAGATCACGGAGAGCAACAGGGCTGGGGAGAAGGGCACCGCCTATGTGATTGATGAAACGCTGAAACTGAAGTTCCCCGACGCCAAGCCGATCATCCGCGTCAGCGAGCAAAAGGCCGAACTGCTCGTGCCGCTCACCTTCACCGGCAACGACGCGAAGTTCGTCGAGGAGATCACTTGGTAATCACTCCTCTTCCCGCCATGAAATTCACCACTGCATTTTCCCTCGTGGCCCTTCTTCTCGGCGCCAGCGTTTTCGCCGACGACACGGCCACGCCCGCGCTCAAGGAAGCGGAGGCGCAATACTACCGCATCATCACGCTGCCGATTCCCGAGGGCATCGCCCTTGAGGCAGGTGCGCTGCAATGGCTGGGCCATGGCCGCCTCGCTGCCTCTACCCGGCAGGGCGACATCTATCTCATCGACAACGTCCTCGAGGACCCTCCGGCGCACTTGAAGTTTACGCAATTCGCCAGCGGCCTGCATGAAGTGCTCGGCCTCACCGAAAAGGATGGCTGGATTTACGCCACGCAGCGCGGCGAAGAGACCCGCATGAAAGATCTCGATGGCGACGGCCGCGCCGATGTTTTCGAGACCGTCGGCGATCCCTGGGGGATCAATGGCGACTACCACGAATACGCCTTCGGCTCGAAGTTCGACAAGAACGGCGAGCTGTGGATCGTGCTCTGTCTCACCGGCTCCTTCAACAGCAACAGCCCCTACCGCGGCTGGTGCTTCCGCCTCACGCCCGAGGGGAAGTGGATTCCCACGTGCAGCGGCATCCGCTCGCCCGGCGGCATCGGCACAAATGCCGAGGGCGTGATGTTTTTCACCGACAACCAGGGGCCGTGGAATGGCGCCGACGGCCTCAAGGAATTGCGCCCCGGCTATTTCATGGGACATCCCGCGGGGCTGAAATGGTTCGACGATCCCGCGACCAAAGACGCCATCGCCGCCGCGGGCCTCAAGAAGCCACAAGAGCCCGAGAGCGGCAGCCGCATTTACAAGGAGGCCAGGCGCATTCCCGAGTTCATGCCTCCGGCGATCATGTTCCCGTATCCCGAGATGGGGCAATCGGCGAGCGGCTTCATCCCCGATACCACGGGTGGCAAATTCGGCCCGTTTCAAAAGCAGCTCTTCGTCTGCGACCAATCGCACAGCACCGTCATGCGCGTCTTCCTCGAGAAGATAAATGACCGTTATCAGGGCGCCTGCTTCCCCTTCCGCCAGGGCTTCGACTCCGGCAATCTCACCGTCGAATGGGGCGACGACGGCTCGCTCTTCGTCTACGGCACCGATCGCGGCTGGGGCGCGCGCGGCGGCCATCCCTACGCACTCCAGCGGCTTGTATGGACCGGCAAGGTCCCATTCGAGATTCACGAAATGCGCGCCAAGCCCGACGGCTTTGAATTCACCTTCACCAAGCCACTCGATCCCAAGACCGCCGCCGATCCCACGTCCTACACGATCAAGACCTACACTACGATTTTCCAATCGAGCTATGGCAGCCCGAAAGTCGACGAGACGACGCCCACGATTAAAAGCGTGACTGTCGCGCCCGATGGCCTGAGCGCGCGGTTGGTGATCGACGGATTGATGGAAGGCCACGTCCACGAGTTGCACCTGCCCGGCGTGAAGTCCGCCACCGGCGAGCCGGTCCTGCACCCGGACGCCTATTACACGCTCAATCAAATCCCGGCGAGTTGATCTACCATTTGCCATTTGCCATTCCCAATCACCCACACCATGACCACCACACTGCGCCTCCTCGTCCTCACCGCGCTTGCCCTCGGCATTCCGGCCTGTACCACGACAAAAAAAGCCGACTGCTGCGGCTCTGGAAACTGCGCCGTCGATACCACGCAGATGCACCCGGCGAAGAAAAAGGCGGACTAACGCCAGCAATCTCACATTGCATTGACCGCCCGCGGGCCGAGCACGAATTGCTCGCCCTCGCGCGCCGCATCTACCCGCAAGCCACCGCCAGCCTTTTGCGCGATCTCCCGCGCGCGCATGAGCACGTTGGAGATGCAGCGGTCGTCGTGCGCCGGGTCGTGATGGAAGAGGAAGAGCCGCTTGACGTGATTATTGAGCGCGATCTGCACCACGTCGTCCACGCATCCATGCCCCCAGCCCACATGCGCCTGGTATTCCTCGGCGGTGTACTGCGCGTCGAGTATCAGCACGTCCGCCTCGTGGATGAATTCCGCGATATTCTTCTCCAGGTTGCGGGGCAGCGCCCCGCCGTGCGCCTGGGCCGTGTCCTTGTTGAAAGACTCGTTGTCCGGCAGATACACGATCGTGCCGCTGGAGGTGTAGAGTTTGTAGCCCACGCACACTCCGGGGTGGTTGGAAAAGCACGCTTCCACCCGCACTTTGCCCACATTGAACGTCATCTCCTTGATCTCCTCGATCACAATGTTCCCGGGCATCTGCTTCAGCGCGATCGGGAAATATGGACTCTCCATCTGTCCCGCCAGCGTTGCCGCCAGGCCGGCGCGCGCGCCTTCGTAACCGAGAATGTGCACCCGATTTCGCGCATCGTAGGCCGGCAGGAAAAACGGGAAGCCTTGGATGTGGTCCCAGTGCGTGTGCGTGATGAGCAGTGTAATTTCGATGGGCTGCTCGTGAAACTCCGCAGCCAGTGCCTCGCCTAGTGGCCGGATGCCCGAGCCCGCATCGAGGATGATGATCTCCCCATCCGCGCGCACCTCCACGCACGAGGTATTGCCGCCGAAGAAAACCGTCGACTGTCCGGGTGTCGGGATCGAACCCCGCACGCCCCAGAACTTCACCACCGTTGTCTGATCCGAGACGGGTTTGGCACTCGGCGCCGTTGCTTGCGCCATTGCAGGCTTCGTCTCGCCGCGCATCGAGGTCGTCTTTGCCAATGCCTCGTGCAACTGCGCCAGTTCGACCGGCTTCACCAGAAAATCGTCCGCCCCGGCTTCCAAGGCGCTCTGCCGGTCCGAGGGAAAATCGCGCCCGCTGATTACAATAATACGCGTGTTCTTGATCTCCGGGTGCTCTCGGACCTTGCGGCATACGTGAAATCCGTTACTCCGCGGCATCAGCAGGTCGCATAGAATTACGTCTGGCCGGTGCTGGATGGCGAGTTCCACACCCTGGTTGCCATCCACCGCCTCGATCACTTCCCAATTCGCACGGCGCAATGCCTCTGCCGCCGGCCGGCGGCAGATTTCATCATCATCGATCAGCAGGATCGTCTTCATCTGGAATTGCCGGAGGGTAGCTGCGTCGTGGAGATAGGAAAGTCCGCGTCGTCGCGAATGTCCAAGCGAGAAAAAGAGTATTTGCGCCATTTCGTCGAGCCTCCTTTTCGCGCTCTATGGTATCTGGCTTGTCCGGCGAAAATTCACTCAGTAGCCTGCCCACCCATGAATGTGCCCAACCTGCGCAGCCCCTACGCTCAAATTGGCGGGATCTCCTACTTTCCTCGCATGCTCGACAAAATCCGTCTGCACGCCGCAGGCACGCTGCCCCAGGATTACCATGCCAACCTCGGCGGCGGCTTCGACGGGCGCGCCCTCAGCTTCCTCTGGATCGAGTACCCCGCGCTGGTCGAGCGCGTGAAGCAAGGAGGAAGCGACGAGGACATCCTCGCCTGGGCCGTAGCCCAAGGCCGCCAGCCGAGCCCCGAGGAAATCGAGATTTGGAACGACTTCATGCGCAAGCGCGGCTGGAACGATGAAGCCTCCGAGCGCCTCGCCATGCGCAAGCGCGAGAGCAACTTCGAAAGCCGCGACAACATCCAAACCATGTTCGACTACATCGACGCCGACGAAGGCCGCCCCGTTGGCAAAAAGTCATAGCGCGCCGCGCTCTCATCTTGGGCGTTCGCTTGCAGATAGTGCGGTGGAGGGCACCGCTCCGTCGGTGCCTTGCGAGCCACCGAGGAAGCGACGGAGCGCTTCCCTCCAGCACCTAAAGCCGCTCGGTTCCGGCTTCCGCCGGGTTGGATGTTCGCTATGGGATGTTCAGCGCTCCCGGTGCTGCCTCACCGCTGATAAATCGGCAAAAAATGGTCCTTCACTGAAAGACTCAGCACCGCCATCGCCGTGGCGTAAACCTTCCCCCCTTGCCGCTCCTCTCCATTGATCCCTTCCCACCACCCTTCGCGCGATTGCAAAGGCAGCAATAAATCCGCCACCAGTTGCCGCGCTACGTCCGCATGCCGTCCCCCGCGCTGGTACATCCCCTGCGCGTAATAATAAGTCGTATAAAAAAACCAGCGTTCACCCTGCCGCACGCCATCCTTGAGCAGCCGGTCCGACGCCCCCTTCACTTCCTCGGAGTCGTATTGCCCGCACACTTGCATCGCCAGCAACCCCTCCGCCGTCGTCGAAACCTCCCGGCCCTTCGTCTGGTAACCAAAGCCGCCCAACTTCACTCCACCACGGCTTTCCGTGTCCGGTTGATAAAGCCGGCGGATGTAACCGACCGCATCGTCGATCGCCTGCCTCGGCACATCGAGCCCCGCATTCTTCGCCGCGCGCAAGGCCATCGTCTGCCACACCGTCACCGACATGTCCGAGTCGCCGGAGTCCGGTGAATACCGCCAGCCGCCACGATTGCTGTCGTTCTTGGAAACCTTCTGCGACCGCAAGATCAGATCGATGGCCAGCCGGCACTTGTTGCGAATGACCTCGTCCTGCGCCGCATCCGCGCCCATGCCAAGCATCTCCGAGAGCATCAGGGTCGTGATGCCGTGCCCGTACATTCGCGAGCCATCGCTCTGCCCAAAATAGCCGTCTTTCTCCTGCGCCTCCGGGCGCAACACAAAGCCCAGCGCCTTCCGCATCGACTCGCCTTCCGGCGTCGGATCGGCCGCCTGATGCCCGCACGCTGCCATCGCCAGCACCGCCAACGAAGTCATTGCTGTTTCATGCCGCATCTTGTTGTGAATGCCGCCGCTCGATGGGTCCTGCGTCGACATCAAATACTGCGTGGCCTTCGCCATCGCCTCATCCACTTTGTCTTCCGCACGCGAAACCGGCAGCGCCAGCACCAGCACCAATCCGGTACAGACGACAATCGCTTTCCAGCCCCATCTCCGTTCTAGCTTCTTCAACGACTTCACGGCTTCTTCGATTTCTCCGCGATCGCCCGATAGTACGTCTCGACCTGGTTGCGATACTCTCCCGCGATTCCTTCGCGCTGACCCTCGCTCAACTGCTCGGCCATTTGCTTCGGCAGCTTGCCCCAATCGCCCGCCTTGTTCTTCGCCTCGGCGAGCGCTCCGTGCGAGCCATTGCCACCTTGCTGCGCGCCACCTTTCGACGCCGCTTGTAATCCACCCTCTTGTGGCTCACCCGGCTGGTTCGGCGAACCGGCCTCGGAGCGCTGCGCACGCGCCGCCGCCGCCGCCGCCTGGGCCATGGCCGATTGCGCTTTCGCCGCCGCGCTCGACTGCGGCGCCGGCTTCGATCCTGCCGACTGCGCCGCGGACGTCTGCGCCGCTTGAGACGTGTTCTGCGATGCCTGGGCATTCTGCGGCTGCCCTTTCTGGTCACCCTGGGCACCCTGCTTCCCTCCGGCGGCGGCCTGCTGCTCGTTGCCTTCCGCATGTGAGTTGAGCGCCGCGTCGAGGGCATCGAGCGTCCGCGCCATCCAAACCTGTTCCTGCGGCGACGCCGGCCCGGCCGCCGAGAGATTCAATTCCGCGTCTGGTGGGGTACCCTGTGCCGCCTGGGCATTTTGGCCGGCTTGCTGCCCATTTTGCGCCGCCGGTGTTTGTCCATTCTGCCCCTTCTGCTGCCCAGCCGATGCCTGCATCTGCTGTTGCCCATTGGCTTGTTGGGCGTTGCCTGGCTGGCTATTCGCCTGCTGGGCATTATTATTTTGCTGGGCGTTCGCCTGTGGTGCCTTCGCCTGCTCGCCGTTGCCCTGTTGCGCGGCTTGCGCTTGCGCCGCCTTGTTCATTGAAGGCTGCGCCTGTTGCCCTGCCGCATTCGCCTGTGCGGCCTCCGGCTGCGGAGTCTGCTGTCCTTGCGCCTGCCCATCGGCGGGCGTCTGCGCCGGATTCGCCATCCCGGTGAGCTGCTCGAGCGACTTCTGCAATCCGGTATTCGCTGCATTCACCGCCGGTTGGGCTTGGGCGGCTTGCTGTGCTTGCTGGAGCGCCTGCTTCGCATCTGGCACCTGCTGCTGCGCATTGGCCGCGATCTGTTTGCCGAGTTGGTCGAGTTGCTCGCCCGCCACCTTGTTTTCCAGCCGCGTCTCGTGCCGTCCCGCGCGCATGACATCATCCGCCACCTGCGCCGCCGTGGCGCCGATCGGCGCCTGCTGCTGCGCGGCTTGGGCCAGCGCTGGATTGTTCTGATTGGCCTGCTGCTGCCCTTGCTGCCCTGCCTGCCCCTGCTGTTGCTGTTTTGAAGCCGCCGCCTGCGTCTGCTGCGGGTTGCCCTGCTCGCCTTTCTGCGGCTGTTGAGCGTTTGCCTGCTGGCCATTCTGCGGCTGCTGGGCGTTCGCCTGCTGGCCTTTCTGTGGCTGCTGCGCATTCGGCTGCTGCGCGTTCGGCTGCGGAGCATTCGTGCCATTCGGCTGGTTATTCTGCGCCTGCGTAGCGGCGGCAGCAGCCTGTGCTTTTTCATCCGCCGTCATCTTCTGGACATCCTGTGCCACATTATTTTCCTGCGCGCTGGCCTGCTTGAGCTGCTCCGCGGCGCCCTTCAACGTATTCTGCGAGATCGCGCTCAGTTCCTTCTGCATCTGCGGGTTTTTCGGCAGCGCCTTCTCCAACTGCGCCAGCATCTCCTCCGGCGTAGACTGGGCCAGCTTCGCCATCTGCTCCGCCTTGGCATAATCCTGATCGAGCTGGTCCTTCACCCCGTTTTCCTGTTCGGTCGCCCGCATCGCCGTGCGCGTTTCCTCCGGCCTCCCCTGCTCCAACGCATTATAGTGTTCCGCCATCTTTTCGAGGGCCTGCGTCAGCTTCTGCTGCTGTTCCACCGCTTGACCGAGCGCCTGTTCCTGCGTCGCCGCCTTATCGCTCTTCGCCGCTAGCGCGAGATCTTCCTCCGCCCGCTGTGGCGGTTCGCGGAGCATGGCCACGGCATCGTCCGCATCGCGCGCCCGCTCCCGCCCCTCTTGCTTCAAGATATCCTGCTGGTTCGCATCGGCCCGCAATGCATCCTTGAGGGCCTCCAACTGCTGGTTCAGCCGCTGCTGTTCGGTCAACGCTTGCCGCGCATCCGCCTTCGCCTCGTCGGGCAATTTCTCATGCGCCTGCTGCGCTTGGTTCGTCGTCTTCTCCTTCAAATCCTCCGTCTTCTTTGCAAGCTGCTTCATCGTGTCCGCCAGGCTTGGCGTCAGTTGCGCCAGGTTCTTCCGCGCCTGCTCCATCGGCTCGCGGAAAAGATCGAGCACCGTTTTTAAATACTCCGCCAATTGCTCCGCCTGATCCTTCGCACTCACCGGCACGCGGCTGATATTGAAGCGCTCCTCCATCTCCCGCTGCAGCGCGCGCGTGAATTCCTGGTTCTGCGCCTCCGATAGAATCTTCTGCGCCGCCTGGCCGAGCGGCCGGCGCTCTTCGAAGTCCAGGGCGCGAACCACTTCTTCCGGCATCACCCGCAACCGCCCGTCCAGCCACGCCCAATCGTGCGGGCTCGTCGTTCGCGACTTCGGATGGTAAATCTCCCAGCGCTCCCCCACCGCGAGGTGCCCAACTCCATCCAACAGTTCCGCTACGAGGTGCCCGCTCTCGAGGACGCGGAAATTCCGTTCGATCCGCTGCAAATCCTTGCTCCACGTCTCCGTCTTTTCACCCGACACGCGGTCGCGCAAGGCCTGGAGCACGCGCGTCGTCAGCCGCACATCGTTCACAAAATAGCTGTCCGCATCCGGGCGCCATTCCTCGAGATCCCCGCGGCTCTTCCACGCGTCGAGATGCACCGCCCAGCGTCCATCGGTCAACGCGTTGGCAATCTCCACCGGCAACCGGTTGCCCCGCAGCAGGTGCTGATTCTCCTGCAGCAACTGCTCGAGACTTGCATACGACATTCCCGCTTCACGCCCCATCTCCAGCAGCACCGAGACCACCTGCGGCCGCACATCGTGCGCCATGCCCAGGGCCTGCTGCGACGCGTCGGTGATCGCTTGCGAAAGCTCCATCGTCGGCGCCAGCAGTTCCGCCCCCGGCTTCCCCGTCAGCGCGGTTTCCAGCGCTGTGCGCCGCTTGTTCAGCAGCTTTTGCAAATTGCGCATCCGGTCGGCCATCGTTCGCGTCCCATGTTCCACCGTCCCACCCGATAGCTCTTCGAGCCCCCGCAGCTCCGCCAGCACGACACGCAATCGATTCGCCACCGGCGCCCATTTCTCCGCGTCCGTGCCGCTATGGTGCGCCAGGCTCAGCAACCGCTCCTGCTCCTGCGACACCACCTGTAAATTCTCGTCCAGCACGTCGATCTCCTCCGAGGTCAGCAGCGTCCGGAAATTCTCCGTGGCCTGCCGCAGAATCTGCTCCGACCGCGCAATCCCATTCAGCGCGTCGGCCATGAGTTCGCGCGCCGACGGCAGCGCGGGATTGTTTCCGAGCACACCCACGATGCTTCGCGCCGTTTCCGTGCCAATCCGCTCCGCATTGACCAACATCCGCCCAACCAGCGCCAGGTCGCTGCTCTCATGCCCGGAAGCGGCGTCGCGCAACACGGTCGAGAGCTGTTTCATCGTGTCCGCATTTTTCCGCACGAGGTCCTCGATGCTGGCCGAAACCGGCATCAGCACTTGCTTGCGTTGCGGATCGCCATCGCCCAGCCGCTCGAATTGCTGCCGCGCATCGTTGATCTGCTTGACCAGTGCGGCCGACGCCGCCTGCTCCGTCTTGAGCAGTTCAAGAAGCTGCCGGTATCCGCCCAGCGCTTGCAACCGCTTCGTCTCGAAGCCCGCCGCCGTAATCGTCACTTGCAGCGGACGCGATTCCGCCCGGTTCCCCTTCAAGTCCACGGCCACAAGCTTTGTCGTCACCAAGTCGCCCGGTTTCACGCCCTGCTCGAACAAGTCCCAGCGCCGCTCGACCTTCACCTTCGCGCCGGGCTCCGTGGCCAGCACCGTCTCCTTCCAAGTACCATCGTTAATTTTCACCTGCTGCGAAACCTTCGCCAGGGCGAAATCATCGGACGCCGATCCTTGCACGTCCACAATCTCATTTGACGGCAGAATGAGGTCCTGTTTTGGCGCCTCCAGTTCGACCTGCGGCACCAAATCCGGCTCCGCACGCAGCTCATATTCCGGGCTAAACTTGTTCTCGAAACCGCTGTCCGCCCCCACGAGATGCACACGATAAATCCCCGACGCATCGATGGGCACTTTCGCCGTGAGCACATTCCCCTGCGCCACCAGCGGGACTACCGTAGCCTTCTTCCCCTGCTCGATCCGCAATTCCGCATCGCGCACCTTTTGGTTCGTCTGCAAATGCAATTCGACCTGCGACCCCTCGAGGGCCGCGATATCGCCATTCTCTTCGACCACGGTCTTCGGCTGGAGCTTGGTGTAAGCTGGATAGGTATAGGCCTTTTGAAACTCGACCACCGCCGGACGCGCCACCGCCTCGAGTTGATACTTCTTCGTCAGCGCATCGCCTGCCCGCACCCGGTAAAAGACATTCTCGCGCCCTACCTGAATCGTGGCCGAAAAACGGTCGCGCGCCAGCGGCGTCATCGGCACCACTTCCCGCCCACCGCTCGGTGTGAACGTCTCCAGCGTTGCCTTGTTCGACGATTGCCCGGAGAGCTCGATAATCAACGGCAGCGTATCGCCCTGCGCCACCCGCATCTCGGCCGGCGAGGGCTCGACAATTTTCACCTTCACCTTCGAGACCCGCGCAAAGTTCGCCATCGGCAACAACGCCCGCATCATCAGCGTCCCGAATTGGAAACCGGTGAGCGCGAACGCCACCAGGCATCCCAGCCCGATGCCCGCGGCGACAAATGCATAACGCCGCAGCAGCTTTGTCGGGAGTAATTGCTCCATGTCCAGGCTCTCGACGCGCGCCGCCACGTCGCTCTGCACCAGCGCACGAAATTGCTCCGAGTCGAAGACCTCTCCCGACCCCTCGTCCCCCAACTCCACGGCCGAGAGCAGGTCCTCACGCAGCTTCGGCTCCGCATGCTCGATCAGCCGCGCCAGTTGCCGCGACCCCGGCGCGTGCAGCAGCAGCCGCCAGCAGGAGCGCCATTCGACCACGATGATCGCCAGGTAGGCCGCGCCGCTCAGCGTCCACCGGACGGCATCCGGCAGCACGAACGCCCAGTCCACAAACGCCACGACCATCATCGCGATCAGCAGGGTCGCCACCGCGGCATAAATACCCCGCCGCACGATCAGCTTTCGCCGCCGGTCGGCAAAAGCTTGCAGTTTCGCAAGGATGAGCGGGTCGATCTTGGCACTCGCGGGATTCAGTAGTTCGGGCATGGCAGTGGGACAAGGTCAGGTTCCCAGAGGTTTAACTCTTCTCCAACGGAATTCTTTGCAGCGACGCGAAACATGTTTTTCACATTTTTTTACACGATCAGGCGTGCGTGGAGTCAAATGCAGCCTCGAAAAGTCAGCGCCACATTTCTGCCGACCACCTTGGCCGTCTGATGCGAATCCATATCCGGCGTTTTTATGAAAACTACGTGGGCAAACCTTCCGGAGGCAGACTCGGTTACGTCCTTGCCCACCAAGGAGACGATCCTTGTGGTCGACGACCATCCGCCCCTGTGCGACGTCGCCAGGATTCTGCTGATACGCCGCGGTTACCGCGTCCTGATCGCGTATGATGCTTCGCAAGCCAAAGAGATGGTGCACGACAACCCGCACATCGACCTGCTGCTGACCGACATCGAGTTGCCCGGGATCTCCGGTGAGGAGCTGGCCGAGTGGTTTCACGCTACTCGTCCTCACGCGGCAGTCGTCTTCATGTCGGGAAACGCCACGCACCAGCACCAGCTCCCGGGTTATCCTTTCATCGAGAAACCGTTCGTTCATCTTGATACCCTCGTGGCTACGATTCGCGCGGCGATCAATCCGGCACGCGCGGCTAGGCAAGCCGCCACGGTTGCCGCCTAGGCCCGGACCTACCTCGAGAGCACCGCACGTTGACGCGCTCTTTCGCGTCAGCCCGATTCCGCGTTCCGCCCCCGTTCGTCACATCCGTCCTATTCCTCCCACAACGCCACGCTTTCGCCTCGACACCCCAGCGGGACCCGGCACCCTGCACGCCCAACTCCCAGTAAGTCCCCATGGCCCACACTATCAAGATCGCCCTCGTCGGCGCCGGCATGTTTGGCGGCGACGTCCATCTCCGCGCCTACGCCGATCTCCAGCGCTTTGGCATCGCCGGGCAGCTCGCCCGCGTCGGCCTCGATAAATGGACGCGCGACTTCGCCGCGGTGCAGTTCGACCTGGTCGCCGTCGCCACGCGCTCCGAAGCCTCCGCCCACCGCGCGCAAGCCCATTTCAAGGAGTGGACCGGCCACGAACCCCGTGCCTATCACGGCGCCACGCCGTGGGACGACATCCTGCGCGATATCCCCGATCTCGACATCCTCGCCGTCGCCACGCCGGATAATCTCCACACCCAGCCGATCCTCGCCGCGCTGGCCAAAGGTGTCCACGTCATCACCGAAAAACCCATGTGCCTCACCATCCACGAGGCCGACGAAATCATCGCCGCCGCGCGCGCCAGGGGCCTCGTCGTCTCCGTGGACATGCACAAGCGCTACGACCCCGATCACCTCCGCGTGCGCGACGACATCCAAAAGCGCATCGGCGCCCCGCTCTACGGCACCGCCTATCTCGAGGAGCCGCTTGCAGTCGCCACCAGCACTTTCAAGTGGGTCGAATCCAGCGACCCCTTCAGCTACGTCGGCCCGCACTGGACCGATCTCATCTATTCCTACTACCATAGCAAGCCCGTCTCCCTCACCGCCGTCGGCCAAAAGAAACGTCTCATCCGCGACGGCATCCTCGCCTACGATGCCGTGCAAGTCCGTATCGATTTCGAAAACGGCCTGAGCATGAACTTTCACAACAATTGGATCACGCCCCCCGAGTTCGAAGGCCCCGTGAACCAGGGCCACGAAATCGTCGGCGCCGATGGTAAGGTCGAGAGCGATCAGCAGTACCGCGGCTTCCGTTGGTGGAACCAGGGCGACAAATCCCGCACCTCGAACAATCACTTCACCCGCGATGTCGCGCGCCCCGACGGCACCAGCGCCTACGTCGGTTACGGCGTCGATAGCCTCACCGTCGGCCTCGCCGTCATCTGCCGCATCAAATTCCACGGCGAAACCCGCGACGCCGTGGCCCCGCTCTACCCCACCGCCGAGGAAAGCCGCATCACCGTCGCCCTCATCCACGCCGCCGCCCTCGTGCGCGACTTAAACTTCAAATACTTGAGTGAAGGCAAAGGCGCCACCGTCACCGCCCGCTTCGGCCCTGATGGCATCTTCATCGTCGATCCCAACCGCGCCGGGGAAGGCGCTACGGCGGTCTTCCACCAAATTTACGACCGGCCGATCTGAGATGGTTGCCGTAGGGGTACTCCTCCGATCTCCGATCTCCCAACTCCAATCTACGAACCCCCATGGGCAAAGAATACAGCATCACCCCACAGACCGTCCCCCACGTCGAAACCAAATACCGCCGCATCGCCTCCCCCCTGCCGCACCCCGATTCGCTCGCGACGCTCGAGAAGCTGCGCACCTTCGAGCCCATCTCCATGCGCGGCATGCCCCCGGTCGTCTGGGAACGCGCCGAGGACGTCCAGGTCTACGACAAATACGGCAACCGCTGGCTCGACTGGTCGTCCGGCGTCCTCGTCACCAATGCCGGCCACGCCGCGCCCGAAATCTGCCGCGCCATCACCGACCAGGTCCAGAGCGGCCTGCTCCACAGCTACGTCTTCCCCAACGAAGAACGCGCCGCCCTCGTCGAATGCCTCGCCGGCGTCGCCCCCGAAGGCCTGAAAAAGGTTTTCCTCCTCACCACCGGCTCCGAGGCCACCGAGTGTGCGCTCAAGCTCAGCCGCGCCCACGGCATTAAGGTCGGCGGCACCAAAAAGATCGGCATCATCGGCTGGGAACGCGGCTTCCACGGGCGCACCCTCGGCTCCCAGCAGGCCGGCGGCATGGCCGGCCAGAAATCGTGGATCGTCAACGAAGACCCCGCCATCATCACCGCTCCCTTCCCCGATGGTTATTGGCAGACCGATACCAGCTTCGGCGCCTTCCTCGCTGCCGTCGAAGCGCGCGGCCTGCGGCCCGAAAACGTCGCCGGCGTCATGATGGAAACTTACCAGGGCGTCGGCCCCGATTTCGCCCCCGTTGAATTCGTCCGCCAGCTCGTCGCTTGGTGCCGCCAGCACCAGATCGTCCTCACCTTCGATGAAGTCCAGGCCGGCTTCGGGCGCACCGGCAAATTCTGGGCCTTCGAACACTACGGCGTCACCCCCGACCTCATCTGCTGCGGCAAAGGCATCAGCAGCTCCCTGCCTATCTCCGCCGTCATCGGCCGCGAATCCATCATGGATCAGTTTCCCCCCGGCGCCATGACCAGCACCCACACCGGCAACCCCGTGTGCTGCGCCGCCGCCCTCGCCAGCGTGCAAAAAATCCTCCGCGAAGACCTCACCGGCAACGCCGCCCGGCTCGAACCCGTCCTGTTGGAAGGCCTCCGCCATATCCAAAAGCGACACCCCGAAGTGATCGGCCACGTCAGCGCCCGCGGCCTCGTCGGCGGCATGCAAACCTTGAAGCGCGGCCAAAAAGAACCCGACCACGACCTCGCCCACGCGATCATCGAACGCTGCTTCCACAAAGGCCTCCTCCTCTTCGCCCCCGTCGGTGCCTGGGGCCAGACCGTCAAGATTGCCCCACCCCTCACCATCCCCCTCGACGCCCTGCAAGAAGGCCTAGCCGTCCTCACCGAAGCTACCGCCGAAGCCGTTGCCGCGCTCCCAGCAGCCTCGCACATCTAAGCGTCTCGATCGCGCCCCTCGGCAGATCATCGGAGGGACGCGCTCCCGCGCGTTCCCACCCCCCCCAACGCCTTCTCCTGAAAAAGTGGGAACGCGCAGGAGCGCGTCCCTCCGCACGTAATCCGTAGCGGCGCTGTAACCGACTTCACTGAACCCGGCAAATCGTCACGCACCTCTAAGGCGCTGCGCCGCACAACGTCGAACGCCAACGGCGTTCCATAAGCCAGCCCAGGGTTGCGAAGCACGAGCTACCCTGGGTTTCCGCCAGCAAATGACCTCAACCCTGAAGGGGTTGAATAGTGATGAGACCGTCCGGAGCGCGAAGCCGGCCCGTATTTTCATCTTATATTCCTTGCAATATTGTCAGATTCCATAAAAGTAAAAGTATGAAAATAACGGTCGATATTCCTGAAAAAGATTTGAAGGACATCATGCGTTTCTCCGGAGAGAAAAAGAAGGGACCCGCGATCGCCAAGTTCCTCGCCACGGAACTCATGTTGCGTCGACGCCGGGAACTTTCGGATGAAGTCATGTCCGGCAAGGTGCGGATCGAATTTCAAAACTTTGAGGCCATCCAGGAGCTCGACCGCAAAAGCCCGTGGGACAAGTAATCGACACCTGCGTCTGGATCGACCACCTGCGCGGCCGCACACCCGACGCCACCCGACGAGTGGCGGACGCCGCACTGAACGATCCCAGCGCACTGTTGTGTGAACCCGTGCGTTTCGAATTGCTCTATGGCGCCTCCCGTCGCGAACGCCCCGTCCTACTGCGCCGGCTGGAAACCATGCCCCTGCTGCCGACTCCCCCAGCGCTCTGGACCGACGCTGCGGACCTGGCCGCGAAGACGTGCGATGCCGGTTTGCGAGTGCCATCCGTCGACCTGCTCATCGCCGCCGTGTGCATCCATCACGGCGCGGCCCTCGCCACCTTCGATTCCCATTTCACCGAACTCGCACGGCTTTGCACGCTCCGCGTGCATCTCCTCGTCCGCCCTGAGCATCGCCGAAAGGGCCAGCCTGCCCGTCGATTGGCGGCAAGGG
>Ga0206937_10120_pt1 | contig 24774 bp, 23 predicted proteins | sample Alteio_BWOrgHeat_11_FD_152923 | JGI IMG/M metagenome (GOLD analysis project Ga0206937, IMG submission 152923) | Enriched cells from forest soil in Barre Woods Harvard Forest LTER site, Petersham, Massachusetts, United States -... | ecosystem: Environmental > Terrestrial > Soil > Temperate forest >... | reverse complement strand
CCGATTCGTTAAACTGTAATCCCCTCAAAAAACCATCCTTTTTTTGCCTGACAAGCCAATCGGTAAGCGCGATCTCGAGCCCAGGCTGGGTGGCGCCGCCCGCGTTTACGTAATAACTTGTTTCGTCGGGATTCTGGCGCATCACGATAGCATCATGCAGTTTATAGTAAAACACAGAGGCATCTAAATACATCGTTTCATCTGCATTTCTCAGCCTGAAACCTGTTTCATAGTTCCAGCCATATTCGGCCTGCAGGTTGGTATTGATGAGGTTATCAGTCGGGCGAATCTCGGCAGTCGTTGGCGTTGAATAGCCCCGGCTTGCCGATATCCGCCAAGCGAAATTATTGGTAAGCTGATAGGATAGAGCGATCCTTGGCATCAGCTCGGCAGTGAAGGGCCGGTTGGTATAATTCTGCTCGTCATTTGGATATACGTTCAGGAACTTGTAATCATAAAAATTAAGACTGAGCGCCGTTTCGATGTGCAGGCGTTTATAAAGATCAGCCGTATAACGCGCGAAGATGAAATGCTGCGTGGTGTGTATTTTATCCAGCGTTTGGTCGGTATCCCTCACGCCGGCATCATTGCCATAATTGTTATCATCGGTATTGGTGCGCTGCCATTCCAGGCCGAGGTTGGCGTTCCATTTATAATTTGGCTGCTGTTTTCCGGTAAGCTCAAAATAAGTACGCAAACCATAAGTATACTCATACCGTTGCTCGAAATTGGTAATGAACGGGTTGTAGAAATTTACATAACTGCCATACACCGCAAACACATTGCGCAGATTATCGGTAATGTGTATTTCATTCACCGCCCCACCATAAGTGACTTTGGTACCGATGGCTATTTTTTGCTGTAAAGCGCCGGGTACAAAGGCCGTAGGCAAACGTGCATCCTGCGGTTCTATAAGGTATTGGCTGTAGGTAAGGCCGCCGGGCGTTTTGTAATACAGATCAGAGTAAAAGCCCATTATTTTCAGATCGTCATGCGGGGCGTAGTTCCATTTGTCGTATAACTGGAAATAGCTGCGGTGCATGCTGCTGTTCTGCCGGTAACCGCCATAAGTTTCATAAGCCTGATTAATGTTAAGCAGGTTATTGGCCTGATGATCCTGAACGGCCACATTTTCATGGTATAACGCATACGAGCCACCGTCAACCGATACAGACACAAAGCTACTGTCGTTATACCGGTTAACGGGTTTCACCAGCACTACCCCGCCCGAGTTTGCGCCGAATAAACTGCCGTCCGGCCCTTTCAATACTTCCAGGCCCTGTATGCTATTTACATCGATGGCATTGAGGTAAGTATTGCCGCCGGCATCGGTGAGCGGCAGGTCGTCATAATATACTTTTACATCGCGTATGCCAAACGGCGAACGCAGCAAACTGCCACGGATCGAAAGCCGGTAGCTTCCGGGAGAGCGCTCTTCCATCCGCACACCTGGTACGGTATTCAAAGCGGAAACCAATGAATTATCAGGCTGTAATTTAAGCTGTGCCGTTGTCAGAACATTTACAGATGCGGGAACAGAGAGCACTGTCTGATCAGTGAGGTAACCGGTAACGGTTACCTGTGTAATATGCCTTATGGTATCTTTTTTTGTGGAATCAGGCTTGGTTTGAGCCATTATAGCGCCATCAAACAGGAAAATAAAAATTAACAGGGTGTATATTTTTATCATAGGCGCCGTCAAATCAGGTTCAAAAATACGATTTGTTTATTCAAATATTTCCGGTCATTATTCTAAACCGATATAAGTTTTACATGTCGGTCGTCAAGATTATCCTCCAGAATAAGTGTGTAGAATTTACACTTGCTGAAATAAATACTAAATTGCAAGCTTTCAACCACTTTTTAAACTAATTATACGATAACCGACGTTTGTAACGAACTAATTATAGACTATATTATTTTCCATTAGTTTTAAAATTTACATTTGAAGACCAGCTAATTGTGAACCCCGTATTAATGCGAACCATACGCCCTGTTTTTATGTTGCTGATATTGATCGGCATGGCTTTGCATTTAAGCGCGCAAACAACAACCCCAACCAAATGTGACGGTAGTTTGGGCGACCCGGTGATAAACGAGGATTTCGGCTCCGGGCAAAACCCGGGAACAGCACTTCCAAGCTCTACCACTAACATGCAGTACACTTCGAACCCTTGCCCAAATGACGGGCAATATACAATAGTCAACGCCCTCGATCCTTCCTGCCACAATACCTGGCAACTTGTACCGCATGACCATACGGGCAATCCGAACGGGTATATGATGATTGTCAATGCTTCGCAAGATCCAAGCGTATTTTTTACACAAAGTGCACCCGTCCTTTGCCCCGGTACCACCTACCAGTTTTCTGCATGGATACTCAACCTGATCACCCAAGCGGCGAGCGGGTCGGGAGTAAGCGAACCCGATATCACTTTTGAAGTAGATGCGCCCGACGGAACCGTGTTGAGCACACTAAATACGGGTTCCATTGCCGCAACATCAACACCAACCTGGGTAAAAGACAGCTTATATTTCACCACACCCAATACCGTATCATCAGTAATTGTAAAACTTACCAATAATGCGCCGGGTGGTAATGGTAATGACCTGGTGTTGGATGATATCGTTTTCAGGGCCTGCGGGCCGGTGATACAGGCGGGCTTTGGCTCAGTTAGCGGCACCAAAACACAGCCAATATGCGAGGGCGACAATACAACTTATGTACTTAGCGCAAGCGTAGTAGGAAATAATAACCCAAACTATCAATGGCAGACTTATACAAGTAACGGCTGGCAGGATGTTATCGGACAAACATCAGACACCTATCCGGTTCAGTTTCCAAATGCTATTCCCGGTTCCTATCAATATCGCGTAGGTATTAGTAATGGTTCGAGCACCTCTCCAAATTGCCGAACATATTCGGCGCCGTTAATCGTTAATGTTTACGCCAACCCGGTTGTATCCGGCGTGAATCCCACGGAGTCTGCATGCGTTGGTAATTCGATCGTGCTTTCGGCATCCGGCGGTACAAGCTATCAATGGACGGGGCCTAATTTACCAGTCACCACGCAAAATCCCGTTGTGATCAAAAATGTAACCAGCGCAAACGCGGGGACCTATACGGTCACAGCCTATAACCAGTATGATTGCTCATCAACTGCTACAACAGCCGTAACCATAAATCCGTTGCCGGCTGGTTCAACAGCAGGCGGTACTACTATTTGTGCGGGAACCCCTACACAGATCAGCGCGTCAGGGGGCGTAAGCTATTCATGGTCGCCGGGTAAAACACTCTCCGACTCTACCATCGCAAATCCCATTGCCTCGCCTAACGATACCACAACTTACAAGGTGAAAATTTACAACCAGAATGGCTGCTTCGCTACTGACAGCGTTACCGTTAATGTAGAGAAGAAAGCCATAGCCAATGCCGGCAGCAACAAAGTGATCTTCGAGGGGCAACAGGTAAGGTTGACCGGCAGCGAACAATATGGCGGCAGTTACTATTGGACGCCCGACAGCGCATTGTCTGACCCTACTTCACTCACTCCTGTCGCCAATCCTACAGACGATATTACTTACACGCTTCATGTAAAATCAGCCAATAACTGCGGCGATGACAGCAGCAGTGTTTTTGTGAAGGTTTATAAAAAGATCACCATCCCAAACACCTTCTCGCCAAACGGCGACGGGGTAAATGATAAGTGGGATATCGACGCGCTGGTTACCTACCCGGACTGCCTGCTGCAGGTGTTCGACCGTTATGGGCAGCAGGTTTACAAAAGCATCGGCTACAATAAATCATGGGATGGCAAGCTCAACGGCAAAGTACTGCCAACCGGGACTTATTATTATGTGATCGACCTGAAAAACAGCACCCCGAAGCTCACAGGTTGGCTGCTGATCGTGCAGTAACGTTATTTCTGTGTTTTACCGAATAAATAACTTAGGCCAAAAGTATATTGCGTTAAAGTCATATTATACGAATCTTTAATCAGTTCGGTTGAAGGTATATAAGCTGCGTATATTTCAAATCTGTTATTGATCGTGATGCCGGCCTTTCCTATCCCGTTAAAATTCACATTATAAGTAAAAGGAAACAAGCCAGGCTGGGTGGCATCTGTACCTGAATTGCTCCCGGAATAATGGGTGGTAATAGTGTATTGCTCATTTGAATAGAAGCAAAACTGTGCATTGATCCCCACAGCCAGGAAAAATTTAAATTGCTGGCCATTGTAAATATTATATAAGATTTGTGGCGCCAATGATAGTCTGTACATTTTAAAGCTCATTAACTCAGTGTATGAAACTACGCTTTGATTAGGGTCAGGATTATAAGTAAAATCATAATTTGCTTTACTGCCGCTAAAATATATTTCAGGCCTGAAAACTAATCGCCCAACATCCTTATTTAAGTATAAATTCATCCCACCGCCAATTTGTGGAAACAATGATGAAGAAGATAAAGTGTAATTTATATTGTCAATACCTGATAGCCTGATCGTTGAGCTGTTGATGCCCCCGGTAATAAAATATTCCGCTCCCGGTTTTGACAGGTGCTTTTGTTCCTCCGTTAAATCATTCAGGCCATTTATTTTATTTACAATCTTAATAATATCGGCATATTTATAATCAGCTTCCTGTATCTGCGTATAAAATTCGGGTTGGGCGGATTGATATTTTGCTGCCAACTTTAATAACTGCTTTTTATACCCGGCGTCTGTAAGTACATGGTTCAATCCATTCGGATCTATATACATGTGATATATCAACTCATAAGGTGGCTGGTCTTTTTCGCTAATAAAAAACCGCTGTTTCGTTCTGTCCGAATAAGTATATAAGGTTACATTTTCACCCTTTGCTATTATCTGGAAAAAAGCCGTTTTACTCACCGTGGTACTATCAATGCCTTGTGATAAATTCGAATATTCTATCTGATCCTGGGAAACAGGTAAAGTGAACCGCCTGTAGGATTCAAAGCCGTTTATTGCGAAGGCAATTATGCTTTCTGTTGTATGTTCAGTTTTGGCTGAAGCATTAATAGCTGTTTTAAATTCAATTTTGGATGGATTGTACTCCCATTCCCTGTAGTTAATAAATCCAATTACGGTATCGCCTTTTGTGGTAACAATATAACCTGCTTTGTAATTGTTTTGTGCTGAGCTGTGTAATGGCAGCCATAAAATGAATAACGATACAACGTAAAGGTATTTCATAATAAGTGATCAAGTTTATGTGTATTAAAGTTAGCTAATAATTTGCAGTAACATTACTTTATTGCACTTATCTTAAATCCACATACTTATGCCAGATATTTATGGCTATCGAACCTTCAATAGTGCAGTAATTATTTGCCGCCAAACAGGTAATTTATCCCCGCCTGGAATGAGGAAGATGCTATAGATGTTTGGCCTATCGCAGCACTCATATCAGCTTTCGGCGAGTACCCCGCGTATATATCCACCGTGTTATCGATCACAAAACCAATTTTTACCGGCACGTAGTAGACCATTGAACGCAACGGCGGAAAAGAACTGGTTTCGTCGGTTGTTTGCGTGGTATTGGTTGTTGAACTATAAACCACGTTTGCATAATATTTACTGCTGTAGTGTTCGCTTACAATGCTAATGCCTGTACCCGCGTAAAATTTAAAGCTATTGCTATTGTAAATATTGAGGATGATCTGCGGTGTTAACGACACGCTTGCGTAGTTGAAATTCATTTTCTGCGCAAACCTATCTGCAGTAATGTTGCTCCCGCCGTTGTAATTGTTTGTAAAACTTGTTTTACCGGTAGTTCCGCCAAGCTCAACCCTGAAGATGAATGCCTGTTTATTTTTATCAAAGAAAATATCTGTACCGATATTCACTTGTGGCGTTGTTGAGTGATAAGAAGGCGCACCTTTCAGGTTATCTATATAGGACCCGTCGCTACCATAACTGGTTGTTACAAAATTAGCATTTGCCCCCGCGAAAAACCGGATCCCCTTTTTTCCTGTGTCGTGAATAGTGTCTTTGGTTGAAGACGTTACATTTTGGGCATTGGCCGAAAACGGCATTTGCAGCAATGGCAAAAGCGCCATGCATAGTATCAGGTTTAGGTATTTCATAATTGTGTGCCGTGAAATTATTTAAAAATATCACATATGCAAAAAATCATGAAATATTATGGTTACACCTCCGCCAAATACTTATGCACAAAGCTGATCGCCATTGAACCTTCGCCCACCGCAGATGCTACACGGTTCATCGCCCCGGCACGTACATCGCCCGCTGCAAATATGCCGCGGCAACTGGTTTCGAGCAGGAATGGGTCGCGGTTCTCTTTCCATATCTTGCCAAATGTGTCATACCTGCGCAGCTCGCGCCCCGTCTCAATAAAGCCTTTTTCATCTCTCAGGATATCCAATTTTATCCAGTCGGTATACGGTTTTGCACCGATGAAAATATAAAGCGCATCAGCATCACGTGTTTCGGTGGCTTTGGTTTTCACGTTAGTGATGGTTAGTTTTTCCAGGTGTCCGTCCCCCATTGCTTCGCATACTTCTGTGTCCGGCGTTACATGGATGTTGGATATATCTTCTATCTGCTGTATCAAATACGCCGACATGGTATAGCTCAAGCTATCCCTGCGGATAATGATATACACGCTTTTGGCAAACTTGGATAAGTAAACAGCACCTTGCCCGGCCGAATTCCCACCGCCGATGATGTATACTTCCTTGTCTTTGCAGGCAGTGGCTTCTGTCATGGCTGCGCCATAGTAGATGCCTGCCCCGGTAAAATTATCTACACCTTTTACATCCAGCTTGCGATAATCCACACCGGTGGTAATGATCACCGTACGACTGTTGATCTCCGGCCCGTCGTCGAGCATTATGGTTTTATAGCCATCTTTCTGCGTAATGTTGCTCACCATTTGCGGCGACAGGAATTCCGCACCCAAACGCTTTGCCTGGGTAATTGCGCGACGTGTGAGATCAGCACCACTCAATCCTGATGGAAAACCCAAATAATTCTCAATTCTCGAGCTGGATCCCGCCTGGCCACCCGGCGCTCTGCGCTCTATCAATAACGTCTTTAACCCTTCCGATGCACCGTAAACCGCTGCGGCTAAGCCTGCAGGGCCTGCGCCAACAATTACTACATCATAAATATCGCTCTTTGCCTGCGGGCTTCTGCCCATCTTCTCGGCTATCTGGCGAATGGTAGGGTTGGGCAACACTGCGCCATCTTCAAATATTACCAGTGGCAGATTTTTAGTTTCAGTGCAACTGTTCAAATCCAGCACCTCTTTTGCTTCAGGGTTTTTCTCTACATCGAGCCATTTATATGGGATGAGGTTACTTGCCAGGTAATCCTTTACTGTATGCGATTGTGGTGAATATTGATAGCCTACTAATTTGATCCCTTTAAACTCGGGGATGTAATCATTATTCCAATCGTCGAGCAGGTCGTTTATTACCGGGTAAAGTTTTTCCTCCGGCGGGTCCCATGGCTTCATCAGGTAATAATCCAGCTGCACATCGTTTATCGCTTTTATGGCAGCTTCTGTGTCTGAATAAGCCGTGAGCAACACACGTTTGGCGCTGGGATATATCTTGATAGCCTTCTGCAGAAAATCAACGCCCTCCATCTCCGGCATGCGCTGGTCACACACGAACATAGCAACCACATCCGAGCTTTTCTTCAGATCGGAAAGGGTATCGAGCGCTTCCTGCGCCGAAGTAGTGCTCATGATCTTGTATTCCTTGCCGTAAGTAGTGCGCAGGTCGCGGGCTATGGCGCGTAGTACCTGCGGGTCGTCGTCTATTGAAAATATGATAGGTCTTTCCATAATTGTATTTATCAGCCCCCTCTAAATCTCCCCCGGTAGGGGAGACTTTAAGAACCGGGCATTTAATATTTTTTAAAGCCCTTCCGCCAACCGGCGGAGAGGGTTAGGTGGGGCTTACCCATTTATCGGGAAACAAACTTCAAATTCTGTTTGCCCGGGTTGTGATATTACTTTTATTGAGCCGCGATGCTGCTGCACTATGCGCTGCACCATTTCCAATCCTAGTCCGGTACCTTTTCCCAGTTCCTTTGTTGTAAAGAACGGATCGAATATGCGCGACTGCACATCCTGCGGTATGCCGGGCCCATTGTCGATAATGGATACCTTTACCGAGTCACGGTCTTTATGCGTTTTGATGGTCAGGATGCCTTTGCCGTTCGGCTCCATCGCATCGGTTGCATTATCTATCAGGTTGGTCCAAACCTGATTCAGCTCGCCTATCAGCGCTTTTACAGGAGGCAAGGTATGGTCGAAATCTTCCACAACCTGGATATTGCCTTTTCTCAGCTTATAACCCAGCATAGTTAGTGTATTGCGTATGCCGATATGGATGTCGGCAAATTGCTTATCGGTGCCGCGGTCCATGTGGGTATAGGTTTTTACGGAGCTCACCAGTTCTGCAATCCTGCGCGCTGATTCCTGGATATCTTCCACCATCCTTTCAGTTTCCACAATGCTGCAGATCCATTTAAAAACAGGCGATAAGTAGTCATTAGGGATATGCTCTGCAATACGGTCGAGATCAAACGAGCAGAAATTAAATTCAACCAGGCTTTCGGCTATATCGTAGCTATTCTCCACACTGCGTTCTTCAAGCCAGTCAACCAGCTCGTCTTCCCGTTCGTTCTTTTGCTTAAGGGTCATCACTTTCCGGTCTTTGTCTGTAAGAACCCTGAACAGTTCCTCATTCATGGCTTCCACCTGCCCGGGGCTCATTTGTATGTTGATGACCTTTTTAAAGGTATGCGGCTGTAGTTTCAGATGATCACGCAGCGAAACGGAATCGCGCACGATAGCTGCCGCCGGGTTGTTCAACTCATGCGCCAGCCCTGCCGACAGCTTGCCCAGCGCCATCATTTTTTCATTCTGCTGTTCCAGGGCGGTGAAATTGCGCACACGAGTGGTCATTACATGCACCAGTGCCTGCGTAAGCTCAAAATTCTCGCGGATCATCTCCATCATCTTGTCCTTTTTAAGGGTGAGGATATGTGATTCACCAATAGACTTGCTATTTCCCGGCATTATTTTACCTCTCGAAAAAGGTAAATACCCGGTTATTGCGCCCTCTTCAAATGTCATCTCGCGCCACTGACCGTTTGCTTGCATCCCGGATAAATGCAGCTTGCCGCTTAAAATAAAATGCGGCCCCGACATTTCCTCGCCCAGCGTGGCAACCATCTCGCCATCCTGGAAAGTGCGGTCGAGGCTATTATCGATAAGCCATTGCAATTGGTCTTCAGGTACATCCTTAAGCTGCTCAAATGTTTTGAGCGTATCGAGAAGTGATATTGTTGTTTCCATGTGCAGATAAATGAATGTGATAAAAATAGCAAATGATTTTTATACTGAAGATTTTAACCACAGAGAACACGGAGATTTACACAGAGGTCACAGAGATTTTTATTTAAAATGATAAGCAAGCAAAACCTCTGTGCTCTCTGTGTTTTCATTTCTCAGTGCCCTCTGTGGTTAAATATGAAACAGGTATTAAAACGCGATAAATTTCTCCATCTGCTCATCCGTAAATTTCACCGTATCTTCTTTAAACAGGTTGCCATCCGCATCCAATTCTGTTTTAATATTGGCTATGTGCAGCTTGAGCGCCATCACATGTAAATTGAAATAATGACAAACGCCGGTAAAATGGTCTATCCCACGGATGTTGCCATACTTGCCTGATGATATGCCTACCAATGCGGCTTTCTTCTCATAAAAGCTTTCGGGGAAATCGCACGCATCTATAAATACTTTTAACACACCTGGATAGCTGCCATTGTACTCGGGGATGATGAAAATGAACTTGTCCGTCCGGTTCACCGTCTCCAGTATCCGGCCAAATGCTTCGCTGCGTTTGCCGTACAGGTCGGTTTGCAGCAGGTTTGGCGGCAGGTCCATCAACGAGAGTACGCCCGCTTCGGTTCCTTTTTCTGCCAGCCTTTTCTGGTAATACTTTGCTACTTTGAGGGTTGCACTGCCGGGGCGGCTGGTGGATGCTATAATAGTGATCATTTTATCAAGAAATGTGTGTAAATAGGTGTAAAAAATGTGAGTAAAATTATTGTTTAAACACCTGTCATGACTTTTGCGACGGCTGGCATTTATTAATTTTGTATCTTAGCGCCGGCTAAAAAACTTTACGAAGTTAGAAATTTCCGCTTCGGTTTTTCGTTACTGTAAACCCGGCAATTAAAATTTATATTTACTAAAATGAGCAAAATTATAGCTTTGGCCAACCAAAAGGGCGGTGTAGGCAAAACAACTTCATCCATTAACCTGGCTGCAAGTTTGGCGGTGTTGGAATTCAGGACTTTATTGGTTGATGCCGACCCGCAGGCAAACTCTACTTCGGGTATCGGGTTCGATCCGCGCAACATTAAGAATAGCATTTATGAATGCATCATTAATGAGATCGATCCGCATGAGGCTATACAGAAAACAGATACCCCAAACCTTGATCTGCTGCCCGCACATATCGACCTGGTAGGCGCCGAGATAGAAATGATCAACCTGGAGAACCGAGAGTTTAAGATGAAAGGCGTGCTTGACAGCCTGCGCAGCGAATATGATTTCATTATCATCGACTGCTCACCGTCATTGGGCCTTATCACCATCAACGCGCTTACTGCTGCCGATTCGGTTATCGTACCGGTACAGTGCGAGTACTTCGCGTTGGAAGGTTTGGGCAAACTGTTAAACACCATTAAGATCGTACAATCAAGGCTGAACACCGCTTTGAAAATTGAAGGTATCCTGCTGACAATGTACGATGTACGCCTGCGTTTGAGCAACCAGGTGGTTGAGGAGGTAAAGAACCATTTTGAAGACATGGTGTTTGACACCATTATACAGCGTAACACGCGTTTAAGCGAGGCGCCAAGCTTTGGTATTTCGGTAATTATGCACGATGCTACCTGCAAAGGCGCCATCAATTACCTTAACCTGGCCCGCGAAATTGTACGCAAAAATGGTTTGGTTATTGACGAGGCTGCCGCCGCAGCAACAGAAGAAACGGCATAGCAAATGAGTAATGAAAAACGAAACGCGTTAGGCAAAGGGTTAAGCGCACTGCTGAATGACACACCAGATGTACGTAACGACAGGCCTGCCGCAGTTTCTCAACCAAATGAAGCAAACAGCCTTGGCTCGGTTAATGAGATAAAAATATCCGAAATACAGGTTAACCCTTTTCAGCCCCGTACCGAGTTCGATGAGCAGGCGCTGAGAGAGCTTTCCGAATCCATCAAGCTGCAGGGACTGATCCAGCCGATAACCGTAAGGCGCGTTAATGCGAACAGTTACCAGCTGATATCGGGTGAACGCCGTTTGCGTGCTTCCAAGCTGGCTGGCTTAACTTCCATCCCCGCCTACGTACGCACCGCCAACGACCAGCAAATGCTGGAAATGGCGCTGATAGAGAACATCCAGCGGGAAAATCTCAATGCCATTGAAGTTGCGCTGAGCTTTCAGCGGATGATAGACGAGTGCCACCTGAAACAGGAAGAATTAGGCGAGCGCGTAAGCAAAAACCGCTCAACCGTTACCAATTACCTGCGTTTGCTGAGGTTGCCGCCTGCTATTCAATCATCCATCCGCGACGGGCAGATCAGCATGGGTCATGCGCGTGCTTTGATCAATATAGATGATCCCGCTAAACAATTATTTATACACCAGCATATTATAAAAGACGGTTTATCCGTTCGTAAGGTTGAAGAACTGGCGCGCGAGGTAAATAACCATCGTGCATCTGCAAAAAGAGAGGCCGCACAGCCTGAAGCCGCGTCATATTCTTTCCAGAAAATTGAGGATGACCTGGCATCAAAATTTAGTACAAGGGTGAGATTGAAGGTAGACAGACAAGGTAAAGGGTTGATAGAAATCCCTTTCCTCTCGGAAGACGACCTGAACCGAATCCTTGAAATGTTGGATTGGTAAGAATGTATAAATATCTGCTCACACTTCTGCTGGCTTTTGGCCTTACTGCTGCTGCAATGGCGCAGGCCCCTAAAATGGATACTGTCCGTAACCGGAAAGACAGCCTGAACATGAAGCGTGATTCTGCTACTTCAAAACCATTTGTACCGAGGGTAAAGAAAGACGACAAGATCTACCATCCCGATAGCCTGCATGATCCGCATAAAGCCGTAGTACGCTCGCTCATTGTGCCCGGCTGGGGCCAGCTGTATAATCACCAATGGTACTATGTGCCGGTAATTTATGCGGGACTTGGCTTATTGGTAGATGCCATTATTTTTAACGAGAAAAACTATAAGCCCAACCTTATTGTGGCGCATTATTATGAACGCGCATACACGCCGACTACAACCGACCCGCAGTATGCTTTATGGGCTGCCTATCAGTCGTACGGTATACAGGCCCAACAGGTGTATGACATAACTGACAGCTATCGCCGCGATCGAGACCTTAGCATACTTGGCCTTTTAGGCGCCTGGGGTATACAGGCTGTACAGGCTTATATACAGGCTAAATTCCAGCATTCGTATACTATGGATACCGATTTCACCATGCATGTAACGCCTACTATCCTTAACCAGCAAAATATGTTTGCCCAAAGTTTAACCGGGCCTGTAACGCCCGGCCTTCAACTCACTATTAATTTTTAGTATTTCTTTCCGCTTGCAATAATTTATTGCATTGTCAGTTTTTAACAAAAACCCGTAAACCGATAATGTATAAATACCTTATTGCTTCGCTGCTATTCGCCACTATTGTTTCAACTATTCACGCACAAGATATTAAGCCAGATACGCTGAGGAGGCCCACTGACACAGACAATTCTGCATTTATGCCGAAAAAGAAGATCGATAACCGCGTCTATCACCCGGATAGTCTGCACAAACCGGGTAAGGCGGTATTGCGTTCACTTATTGTACCTGGATGGGGGCAATTATATAACCATCAATGGTATTTCGTGCCGGTTATTTATGCAGGAATGGGGTTGTTGGTTGATGGCATTATCTTCAACCAAAACAACTATAAACCCACGCTGCTGGTAGCGAGAGATTTCAAATACGCCACGCCACCTGCGCCAGGTGCGCCCGAATATAAATTGTACAATCAGTACAAAGATCTTGGCTCATCTTTATCATATGTTGAAGAAAATGTGGATAGTTATCACCGCGATCGCGACCTGTGTATCATGGGTTTAGTGGCAGCCTGGGGTGTACAGGCTATACAGGCGTATATACAAGCCAAATTTGAACAATCCTACACAATGGATACCAACCTGTCGATTAAAATATCACCAACCGTTATCAACCAGCAGCAACTATATGCAGCTAATTACAACAGCCCGGCAATTCCAGGTATAAGGCTCACATTTGTATTGCGCTAATGATTTAACCCAGGGCCGGACTGTTAATTTCTACGCGCTGTTATTCCTATTCCAGCGCGTAAAAATTACCATCGGTAGAACCGAAATACATTACGCCGTCTTTTATTACCGGCGATGAAATGATCGCCCCGGTTGAGAGGCGGATATCAAGGAAAGTTTTTTGAGCCTTATATTTTTCAGCTGCTGCTTCAAACTTTTTCTGATCTACCTGGTGGCTGGCGTCCATTATGCCATATGGGTCTGCTTTGAAACCGTCCGTCTCAAACCGCCATTTTATATCACCTGTATTTACATTCAGTGCCGTCATCACGCCGTTAAACTCACCTTGATACAAGGTTTCGCCGGCAATGGTTGGCGAAGCGAAAAAGCCCGTTTTCATTTCCTTTTGGTACACGGGTTCGCCGGTAAGCTTGTTCAATGCAACTAAGCGCTGGCTGCTGCCCGATGCGTAGATCAGCTTATCATTATACACCACGGGTGTCAGGCTGATCCATCCTCTATCATTAAATTTCTTCCATATCAGTTTGCCGCTTTTGGCATCCAGCGCATACAGGTATGAATCGCGACAGCCGAAATACAGCATGTCGCCCGAGAGCAGCGCCGACCCGGTTATACCTGTCTGGTTGTGGATCACCGTATCAATACCCGTCTGGAATTTCCATACTTCCTGCCCGGTCTCCGCATTTACCGCATGCATGTAGGTATCCCATCCGCCAAAGTAAACATTGCCGAATTTTATTGCTGGGGCAGAATGGATAATGCCATCGGTCTTAAATTTCCAAACTTCTGTTCCTTTTGCTGCATTGAGCGCATAAAGGTTGCCGTCGCCCGAGCCGAAATACACTTTGCCCTGGTACACTACCGGCGACGACAACCAAAAGTCCCACTGGTCTACAAACAGCGAGTCTGCCGGTTCCTGCCCGTGCAGGTGCTTGCCCGAAAAGCGCTTTTCCCCTCCGGTTTTGAATGTCCATTTTGTTTTACCGCTGGCGGCATCAAGCGCGTAAAAGTTGCCGTCGTGACTTGCAAAGTAGATGATGCCATTTGCTATTGCCGGCGATGAGCCTACAGCGCCACCCGCTTTGAACCTCCAGTTTACGGCGCCCGAGTTTACGTTAAGACAATACAGGTTGCTATCTGCGCTGCCAAAATAAATACGATTGCCTGCTATTGCTGCGGATGAGTTTACGTATCCATTGGTTTTGAATTTCCATTTAACGTGGGGCGAATTGCTCACTTCGGCTGAAGGATAAATGCCGGTATGTTCCGCATCGCCCCTGAAAGTGTTGTATGATGCCACAGCAGGAGATTGTGCCCGGCATGAATAGAAGCAACTGCATATTATGGTTGCTATAAGCGTAAAAGTTTTTAATTTTCGCATGATATTTTTATGGTTTTTATGTGATCTGGTGATCAAAATTGGAGAATTGGATGTTCAGCAACGATTCAAAGCTGTTCAAGTTGGGTCAAATACGATCAACCTGTTTTATTGCTTAAATTTGGAACGATGAGCCAACAGGAAAAAGATTGTTTAGAGCTATTTAAACGTAAAAGCGAGGAGCAGCTTGGCTGGGGCGACAGTGAGAACTGGAACAACAGCGACTTTGAACGCCTAAGCGCCATGATCTTCGAGCGTACCGGCATTAACCTGAGCATATCCACATTAAAGCGGGTTTGGGGCAAAGTGAAGTATGATTCCGTACCCACTGCTACTACCCTCAATACATTGGCCCAATTCTCCGGTTATGAAAGCTGGCGAAGCTTCTGCTCGCAAAAGCAGGTGTCTGTCCGCATGCAGGAACCGGTGGTTACGGACACTGCGGACATTGAACCGTTTAAGAAAAACCCCAGGGCAAAATGGTTCGTTTTGGTTATGCTGCTCCCGGTTTTAAGCTCCGTTATATTTTTGCTGATGGAACGCGGCCGCAGTCAGCCCTATGCCATCGACACATCCAGGATCATCTTTAAAAGCAACGTGGTATCTGATGAATTGCCCAATTCCGTAGTGTTTAATTATGACATAGGTGATATTAAAACCGATAGTGTTTTTATCCAGCAGTCATGGGACCCCGATCGCAGGGAGCGGGTAGCTGCCGGCGAGCATCAGCATACTTCTATCTATTATTTCCCCGGCTTTTTCAAGGCAAAGCTTTTGATCGGTAAACGGATAGTAAAGCAGCACGAAATATTCATCAAAACCAAAGGCTGGATGGGTATTGTACAACAACAATCGCAACCCCAAACAAAGCCCATTTATCTAAGCCCTGAAGAGATAAAAAGCCCGGATGGCGGCATGGAAGTTACTGCCAAAACGCTAAGCTCCAAGATCGGCACTTCCGTTTTTAATGATGTATGGACCGTTTTCTGCAATGCAAAAGAGTACAATGTCGCCCCCTCTCATTTTACTTTTAGCGCCACCCTGCAAAATACTTCGGCAAAAGAAGCCGCTATTTGCCGGCAGGTAAAGGTGAATATCATCACAACCGAAGGGATCATCAGCCTGCCGCTCTGCGCCAAGGGTTGTATATCTGATATTGCCGTGCGCGTTGGCGATACGTTTATTGATGGAAAAGATCATGATCTGTCAGCCTTTGGCTACGATTTTTCAAAGCCTGCGGATATTAAAGTAAACGTTGGTAAACAAAAAGCGGATATTTTTATCAATGATAAAGAAGTGCGCAGTGTTACCTGCACCAAACCCTTTGGCAGGGTGGTAAACCTGATGATCATATTTGAAGGAACAGGGATGGCCCGGAATATCAGTATCCAATAGCGCGTACTTCGGATACTTCCATTAATTGTAGACGGATAGTTACATCCATACTGTAATTCCCGCTACTCAACTCACATTTATTCTGCGATAATTGGTTTTAAACCAATAGATTTGTCATCGCCATAAAATCAGCGCATAAATGAAGATCGCATTATTAGGTTACGGCAAAATGGGTAAGATCATCGAAAAGATCGCTACCGACCGTAAGCACGAAATTGTTTTAAAGATAGATTACGATAATCTGCACGAGCTTACTGCCGAAAACCTGCAAAAAGCCGATGTAGCTATCGAATTCACCACGCCGTCGTCCGTCCGCCAGAACCTCTCTGCCTGTCTGGACGCCGGGACACCTATTGTTGTAGGTACCACAGGCTGGTATAATAACCTTGCCGAAGTGAAGCAGGAATGCGGGGAAAAGGATGGTACTGTACTGTATGCTTCCAATTTCAGCGTAGGTGTAAACATTTTCTTCCACGTAAATAAGGTGCTGGCCAAACTGATGAACAACTACCCATACTACGATGTGCAGGTAGAAGAGATCCATCATACCCAAAAGCTCGATTCGCCAAGCGGTACCGGTATTACCATCGCCGAAGGCATTATCGAAAACCTCGACGCTAAAAACAACTGGGTAAATGTTTTGGTGACCGATGACAATAATGATGCATCGGATAACGTAAAGAGTGATGAGCTGCTGATAGAATCGCTCCGGATAGACAGCGTACCCGGTACGCATACCGTGATATATGATTCGGAAGTGGATACCATCGAGCTAAAACACACCGCGCATAACCGCAATGGCTTTGCGCTTGGCGCAGTGCTGGCTGCCGAATGGCTGCAGGATAAAAAAGGATTTCATTCGGTACAGGATATGTTTAACTTTAGCATTTAAAACACCATTACAGTGAACGTAGTAGAATTTTTGTTAGCCTTTATCTTATTCATTATACTTCCTTACGCAGGTTTGTGGAAGCTTTTCGAAAAAGCCGATCGCGGCGGTTGGGAAGCCATTATCCCTATCTATAATGCTTATGTGATGATCAAATTATCCGGAAGGCCCTGGTGGTGGATCATCTTATTTTTAATACCCGGCATAGGTTTGCTTGTCGCTATAGGCATAACTGTTGATTTTGTAAAATCATATGGCAAGTTTGGCTTGTCACAACAAGTAGCAGCGGTGATCCTGCCCTTCATCTACCTGCCAAAATGGGGATTTGATAAGGAAACCAAATATCTTGGCCCATCTGCAAGCCCTTCATTTAAAGAAAAACATAAAAAAACCCTTAAAAAAACGACATCCCGCGAGTGGACCGAAGCCATCATCTTTGCTGTATTGGCGGCTACCATTATCCGTACGTTTTTTGTTGAAGCTTATACCATCCCAACACCATCAATGGAACGCTCGTTACTGGTTGGCGATTTCCTGTTTGTGAGCAAGGTGAACTACGGCCCGCGTGTACCGATGACGCCTATCTCATTCCCGTTTGCACATAACGAGATGCCGTTATTCAACACCAAAAGCTATTGGGATGGATGGGAACTGCCGTACTATCGCCTGCCGGGATTATCGCCTGTTAAAAAGGGTGACGTAGTAGTGTTTAACTACCCGCAGGATACGGTTGACAACCGCCCGGCAGATAAGCGCGAGAACTATATTAAACGCTGCCAGGGTGCACCCGGCGATACGCTGAGCGTTGTAAATGCACAGGTATATGTAAACGGAAAAGCCGCGCCAAACCCTCCGGGTGAGCAAACTGAATATACTTATTCAACTACCAGTTCGGAGTCGATCAATCCCGAAGTGCTGAGCGAGCTGCATATAACAAATTACGAGGGCGACCCATACCCAACCATGACGGCTGAAGCGGCAAATACGCTGAAGGGATACTCCAACGTAAAGAACCTGCAACCGGTGCTTGATGCCAAAGGTCAAACCCAAATTGAAGACCCGGTTTTTCCTACAAAATATTACCAGCCCGTAAAATTTGGCAAGATGCCGGATTACCATTGGAACCGCGACAATTACGGCCCGATCATTATCCCTAAAAAAGGCTGGACGGTTAAATTAGATAGCGCCACATTCCCGATATACGAACGCTGCATTGCCGAGTACGAGCATAATAAGCTGGAAGTGAATGGTAACGATATCTTCATCAATGGTGTGAAAACCACTACCTATACCTTCAAGATGAATTACTACTGGATGATGGGTGATAACCGCCACGATTCGGAAGACTCACGCTATTGGGGCTTTGTGCCCGAAGACCATATTGTGGGCAAGGCGCTGTTTATCTGGATGAGCTGGGATACCGATGGCTCATTCTTTGGTAAGATCCGCTGGAGCAGGCTATTCAACATTATCCACTAATCACGTACAGCGCGCGGCATGAGCTGGAGGTTTTGGCGAAGACAACGTAAGCCGCGCAAGCAACGAAGCGCCGGCGGCGAATGGTTTCGCGCCATATTTTTTGCGGCAATATTCGCGCTTATTATCCGTGTGTTTTTCTTCCAGGCTTACGTTATTCCAAGCGGATCAATGGAAGGTACGCTGCTGGTTGGCGATTACCTGGTGGTGAGCAAGATCAGCTATGGCGCCCGCACACCCATTACGCCCGTTGCCATGCCGTTTACACAAGCTACCATGCCACTTTCCAATAAAAAAAGCTATTGGGATGGCATACAGCTACCGTACTTCCGCCTGCCGGGATTAGGGAAAGTGAAACGCGGTGATGTGGTGGTGTTTAATTACCCGATGGAAATCGATTCGCCACTGCACCGGCCCATCGATGAACAGGTGAATTACATTAAACGTGCCGTCGCCATCCCCGGCGATACCATGCTGATCAGCGAAGCGCAGATCTACATCAACCACCAAAAAGAACCCAATCCAATAGAAAGCGAGCCCTCTTATCTCATAAAAACCGACGGCTGGCAAATTGATTCTTTGTTATTAAGTAAGTTAAATGCTTCGCTGATGCAAATGTATACCGAACATTATTACCAGCTTATTATGACGAGAAGGTCTGCCGCGGCGTTAAGAGAATATCCGCACATCCTATCCGTAAAAGAATACGCCCAACTGCCCGGCGTTTACCAGCCCGATGTTTTCCCTTTTGATATGCGGCTGAGATGGAACGCCGATAATCTCGGCCCCATCATCATCCCCAAAAAAGGCATGACCATTAAGCTGGATAGCCTCAATTTCCCGGTATACCGTCGCATCATTGCTGTGTATGAGAACAACAAGGTAAAGCAAACCCACAGAGGCATCTACATCAACGGCCTAAAAACCGACCGCTACACTTTTAAAATGGATTACTACTGGATGATGGGCGACAACCGCCATAACTCCGAAGACTCCCGCTACTGGGGCTTTGTGCCCGAAGACCATATCATCGGCAAAGCACTTTTCACCTGGCTAAGTACCGATAGCAGCAAAACTTTTTTTCATAAATTTAGATGGGAAAGGGTGTTTAAGAGGATACGGTGATCATGCGGGGTAAGTTTTGGAATAAACATTTGCAGAAATATCGAACACCGAATCTCCAACACCGAATGATGAAATGTTAAAAAGTAGTTATTCTTTAATACCGAAATGGTTAATAATCTGATCTAATGTATAAGTTTCTATTTCGCCGGCTTCAAATCGCCTGTCGCGCTCCAAAATCTCTTGTTGTTGGTCTGAAGATAATATAATTGCATCGTCAGCCTGGGTATAATCATATTTCATACTATCCAAAAAGGACAATAATGCCTTTTCTTCCTGCGGACTATGTGGGTTAACAATAATGCTCATATAACAAATTTACTTAAAATTATTAAATAGCATAACATTGCGAATAAGCATAGTTCACAGGTTCTTCGCGATGCTCAGAATGACATGAAGAAAGGGGGTAATCACCTACAATACCTCGCCAAAAATTCATCAGCCTTATTACTGCCGATATTGCGGATAAACATCCAGTCATGGCAAGCCGCTTTTATATCTCCTTGTTGCCGTTTCTTATCTGCGTCATCAAGCACGCTGCTGATGTAGTCATCATCAAACCCGAGCTGTTTTTTTAGGCTGATGATCTCTGCTTCGTGCCGGGTATCTGCCTTGCCGGCATATTTTGAAATGTAATAATCCGTAACGATATCCTGCTCGCGCTGCAGAATTTTATAGTTGGCGACGGCCTGCGCAACGTCTGCTTTTGAAGCGCTTACGCATTTCTCGCCATTGGGCCGGAACACCACCGGCAGTATGATCATCGCGCCATGATAATCCGCAGGGACTTTCCATTTGCCGGAGGTCAGTTTCACAACGCGCAGCGCTTCATCATCCAGATCGATACCTAAGCCGCCGGCTATTTGCGCATCATACACATTGCCGCTTTTATCCAGCTTAAAGCTCACCTTGATGGTGCCGCCAATGCAATTTTGTCGTGAGTATTCAGGGTAGATGATCTTTGAAGTGATGAAGTTATTCAGCCCAATCCGTCCGTCCGCGAAAACAGGTTGCTGTGCCATTACCGGACGGATGATGAGGGTGAAAAGTAATATGCAAAATGATTTGAGCATGTTAGGTTAACAATGAAGGGTGGTGTTTTGTGTGCCTAATAAACTTTGTCATCCTGAACGCAGTAAAGGACCTCATCATAATGCGGTTCGCATGCTTGGCGCATACCTACATGTGAGGTGCTGAAACAAGTTCAGCATGACGGTCGGTTAATTAAGCCATTCCTCCCAACACCATTCCCGGATCAACCACAATCTCCAAATATCTTTCCTTTTCCGATACCTTGCAAGCCCCCGGGAAATCGCCCCGGCAGCCTTGCATATCCAGCATCAGCTGAAAGTGTAAATGTGGCGGCCAATTGCCGTTTTCGTCAATATCACCAAAGTTGGCTATGAGCTGTCCGTCCGTTACAGGTTGCCCTGCTTGCAGTCCGGTTAAATTCTTTCTGCTCAAATGCCCGTACAAACTATACAGTATAAAGCCATCCAGGTCATGTTCTAAAATGATCGTCGGGCCGTAATCGCCGAAATGGTTATTGTCCTGGAAGCTGTGGATCTTGCCCGGTAGCGGTGCATAAACCGATGTACCGGCATCGCCCCAGATGTCGACGCCTAAATGCAGATTACGGCGCTCCTGTCCGTCCGTCCGGAACTGCTCACGGTTGTCGTAAATCGTCCGGAGTTCCATAAAGCCGCCTATGCCGTAGCGACAGTTATTATCCGCAAGCTTTTGCGTTACCCATTGGCTAAACCTGTTTACATCCCCCAAAATATCAGCATTCAGCTCATGGTTATTGGCTGTTAGATCGAGCGGGTAAAGTTTATCCTTAGCGGCGTCAAAATCCACCACCTTGCCTATGGCTTGCGGGTGTTGCTGCAACCATGCGGATAAACGTTCGGTAGCGTTCATGGGTTATTCTTCGCTCTGGCGTTCTTCGCGGCTTATCTTGTCGAATATTTTATCCATACGGTCGACATATTCGTTGGTGTCGTCAATAAAAAACTCTAACTGGGGGATGATGCGTACCTGGTCTTTAATGCGTGCGCCAAGCTTGTAACGGATCTCCGAAGCGTGCGATTTGATGGTTTGCAGCGCCAGCTGTGTGTTGGTGTTATTAAAAAAGCTTAAAAATACACGGGCTATAGCCAGGTCGGGGGTGGCGCGTACCTTGGTGATGGTTACCAGCGTATTGGGCAAATATGCGCTGCCTTCGCGCTGAAATATCGCTGCCAGATCTTCCTGTATTACTCCCGCAAATTTCTGCTGACGTTTTGATTCCATGTTGTTATAGGTTATGAGGTGAGTTAAAGCTGAGCCTATGCGCTAAAGCTATGTTTTTTAAAGGAAAAATTGCAAGTTCGTCCGTTTATTTTCCCGTTTATATAATCAATTATCGTTTAAAAAGTTTTAACTAAGTCTTACAAATCCTGCTTCATATCATCCAAATTCTTCACGCTTAGCCTTGCGCTAATGCCGGCAGCTATCAGGGCAATCACCCCTACGGTTAAAAACACCAGCAGGAAATCGCCGGCGCGGATCTCTACCGGGTAGGCGTTTATTACTTCCATGTGGCCACCCATTTTTATCCAGCCATAATGCTCCTGGAACAGGCAGAAGATCCATCCCAGTACTATCCCCGCCGCGCAGCCTATTGCGCTGATCATCATCCCTTCGAAGAAAAATATCCCCTGTATCAGCTTTTTGCTTGCGCCCAGGCTGCTCAGTATGGCAATGTCCTTCCGCTTGTCTATCACCAGCATGGTAAGCGACCCAATGATGTTAAATATAGCGATGATGAGCACGAACACCAGTATCATGTAAATGAACCAGCGCTCGTAATTGAGCGTTTTGTATAGCTCGGTGTTTTGCTGTATGCGGTTAAGCACATTAAAATCCTTGCCTATTTTATCCTGTATTGCGCTTTGCTCGGCGCTTATATCGGTATGCGGCTTAAAGTTGATCTCCACCGACGATACATTCACCGGCTGCGCCAGCACTTTGCGCGCAAAGTCAATAGGCACCAGCGTAATATTGTCGAAATCCTGCTGTATCACAAACACGCCCGATGGGTAAATGGGCCTTACAATAAACTCATCCATCGGGTTGGGGCTGTCCATCGCCTTGCGGTTGGGGGCGTAGATCTCCAGCGGCGCCTGCTGATCCTGAAGATTGACCGACAGCGTGCCCGCCACCGTGCCGCCTATCACGGCATAGTTTTCGCCTTTGTTGCGCAGGGTGAAGGAGCCGTCCTGTATGGTACTGTCGAGCTTTTTGTTGTTCAGGAACTCGTCGCTTACGCCTTTCAGGGTGCCGATGAAATTCTTTTCGCCGTAGCGGATCAGCGCCTGGTCCTGCAGCACCTCGGTGTATGAAAATACCTGCGGATCCTTGTGCAGCTGTATAAAATAAGCGGTGTTCGGGTCGAACGATTTGCCCAGTTTGGCCTGGATCTTCAGTTCGGGGGTGAAGTTGCTGTAGAGGCCCAGTATCACCTTTTCGAACCCGTTAAAAACCGACAAAATAATAATGAGCGCGGCGCTGCCGATAAACACCCCGAGCATGGAGATGCCCGAAATAATGTTGATGGCGTTCATTGTCTTGCTCGAAAACAAATACCGCCTCGCAATGTAAACAGAGGTGTTCACCGCAGCTAATGGTGTAAAAGGGTTATAAATTCAAATACGCGTTGGTCTCAATCTCATGGCCGATGGTGGTTTTCGGCCCGTGACCCGAGTGTACCTCGCAATCATCCGGCAGCGTTAAAATATGCTTCCGTATCGACTTCATCAGCAATTTATGATCGCCGCCCGGCATGTCCGTACGGCCTATGCTGCCCAAAAACAGCACATCGCCGCCAATAAGATAATTCTCCTTATGGTTATAAAAGCAAATGTGCCCCGGCGAATGGCCCGGCACAAACAAGATCTCGAAAAACGTATCGTCGCCCACCTTTATGCGGCCCGTTTCGGGCAGGTATTTGCCCCGCTCCATCAGCGGCTCATAACGCAGACCGGCAGACTCGGCATAAGGGATAGCATGATCCAGTATCACCTGCTCGTTCTGGTGAAAATGCGGTTTCAGCCCATACATGTCGAAGATGAATTTGTTGCCCATCACATGGTCAACATGGCAATGCGTGTTGAGCAAAATGGTGGGCTTCAGCATGTTGTCCTTTATGAAATTGGCAACCGCGTTCTGCTCGTCGGCCGTATGCATACCCGGGTCGATGATGGCGCACTCGCCGGTTTCATCGGCAATAATGTACGTATTCTCCTGGAAGGGGTGGTTCTCAAACGATTCGATCATAAGCAAGCCCACGGTTACGTTAGCGAAACGTGTGCTACACAAATATATAAAAAAGCGGGTAGTGAACGTCGATTAGTAAATGTTTGAAAATGAAAGTAACCCAATTACGCACAAAATGCACACAAATTACCCATTTTCTTACTGTTTTTTAAACAATTCAATGTCGGTGCGGCTTATCTTTTCTTTAAGATAGGCTTTATTGAGAGCTTGCTTAAGTTTAAGTAAATTTAAATGCATACAGGCATGTAAATTACTAAACTATTAACTGTAAACAAATAATTTGCGATCATATGTGTCGGCTACCTGTTTTGTAAGATGCCGATCAGTTGATTGACGTTCGGCATGACGGTTTAGTTGTATAATTATCTCCCACAACCCCACCTTCCCTAAACCCGATAGCAGCGTATACCGGCCATCGCGCTTAATGCCTGCAGGCGTATGAGCGGATAGCGGGGCTGCACTGCATAGAAAGCACTGCCGTTTCGTTTCTAAAACATCTTCCTCCTATGTTCTCACAACCCTTGTCTTCGACAACTACCCACGACATAATCCGTGAAGGCCATTGCGCACGACACTTCGAGGGCCTCGGTGTGACAACGCTCTTTGTCATTTCACCTTCTATATTGGAGTCCTTCGGACAGCGTTTCGTTAAAATTTATAGCAAACTGACAACCCTTTTCCTCCTGGCTTTTCATACCAACACGGCGTTGCGTATTCGCTTCAGTAAATACTTTCATATTTACGATGGCACCATTTTGCCATTGTAGCACCGTAGCGTTTGCGCTA
>Ga0206937_10119_pt1 | contig 24777 bp, 23 predicted proteins | sample Alteio_BWOrgHeat_11_FD_152923 | JGI IMG/M metagenome (GOLD analysis project Ga0206937, IMG submission 152923) | Enriched cells from forest soil in Barre Woods Harvard Forest LTER site, Petersham, Massachusetts, United States -... | ecosystem: Environmental > Terrestrial > Soil > Temperate forest >... | reverse complement strand
GTCCTGCTGCCCGGCCAGAATGGCTTTGCCGGCTAATCGCTTGAGCGTGTCGAAAAGCTTTTGGGCTTCAGGCGATGCACCGGGAGTCACAAGCGAGTCGGAAAATTTGAAGGGACCCAGCGCCGGGGCGGGCTCGAACCGGATATAGTCAACCGCGATCTGCCCCCAGTCGGAGCCTATGCTGATGGTATTGGCGCCGGCATTCAGCCGGATGCGTCCAAAAGTCATCTCTGCAAAGCCTTTGGTCTTCGGGAACAAACGGTCGCCCTGCATCGAATCATTGACGAATACGGGATTAAATTTGGGATAGTCCGCCGCATAAGCAATCTTGAGCATGTAGAAACCGGCGGCCGGCGCATGGACAGTGATCCGGACAGAATCGCCGGGGTTATCAAAACAAGTGACATAACCGGAACCGGAATAACCGGGTATGGTGTTATCGATGTAAAGACCCGTAATCTCCCCGTCTTCAGCCTCGTAACGCAGCGACTCCGCGCCTGCAACAATCGTGGAAAGGACCAGCAGAACCAAACAGACCTGAACCCAAATTTTAACCACCCTGTTAAGAAAAGACATTATGGATTATTCGCTTCTGATGGTGCGCATCAGGCGCAACGTGAAAGTATCATCCATGTCAAAGATAAGACCTGCCAGCAGGCGGTTATGGCAGGAGATCAGTCGGAAACGAAAAGCGGCTGAGTCCATGCGAAGCTCTTACCCCTTCCCCGGCATTCGCTATCGTAAACCGTTTGAAAACCACTCGGAATTCTGCTATCTGGTTTCAACGTGAACTCCACCAAAAAACCTGGGAAGCAACCCGGACCCAAGATCCAAATCGAAAATTTCAGAAAGCAATTCGCGAAATCCCTGAAGCCTCTCCCGATCAAGGAAATCACCAGCCTAAAAGAAGCCGGCAGACGATAATCCCCGATGGCAGAGCCATCGCAGCCACAGCAGCCGTGCGGTTGAGCGAGGAACGAGCGACACCCGCGGAAAATACGAAAACAAAGAATCGATCCTACAGGGATCGCAGCTAATACTTCGCTACTATTAAGGGCGATTTTTGTTGCCAGAGAAAACTGATGCGTTTTACGATAAAAGAGCTTCGATCGCCCTCTGCTTATGATTCTTGAACTTCCGTTCTATTTTACGATTGGCGGTCACAAATGCACCGTAAGGGACAGGATTCTCACGATTGATGGTGTTGTTTACAAAATTCCTAAACGAGGGGCTGAAGTCGATAAATTCATATTGTGGGCAAATGGTCTGTTCCACAAATGGGGAGAGGACTTTAAAAACGATCCGCCGACACTCGAACAGATTTATGAGCTAATAGACGCCATCGAGGATAGATTTGCAGTTTATCCGATGAAAAAGTCCAAACAACAAAAGCCGCGAAAGGACGCAAAACTTACTTCATCGCCTCCCGCCCCTCCATGCTGGTTTTACAATCCAGTATATGAATCTCCATTGCTATTCCCGCATATTTAAATACGCAAAAATTACGTCATGGAGAAGATTGAATTAAGCGATCAACCGGAGCTAAGGCTTAAACAACTGCGTGATCTCGATGAGAAACAGCAAGAATTGCTTTGGAATATCGTAACCGAAAACGTGCCAATCTCGCCTTGGCCCTATGGCATGCCGGCATCAGCCGCTCCTCACGTCGTTCTTCTTGGCGTATCTCCCGGCAATGGACTTGATGGCGAAGACACCTTAAGGAAAAAGTGGGATAATAAGCCAACAATTGGGATCCTTGATAAAGGGTTCCTATTTCCAGACAAAAGAAACTATTGGTCAAAGGCCAGCGATCTTTGCGTATCCTTGGTTCAAAGGGACGCTCCTCACCTTGATCGTTTAGATGCATTAGCCTTATCCGCACATCTTAATCTTGGAACGGGACAGAACGGTGTTGCAGGGGATGCCGCTATTGAACCTGACATTGTAAAGTGGGTTTCGATATTGTTGCATTCCAAATTCAACGCCAAAATTTTGGTGTGTTTTGGACTCTGGGGAATCATGTCCAAGTCTCACAACAACGAATTGTGGAATAGTAGTGGTGGCCTTCCCGTTGATTGGAAAAGTCCGGATGACGCCGTCTCGTTTGGAAATCTTTCATTTCGGTTATGGAAAACCAAACGGCAGGATGGTTCTCCGATGGCAGTTGTAATGTGGCCGAATCATCCATCAAGGGTTCCATTTGCAGGCGGACCAGAATCAGCAATGTGGCAAAAAGCAAAGCAAAAGGTGGATAAATTGCTAAAGAAACACAAATTCTGAAATCAATTTTCCATCGGTCTGGTTTTTTCTTACCTACCCCTTCAACCGCCCCTCAAAAAACCGCAAAATCCACCCTCTCACATCCGGATTCACCACCTCCCGCGACCCATGCCCCGCCCCTTCCACCGCATGGAATTCCACCGCTGCCCCAGCCTGTAGCAGCGCATCCCGCAAAAACTCGCTCTGGCTCAACGGCACCACCGGATCCTGTGCGCCGTGGATGATCAAAAACGGCGGCGCGCCCGCATGCACATGCGTCAGCGGACTAGCCTGCACATAAACCTCCGGCGCCTCGTCAATCGACCCGCCTAAAAACTGCGCCGTCGCGCTGATCGCATCCGGCAGGCTCTTCCTCGGCATCCTCGGAAAATCCGACGGCCCGAAAAGATCGCACACCGCCGCCACCCCGCTCGAAACCCCTTCCCATCCCCCCTTGTCGGCAAACGTGATTCCATCGCCCGTCAGCCCCAGCAACGCCGCCAGATGCCCTCCCGACGAAGCCCCCATCGCCCCGATCCGCTCCGGATCGATGCCATACTCCGCCGCATTCGCCCTAAGAAACCGCACCGCGCATCTGCAATCCTCGATCTGCGCCGGAAACCGCGCCACCCCGCTCAGCCGGTAATCCACGCTCGCCGCCACAAACCCGTGCTGCGCGTAGTAGCAGATAGCAGGCACCCCATCCTCCTTGCTCCCGCTCTGCCACGCCCCGCCATGAAAATAAACAATCGCCGGCAGCCACTCCCCCTCACCCCTCGCCCTCGGCCGCGCCACATCCATCCGCAACTCCACCCCGTCCGCGCGCCCATATTGCACATCGCGCACCAGCTCCACATCGGGAGAAATTTCAATCGGATAAGGAATCATGAGTTCCGGGCATTTCTACCACATCCCCGAAAAGCCATAAAGCGATTCTTTACAATAATTACTCTGTAAAATTACAAATAACTAAAATAATACTTGCGTTCTCAAATCAAATACGCTAAGTTGAAGGTACGGACAATTATGGTCTGCTTCATCCCTTTGCGTCCTTCGCGGTTATAATTCTGCCAAAAAAAGGCATTTTGGAACAAACGAACCCAATTTTCGATTTGAAAACCGATCACCAATTCCAGACATACTCGAAACAGGAAACAAGAAACTTAAAAATCCGTCCGACCAGGTCAAGCCAGGTCCTAAAAAGTCCGACTTAAAAAACTACGAAAAAGCCATGGAACAAACTGTGGAACACCGAAAATCCAGCATCCAACATCCAGCACCGCTTTATTTCTTCGCAGCAGCAGCAGCCTTATTCCCAAACCCCAGCGAACTCTTGAAGAAATTCTTCCCAAGTTCCCACATCGGTCCCGGGAACCGCTTGCACTCGGTCAACACCGCGTCGAAAGCCGTTACAAACCGGTCCACTTCCTTCTCCCCGATCACCAGCGGAGGCAGGATCTTCACCACATCCATGTTATGCCCGGCGACCTGCGCAAGGATGCGATGCTGGCTCAACAGCGAAGTCACGATCATCTGCGTAAAGAGGCTCTTGTCCATTTTATGAATCAACTGCCAAGCCATCTTCAATTTCAGTTCGCTCGGCTCGCTGAACTCGATCGCGATCATCAATCCCTTCCCGCGCACCTCCTTCAGGAACGGATGCTTCGCCTTGAGCCCGTTCAGCCGCTCCATGAGCAGCGCGCCCATCTTCGCGGCATTTTCCACGAGCCCCTCTTCGTCGATCACGTTCAGCGTCGCCAAGCCGCAGGCCATCGCCAGGTTGTTCCGTCCAAACGTGGAGGAATGCACCACGCAACGGTCCATGTGGCTGAAGGTCTTCTGGTGAATCTCGCGCCGCATCACAATCGCCCCGCAAGGCACATAGCCCCCGCTCAGCGACTTCGCCAGAGTGACGATATCCGGCTCAAGGTTCCAGTGTTCAAAGGCAAACATCTTTCCCGTCCGACCCAGCCCGGTCTGCACCTCGTCGCAGATAAACAGCGTCCCGTGCTTCTTGCAAAGCTCCTGCGCTTTGTTGAAAAAATCGTCCTTGGCAGTCTTCACGCCTTTCCCCTGCACCAGTTCCACGAGGAATCCCGCGTATTGTTTCGTCGCCAGCAATTGCTCGAGCTTCTCAAGGTTGCCGAGTTCAATGCGTGCGCAATCTGGCAGGAACGGAGCAAATCCCTCGCGGAAATTCTCGATCCCCATCATGGAGAGCGAGCCATTGCTCAACCCGTGAAAAGCACCCTCCAGGGAAATGAAACCCGGTCTTCCGGTCGCGGCCTTGGCAAATTTAATAGCTCCCTCGATCGATTCCGTGCCGGAGTTGCAGAAGAAAATCGCGTCGAGGTGGGCCGGCATCTTTTTCACCAGCGCCTCGGCCAGCAGACCGCTGAGCAGCGAGCAATCCATCTGCACCATGTTGGGCAGGTCAAGCTCCAGCACCTCGGTGATCGCTTTTTTCACCGCGGGATGGTTTCGCCCGATATTGTAAACGCTGTAGCCGCTCAGGAAATCGAGGTAATCCTTTCCGTCCATGTCGTAAAGGTACGCGCCCTGCGCGCTCGCATAGATTTTGTCGAAGCCGATGGTGCGCTGCACCTTTACGAGCGTCGTATTGATGTGGCGCTCGTGCAGATCGTAGTTTTCACCCAGCCGGGAAGTGACCAGTTCTTTAAAATCGATTGGCATACGAGTCTCTTTATTCACCCGGGATTCCACATAATCAACTGGAATTTCGCCGTCGGGGGCTTGGTCCCCCTAGGAAACGCTCTGCGTTTTCACCAAAAGGCTCGCCTGGTACTGCTTTACAATCCTGAGCGCGACGACATAGGAGACTGCGGCCAGGGGAACCCCGATCACTATCGAGCCGATCAGCGTCGGGCCCAGGATTTTTGCCAGGAAAACCCAGTTCAACCTCTCATGCACCCAATCCGACCACGTGTGGAATGTCTCCATGCTGAACCAGTTTTCAAAGCTGGTGTCGATATGGCGGTGCGCGATGTGAAGCTGCGTCGGCATGTGGTGGTGCAGAAGCCAGAATCCGATCTGGTATTCCCAGCGCAGCACCAGCGGCCAGATGGGAAAAATCACGTCATGCGCCGTCACTGCAATGACTGCTGCCGTCTTGCTGCAACGAAAGAGCCACGAGATAAGGAACGAAAGGGAGCTCTTGAGAGGCACGAAGGGAATAAACAAAGGCGTAAAACCGATAAAGATGCCGATGGATACGCCGCCCGCAATCGAGTGCGGCGTGTCATGAATCTGGATCAGCTTATGAAAATTCTTGACGACGAAATCCCGCAATTTCTGGATGAGGCTGGTGTCGGACATGGTCGGATTGTTAAAAGTCGCCGGGGGCATTTGAGCCCATTGACGATACGTGTATTGTAATGCTCAGTTCCATGTCCACATTCAATACTTATCAGCCGGAAGTCCCTGCGACGCCTTTTGCAAGAAAATGGTTTGTCGTGGCTCTCGTAGCGTCGCTCGGCCTCCACGCCGTCCTTTTCTTCTTCTTCAGCGCCACAAAGCTGGAAAATTTCTCTCCTTACACGGAGCGCCTCGTCCCGAGGGCGTTCACGTCGCTGGGCCGTGTGGATATCGATCAGAAACTGCTCGATCCCGAACCCGAAAAACCAGCGGAGCAGCAGGCCGTGACCCAGCAAATTGCCAGCCAGTCGCTCCCATCGGACAAACCCTCCGTGGACGCAAGCGCCGATGAAGTCGTTTACAAGCCGAGCGCGCCGGAGCTGGTGAAACCGATCACCAACGACAAGCCAAAGGTGGACAACAGCAGCCTGCAGGCGCTGGAGAAAATCCAGCAAAACTCCTCCACGGAATTGAATAACGAGCTCAACTCGGTGCGCGACCAGCTCATCAAGGACAAGCCGAAAATCAGCTCCAACGCGCTGTTGAAATTCTCCGAAACGAATAAAACCGCCGGAACAGCAGGAGCGGGCGACTCGGGGATTCCCGGGACAAAATCCCTAGACGATGCAATCTCCGGCGTAGGCGGAGGCCTGCATAGCGGCGACAAAATCGGAATCCGCGGCGGTGCTCTTTTTGAATACGACAAGGCCGATTTGCGGCCGGAGGCGATCGTGGATCTCCAAAAACTCGCCACCGTGGTGAAACGCTACCCGAATGCGATTTTCACCATCGAAGGCTACGCCGATTCATTCGGTTCGGCGGAATACAACCTCGCCCTCAGCCAGCGCCGCGCCGATGAAGTGAAAGCATGGCTGCTCATTACTGTCGGGAACCGTTACAAAATCGAAGCCCATGGATTGGGGAGCACAAATTTTGTCGTCTCCCCGAACGGCACCGTGGAAGAACAGGAAAAGAACCGGCGGGTGGAGATCGGCATGAAATTCCCGCACTGATTTTGTATTAGATATTCCTTTCGCTTTGATCTCCTCAAAAACCGAACTCACCAGCGACGCAGTCGCCCTTCACTACGACGAACTCGATCATTTCTACCGCGAAATCTGGGGCGAGCATGTCCACCACGGCCTCTGGATCACAGGCCGCGAAACCCATCAAAAGGCGGTCCTCCAGTTGGTCGATCTCGTGGCAAAAGAGGCAGGCATCCAACCCGGCGACCAAGTCTGCGACGTCGGTTGCGGCTATGGGGCCACGGCCCGCAAGATCGCTCAGGATCATGGGGCGGAGGTCACTGCTCTCACCGTCTCCCGGGCTCAAAATCAATTCGCTCGTGACAAGGATCCTGCCTCTGCAAACCCACGCTACCTGCTCTGCGACTGGCTGAAAAATGACCTCCCATCGGAAAGCTTCGATGTTGTCATTGCCATTGAGAGTTCCGAGCACATGCCGGACAAGCCGGCTTTTTTTTCCGAGGCATTTCGTGTGCTTCGTCCCGGTGGCCGCATTGTGGTGAGCGCATGGCTCGCAAGGGAAGCCGCCTCCGGTTTTGAGAACCGCTTCCTGCTCGAGCCCGTCTGCCGCGAAGGCCGGATGCCTCACATGGGCACCGCACTCGACTACCAACACCTCTTTGAAAGAGCAGGCTTCAATTTCGAGTCATTCAAGGATCTCACAAAGCAGGTGAAAAGGACATGGCCCATATGCGCATTCCATTTTTCCATCAACCTTTGCCGCAAACCGGCCTATGCAAAATTCCTTTTCAACAAACACAGCCGGAACCGTGTCTTCGCTCTGACCATGTTTCGCATATGGCTCTCCTATAATACCGGCAGCATGCGCTACGGCCTCTTCACCGCCCGCAAACCGGATTGATGTGAGGGGAAGGATAATGAAAACGACGAACTATTTATTATCCCATTTTTCCCGGTCCTTGAGCGATGCCGGGGTAAAAAACTCCGATACTTGCTGACCGTCGATGAATATCCGCAACCACAAGCCCCGCAAAACATCCCGCGACGTCTGGTTCGCCCCGCTGGCCCATATATATCCGGGCTTTAATTGGGTGGAAATCAAAGTCATCGGCTCGGTCGCGAATTCATACTTCTCTAGGTTCTTGATCAGCGGCACTTTCACGTTTCCTTCCGGGCTGCGTTTAAGAACAGCAGGTCCACCCGGTGTTCTTTCTCCCGCTTCGTCGGGCTTCATGAAGGAAATATATCGGATTTCGACATTTGAAGCATCCTTGAATGACCTGTTTACGATCGCAACCTTGTAGCCCCAAATTTCCTTTTTGCGGGTGACTCCAATGCCATCCGCGCCGGCTTTTGCCTCAAGCTTTTTCTGGTCGCAGGTAACGTCAAAACTATAACCGCCGTCTGCTCGCACAACATGAGTTAACGAAATGAAAAACAGAACCGGCAAGAGGGTGCGAAGGAGGGGCTTCATGAGCCCGTTTTAACCGCACGGAATGTTTGCGTCAATAATTATGACAATGTTTCACAAATCCCATCCCTTTTCTTGTAATGACGAATCTCAAATTCCGGACACTCTCTCAAAATTTTATCGAGTTGAAACAATTTTTCAAACTCGGGGAAGAATGCGTCCCCCTCCACTTTCGTCTTTACCAAAGTAAGGTAAAGATCGGAGCAAAGATGCAATGTCTGGGCATAGATCTCAGCCCCGCCGCAGATGAAGATGTCGCGTGATTCCCGCGAGGGATCAATCTCGTGAAGGTTGGTGATGGTTCGGACTCCGGGATATGCAAAGTCCGAGCGGCTAAGCACGATGGTCTCCCGGTTCGGCAGCGGACGCCCTATGGATTGAAACGTCTTGCGCCCCATCACGATAATATTGCCGGTGGTCACCTGCTTGAACCACTTGAAATCCTCGGGCAGATGCCATGGGATGCGATTGCCCTGGCCGATCACGCGGTTCTCTGACATCGCCGCAATGGCTTTGAAGTGCTTCATACCGCAATCTGCGCCTTGATGGCGGGATGCGGATCGTAACCCGTAAGCTCGAAGTCCTCGAATTGGAACTCGTGGATATCCTTCACCTCCGGTCTGAGCTTCATCACCGGCAGTGGTCGTGGTTCCCGGGAAAGCTGCAACTTCGCCTGCTCAAGATGATTACTGTAAAGGTGCAGGTCGCCAAAAGTATGGACGAAATCGCCGGGCTTCAAACCACAGACCTGGGCTACCATGAGCGTAAGCAGCGCGTAGCTCGCAATGTTGAACGGTACGCCGAGAAACAGGTCCGCACTTCGTTGATAAAGCTGGCAGGAAAGCTCTCCATCCCTCACGAAAAACTGGAAGAGTGCATGGCATGGCGGGAGGGCCATTTGATCAATCTCTTCTACGTTCCATGCGCTCACAATATGCCGGCGCGAGTTGGGATTCTTTTTGATCTGTGCAATCACATGGTCGATCTGGTTGATGCTACGTCCATCCGTCGTGCGCCAGTCGCACCACTGCGCGCCATAGACGCGCCCGAGATTGCCATCCGCATCCGCCCATTCGTCCCATATGGAGACGCCATGCTCCTGCAGCCAGCGCACATTTGTATCCCCGCGCAGGAACCAGAGCAGTTCATAGATAATCGACTTGGTATGTACCTTCTTCGTGGTAAGCAGCGGAAACTTCTCCCGAAGATCAAACCGCGCCTGCGCACCAAACACGGAGTAAGTCCCCGTGCCGGTTCGATCCGGTTTGAACTTCCCCCGGTCAAGTACCAGCCTCAGCAGATCGTGATATTCGCGCATCTTTTCTAAATCGGCGACACCGCTGGCCCGGGAGGAAGTGGAACGGAAAGATCCACCGGCCTCAATTCCACTTCACGGCCAATTCGGGCGCTTTCATAAATTGCATCGAGGAGTCGCATGATTTCGACGCCATCGGTCGCGCTGACCGACGGCTCTTTGTCTTCCATGATACACCGGATGAAATGCTCCTGTGCGGACTCCATGCTCGGTGGAAACTTGATAGGCACCGATTTCACCATGGCGCCTTTTTCTTCATGGAAGATGCATATTTGAGTGTCTTTGTAATCGTACGAGACACTCGACAAGCCACCCTTGCTGCCGCTGAGTTCCATGTAAACCTTTTCGCGTTCCTCGAAATTAAGAGCCCAGCTTACTTCAAGCGCGAGCGTGAACCCGTTGTCAAAGCGGATCAGGGCGCTTGCCAGATCTTCCACATCGAAGTCTTTTTTCTGTTCGAGGGCCAGCGACTTGCCCAGGTGAGAAAATGTGCTGGCGGAAACTGTGACCGCTTTTGGTCCGCCGATGAGCCAGCGCGAGAGATCGAGCATGTGCACGCCAAGATCAATAAGAGGGCCGCCCCCGCTCATTTTTTTCTGGCCGAACCAGCCGCCAAACCGCGGGATTCCGCGCATCCGCCGCCACCCGGCACTGCCATAATACATATCGCCCAACTTGCCCGATTCGATGACCGATTTGAAATATTGGTGCTCATCACGAAACCGCTGATTAAAATGGATCATGAACTTCCGCCCGCTCGAGCGAACTTTGTCCCGCATTTCTATCGCTTCGGCGGTATTCATCGCCATCGGCTTTTCACACATTACATGCCAGCCTTTGTCGAGAGCCGCGATGGTCATCGTTTTATGCAAATAATTCGGCACAACAAGGGAAACCGCATCGATCTCCGCCTTTTCCAGAAACTCATCAAAATCGGTGAATGTTTGCGGAACTGAGAATTCGCCTGCGATTTTTTTCACCAATTGCTCATTTTGATCACAAATGGCCTGCACCTTTGCATCAGGCGATTTGAGATATTTCTGGATATGAATATATCCCATTCCCAAACCGACCACACCCACACGAACGACTTGTTTCGACATTCGGCCAGACTAAACCGATCATTTTCCACGCGCAAGCGTTCTTGGGAAAAATCAAAAACATGACAGAAATCGCTCGCGCATTGTCATTTTGTGAAAGACAGCTTAATTGTTATCAAAACAGAAATCATGGAGCCACAAACCATCATCCCAATGAAGGACACCCAGAGCGAGCGCGACCACCGTCGCATCGCCATTGACCGTGTCGGGGTGAAAAATCTGCGTTATCCCATGCAGATTCGCGACAAAGCGCATGCGACCCAGAGCACAATTGCGAATGTCACCCTCACAGTGGATTTGCCCCACCACTATAAAGGCACGCATATGAGCCGGTTCATCGAAGTGCTGAACGAACACGGCCCCATCCTGCATGTGGACAATATCAAGACCATATTGACCCGGCTTCTTGAAAAACTACATTCACAGCAGGCCCATGTGGATTTTGAGTTCCCGTTCTTCCTTGAGAAAAAGGCGCCTGTTACCGGTTCCGTCGGACTCATGGATTATACCATCCGCTTCAGTGCGAGTCTGCAAAAGGATGAATTTGATTTCGTGATTACGACTATAGTCCCCGTCACCACACTGTGCCCATGTTCAAAGGCAATCAGCGAATACGGCGCCCATAACCAGCGCGGCCAGGTAACCTACTCGGTGCGCTTTAAAAAACCGATCTGGATCGAGGATCTGATCGTACTGGTGGAAAGCTGCGCGAGTTCCGAACTTTTCAGCCTTCTCAAACGTCCCGACGAAAAAGCGGTGACCGAGCGCGCCTTCGAAAATCCTGTATTCGTCGAAGACCTCGTCCGCAATATCGCCCTGCGATCCAACGCGGAGCCAAATATCACATGGTATCGCATCGAAGCCGAAAACTTTGAATCGATCCACAATCACAACGCCTACGCGTTAATCGAAAAAGGCTAGTGGTTCACCGCATTTTCACTGGAGCAATAGTTTGTTTCTGGCTCGTGATGACCTCTCAGTTGATCAGACTGGAGATCAATCCCGACAGGTCTGATCTCCTGGCAGTGCCACCCTCGCATGTATTCAAGCTCATGTTTACCCATGGACAGGCATCGGAACTCAACGTCCTGGAGAATGGATCGCCTATCGGAAATTTGGCGCTGAACCCTAAATCTGACTCCGAATTTGACAAGCATACGCTCGATTTCAACGGCAATATTTTAATCCACATTCCAAGCGCCACGAAAAAGCAGCGGGTATCGTGGGATGGCATTCTGGAGATGGATCGTGCCTATAAAACCAGCAATTTCCAGCTCACACTAAACCTGCTTCCAATCAATCCGCATGAAACGACTTATCATGTTCATTTAAGCCTCGATCCGGTCGCCAAACGAGTTGATTACGAAATTAAAGAAGGTGATCAATCCATTAAAAAGTCATCTTTTTCAGCAGACGCGGCGGGCTTGAGTTCCCTGTTGCGCGATGAATTAGGCGTTGACTCCACATTTATACAAAACATTCATAGCAATATCGCAGCCCCGACTCTTTCAGCAAAGCAGACCGAAATGAAAATTCACACCGAAAAAACGGTTGCCTACCTCCTCACCGTAAAACAAGGCGAAATCGTAGCAGCGGAAATTTATGTGAGCCAGCTGGGACAAATCCTCTCGGCAAAAACAATCCTTGGATACACGTTTAATGCTGCGGACATGCTGCCGTGACCTCATGATACAAATCCAGAATCTCAGTAAACACTTTGGACAGCTCAAAGCCGTTGATGAATTGAATCTCGACATTCGCCAGGGGGAATTCTTCGCATTTCTTGGTCCGAATGCAGCCGGAAAAACCACCACCATTAAGATGCTTACCGGATTGATCCGGCCTTCCAGCGGTATCTGCAAGGTAGCAGGGCATGACATTCAGCAATCTCCCCAGGCCGCCAAGGCCGTCCTCAGCTACGTGCCGGATTTCCCCTTTCTATATGAAAAGCTCACCTCGCGTGAATTCATGCAGTTCGTGGGTGATCTTTATAATATTGAAAAGGCTGTTGTCGACAAAAAGACGTCCGCGCTCTTCGAAACGTTCAATTTGGAAAATTACGTCAATGAGCTCACGGAAAACCTCAGTCACGGCACGCGGCAGCGGCTCGTGATCGCCTCGGCGCTGTTGCACGATCCGCAAGTGTTCATCATCGACGAGCCGATGGTCGGCCTCGATCCGATGCATGCACGCATTGTCAAAAATGAACTCAAGGAACGCAGCCGCAAAGGCATGACTGTATTTCTCTCCACGCACACCTTGAGCGTTGCCGAAGAAATGGCTGATCGGATTGGCATTATCAATCACGGACGACTCATTGCGCTCGGCACTGTGGAAGAACTCCGCCGGCAGACTGCCGAAAGCGGCGCCCTCGAGAAAATCTTCCTTTCGATCGTTGATGCCGAGGAGCAAGTCAACGCAGCCCACAAGACCGGTATCTCATCATGAAGCCGGGCCGGAATGTATTCTGGAAATGCCAAATAAAACAGATTATAAATGGGCCCACCAGGATTTGAACCTGGGACCAAGGGATTATGAGTCCCCTGCTCTAACCGCTGAGCTATAGGCCCTTTATCGCGCGAACCACCCGTGATGAATCAAGCGTGGCCGAACTCTGAACACACCAGTATGTCAGGAGCATCCAGTGCTGGCAAAGAAATTTGAAATTCCAACTACGATTTTCACGATTTAAAGAAAATTCAAATGTTTTTCCGGCAATGCCAGAGCTGACAAAAAAAATACCCGTTTCGCTAAAAGAATGCTGTAAAGGCGTTGCTTATCCTTCCTTGTATGTCCTTTTGGTGGTGCTGTTTTTATCAATCTGGCACATTCAAGTGACGCAGCATTTCTCACCGAAAGCATTTGCGTTTTACTCGATCCTAGCCGGCGTTTCGCTGGTATATGGGCGTATTTTTCTCAAACTATTTCCCTCATTATTCACAAATCACGCGGGCCTGACGGTTCAATTTCTTTGCGGATATTTCGCCCTGAATACACTCGGGTTCGAGATGTCGTTCATTACGAAGTTCACAATGACCGGCAATATTTTGTTTCTTTGCGGATGCGGCATTGTTTCAGCCGTTTTGTTCCGTCCAAAACGCGAGGCGTCAAAAAATGAGCAGCCTGATTATCTACCTGAAATACTTTGTCTTCTTCTAAGCGGATGCGCGGCAACTTTGTGGTGCGTGGATGCATTGAATCCAATCGTGATAAACGACCATTTCATTACATTTCAAACATGGACGGACAGTTTTTTTCACGCACGAGAAATAGGCATTTTTTCCAAGGCGCATGGGTTGGGAACCATATCCGACGTGCAAATGTCGGGAGCGCCGGCCACGATTTATCACTACGCAAGCTACGTCATTCCGGCAGCGATGGCCTCGTTCACACACACCGGGGCATATGAAATATTTGAGAGTTTTTACCTGCCATTTGGCATCCTGCTTACGGGGCTTGCAGCGTTTTGCCTGACATCCTCAATCTGGGGCGCATGGCCCGGGATTGCCGGCACTGCGGCTTTGATCCTTCTTCCCGACGCGTATCAGCAGGGCTTTCAAAACAAAATAATGAGTTACAATTTCCTCCAGCAGGCAAATCCCGGGGGACTTTACGGTGTGGCCCTCATCGCCATGGCATGGATGTTTCTCCTGGACGGATGCAAAACGGGCAAAATTACGTCACTATTTTTAGGCTATGCAATTGGGATAATCAGCGTGAGTTACAAAGCGCAACTCTTCGTGGCCAATGCATTCCTGATCATGATTTATCCATGCATTTTTTTCAAAGGCCTGAAGGCCAAACGGCGCTTTATTGCCGGAATACTGCTGGTTGCGTTGTTTATTTGCATTGTGAATTTATCGCAGCATTCCAGTGCCATACCTACTTTGCGTTTGGATGGCAGCGGCTCCAAACACTACGCCCGTACATTACTGGCCAGTTATGACAAAGCTGCGTTCAGATATTTTTTCTACCATGAACTCACAGGCCTAAATCCCGTGCTTTTCGATATGAGCATGGCATGCATGGTCATGATATCCTCCTTCGGTCTCTGGATTGTTGCCTTAACCCTGTTTTTTAATTTACAGGGAAAAGACACACATGTTGCCGCCCGGTGGTTTCCGATTTTTGTGATAGTCAATTACCTCATCATGTCTGTCGGCCTTGCCGTGGATGAGAAAAAAATCGGGATGCCGGAGGAGCTTTTACACCGACCTGTGGTCTGGGCATATTTCGCAGTAGTCGCCTGGACGGGTGCTGCCGGCTTTGCTTTTTTAGCGGGCAAGGCGGTCTTTAAACATACCTACGTTCGTATTCTGTGCGGGCTGCTCTTATTTTTTGGCTTACTCATTCCCACTTTCCTTGCGCACAATATACAAACCATGCCGTCGTGGCCAGGTTATGGTCACTACGAGTTGTTTAATTCATACCCGAAGGGCCTTGTAAAAGCGTCACTGTATATTGGCAAACACAGCAATGCGGACGATATCGTCCAAGATTCGGAAAACGATTCACGGCTCGTATTAACGGCACTGGCCGAACGCCAGGATTTTGCCACCTATAATGACAGCGGCCTACAACTTCGTACACCGGAAGGCCTGCCGGAAAGGGTCAAGGATCTGGAGGGGTTCAAAAAAATGACGGATGAACAGGATGTAATCAAATTCGCAACAAAAAACCACATTTCCTGGTATCTTCTGGAACCTAACTCAGGAGCTGCCTGGCCTGAGGAACTTATAGAAAAATCAGTATTTAACTCAGGTGGATACAGGGTTTACCATTTCCCGTTGTAAATTTGATCCAATCACTCATTCCTGTCTTCAAGTTCAATGATATAACCCACCATCCGGCAATATCGGCAGAGATGACGGCTTTAAAAACACACAGAATAAATCCCCCTGCTCGCTTTCAATGATTTCGCCACGTCCGATCTGTTTAAACGCCTTCTCCAACGCCTCTCCCTTGTCCGGAAATCCACTCCGATTCACATAGACCGCCGCGAATCCGTAGCTTTCCAGCCGGTTGACTATTTCATTCAACTGCATCCCCACAAATTCCTGCTGCCAATTTTCCCGGGGGCGTCCTTTATCCGATCCAAAAGCAAAGCGGAGGTGCTGTGAGTAAAGATAGGGGCGGAAATGATCGTAAGAACCCATACCGGGCGCTGGAGATTCCGGAAACTCCATGATAGGGAGTTGAAAAACCATCGCGCCTTGTGGCAATGCCTGCTCCATTTTTTCCGTAAAATTACGATCCGAATCCACTTGTGCCGATATTTCCTGCAAGTCCTGCGCGGTAACCTTCGGTGGCAGTTGATCCCACAACGCAAACAATACAATCGGAATAGCCACACCATATACCAGAGGAGTTTTGCTAAATTTCATCGCAGAGAAACGCCTGGCCGCAACCATCAACACGATGCAAAGAATAAAAATGCTATAACGCGTGGTTGCGCGAAAAAGTTGGAATCCCACCGTTCCCATCAACCCATTAATGCCACCGACATCGGAATAAAGCATGATCCAAATGACCTGCAAAGCCTCGTATGAGAACGCTTCCCGGCGTAGCAACTGCTTTATGGAAACAATCACGAGCCATCCTAGAGCGGCCAGGCCGACCAGCCCTATATAACCGCTGGGTGGCAATTCCCCGGGTGACAGGATGACTTCGTTCATGTGCTTCAGGCCCCATGCTGCAAAAGGCGGAAAGCGGTGATCCGGGGGAGGAATCACAAGATCGACAGTCTTCAACGCATAAACCTCCAGCCATTTGTAAGGCCGAACCAACGCGCCAGGATTGGGGCCGTGTACAATATGATATGCGAACGAGTCTACATTCATCAGCAGGAATGCCACCGCTGCAATTCCAATCAAAACCGCAGCGGGCAATGCCGCCCGCCAGTCGCGTTTGCGCCACCATTGAACCAAGCCCCCGAACAAAACAAACTGTGCGAACAGGTTCGTGTAATATGGATTCTGAATCCCCGTGATAAAAGCAACAACCGCCGCAAAGATAAAATGCCATTCACGAAAATCGAAATCGATCCCCTTTTCGCTAATGATCCACACCCCGACCAGCAGGCATAACGGAATATGCCAGTAGAATGTGACGTTGATATGGTGCTCGCCTTGAGCGAAGGCAAATCTAGCGAATGTAAATACCAGCGCTCCGGCAAATGACCAGACCCACGTACATTTCATCAAACGGCATGCGGTATAAAACGCAACAGCAGCGAGGATGTACTCCAGCATAAAAGCAAAATTTGCAGCAGCGAAAATACCGATGAATTTGGCCACCACACCCATGAAAAAGAACTGGAGCACCTCGGTGGTTGGAGTGTCACTCCAAACTGCGTCGTACGGAGCTCCTAATTCCGGCACAATTTTGAACAAGAAAGGGGCGAAATGCCCTTCCTTTGCCGCCCGGATATCAGCAAAAATAGCCACGATGTCCCCTTTAAGAGGATCGGAAGTATAAGCCAAGGGGGTGCCCCAACTTTCGCCGGTCCAACGATCATAAATTGTACACCAGATGAGAATGGTTAAAATCACAAGCATCGTTCCATGGATCAAGTCCTGGCGAAAAGGCTTTAGTTTGTGGGAAACAGAGTGTGTGTTCATCGGATCAATGCGACTTGCTTTTTGCATTCAGGGGTGGTTTTACGGCGAAGTCCGCCAAAGAGACTTTAAAGATTTCAAAGGAACAAGCAGAAACGGTGAATGCATGCAATTTAGGAAGTTACATTTAGGATTTAGGAAGTGGGCCGGTTTGTGACAATACCAGTTGCTGGATTGCCGCCCTCGGCCCTCGGGTTGTCGCCCACGCCCCTCGACTCGCAGAACGTGTTATGCCTCCCACCTCCGCCCACGGATTGCAGCCCTGTGCCCCTCGTTCGAAGAACAGGTTATGCCGCCCACCTCCGCCCACGGCATCATCTCGCAAAGCCTCGGTTCTCCCGGAGTCGAGTATCTCACTTCGTTCGGTTCTCCCTGAGTCGAATCTCCAAGAGTCGAGTTTCTGGCTGTCCATTGTTCCATGGCTTTTCGTAGTTTTTTACTCGGATTCACTCGGATACGGCCGGGGATAACCGCCAAGGGCGGCAGTTCCGGGTTTATGGTTCAAAGTTCAAGGTTTTGTCCCATTCGGCGTGCTTGGATTGATTTCATTTTTTACCTTGAATTACCTTGATTTGGTTGGATTTTCAGGGTGCAAGGTTGTCTCGCTGCACTCGGTTTGCTTTGATTTACTCTGGGGATTACAGGAATTGAAGTGGGATAAGAGATTTTAACAGGAGAAAACAGAGGGAACTGAGGAGGTTCGGATTCATAGCCCAAATTGGCTTTAAAATGGGTTCGTTTGGGTTCGTTTGGGTTCGTTTTGGGTTCGTTTTGGGTTCGCTGGTCAAGGTTAACAGAGTAAAAATTGGGTTCGTTGGTTCCAGAATGGTGCTTTTTCAGGCAATTCCTCCGCAGCTCACCTCCCAGCTGCGCTTGGCTGTTGGGAGATGAGGAATTAATGGTGGCTGCGCCAGTATGGACCTACCCCTCACCACGAAACAGAGTTTCCCTGCGCAATGTTCCGCTACCAAGGCCTCACCTTGGTAGCGAGGAGCGAAGCACGCAAAGGGAAGCGTTGGGATTGCACAGCTCGAGCTCATTGTTGCAATTTAACCAAATATGATGAAGAAGAGCAAGATAAATTATTAGTTTTTTGTAATTTATATGGCAATCTAAAACAATGCCTAATTTACTCTGAAGTTTGGGGTTTTATTCGCTCACTACTCCGCTTAAAGCGAAGCAGATACCACAAACCACCCGGGAGGTTCCACAACATGTCATTTGTTACGCCGACCACAGAAAGGGCGACGACAGTCTCGCGCGTGCCAATGGAGGCATTGCCGGCGAGTGCTATATGGAGGTGGCTGAAATAAAAAATAAGCAGCACCTCGCGCAATCCGTGACCATTGACAGTCACGGGCAGCATCACCAAAAGCAGCACCACGGGAAAAATAAGGATTATCTGAAAATATGTGATGTTGATATTGAGTGACCGCGCAAAAAGAAACGTGACAAAAAAGCTAAAGCAGTGGATGCCAAACGACATCAACATGGCCAGGAAAAGGTTCCGGTTGAATACGAGATTATTCTTCAGCGCCGCCAGAGTGCGTTGCAGGCGCCCGAGCCAGTGTGTTGATCTTAGAAAGAGGAACAAAATCCACGCCGATAGCACGATCACGAATGCCACTGCAGCTATCCACAGGATGAAGGTTTGCATGGAGATTCGGATCGCACCGATCGCTTGCAACGGCACCGGATCGATCGCCAGAGCGAGTGACACCAAGACGAGCAACGCCACAAGCGCGCTGAACCGATCCACCACCACAGCCGCAGCAGCCGCCGCCTTCCGATCGGGGTGCAGCCTGCAGAGCTGATAGATCTTCACCACGTCGCCCCCCGTACTTCCCGGCAACACGGTGTTGAAAAACTGGCCAGCCCAAGTGAGCGAAAAGACCGTCCCAAACGGCAGATCAATCCCCTGCTGGCGCAGAAAAATACGCCAACGGAATGCCAGCGCCACAAATCCCACCGGAGCAAGGCAGGAAGCTGGAATTGCCCAGGCTGGATTGAGCCGCCCCAGCACAAACCCAAGCTCAGCCCAATTCACTTTGCGCAAAACGAAAATGATCAACGCAAGGGAAGCGGCACAACGTAAAAGAAATTTTACGGTATAGGGTTTCAGATTTTCACCTTTAGAAATTGGTCCATTCCTTTTCCATGGGCACCGTTGTGGCTGTCGTGTTGCCGTAATGCAAGTCTTTCTAATAACGTATTGCTTTCACCGGTTTCTTTGGGACAATCTGAAGTGATTAAGCAGGATAAATCCTGTTCACCTCAGCACCATGCTTGTTTCCCTGATCATCCCTGTACTGAACGAAAATGAAAATATTTCCCATCTGTGGAAGATGCTTGGTGAGGTGACTGCTGGCATCAGCGGAACTGACTTTGAGGTGATTTTTGTTGATGACGGCAGCACGGATGGGACGCTGGAAGCAATCACCCGATTGCCCAAGATGGGGCATCTCACCTGGAGGCTCCTTGAGCTTTCGCGAAATTTCGGGCATCAAGCAGCCGTCTCTGCGGGCATGGAGCATGCCTGTGGTGAAGCCCTTATTTTTCTCGATGCCGATCTGCAGGATCCCCCGGAGTTAATCCCCGCTTTTCTTGCGAAATTTCGCGAGGGATATGACGTGGTCTACGGGGTGCGCCAAAACCGCAAAGAGCCGCTATGGTTGCGTCTTTGTTTCGGGGCATTTTACCGTCTTTTTAACGCGATCGCCGAACGCCCAATCCCATTGGACGCCGGGGAATTCGGGCTCATGAGCCGGAGGGTCGGCAAACTGCTCGCGGGAATGCCGGAACGGGACCGGTTGATTCGCGGCATGCGAAGTTGGGTGGGTTTCCGCCAAATCGGGATGCCCTATGACCGGCCGGAACGCCATGCAGGCACGACCAGCTACAGCATCCGGAGACGCATAGAGGGAGCGCTCGACGGGTTATTCGGATTTTCGAAACTGCCCATCCGCCTTGCGTTCTTCCTGGGCATCCTCGTGTTTGCAGTTTGCGGAATTTATCTAACGTATTCGTACATCGGGATGATGATCACTGGCGATAGCGCTGTGATTGGCTGGCGTTCCATCATCACTCTGGCCTTTATGCTGGGGGGAGCGAATCTCATTGCGACTGCCGTTGTGGGCGAATATGTATGTCGTATTTATTTTCAGGGCAAAGGCCGGCCTCTCTATATTATAAACCGATTGCTTTCGCCAGAAAACGAGAACGGTGTTGACAATCGTATATCCGCTGAGGACAGCGGACTCTAAAGAGACTTGGTAGCTGTGATCACAACTGCAGCAGGATTCGCGGGATGTTCCAAAAGCGTTATTCTAAATCCCGCGTTCCCAAGGAGACTTAGAAAATCTTCCCCAAATTCGTAGAATACCAGATACTGACAGGTCTTTTGGTAAGATCCCCCATGGAAGCTTGGTGGCAACAGGTGGTTTATTTCCCCGTTACTTTTCAAGGCCGCTCTCACTATTGTCTTACGTCCATCCCGCACGACGGGCACTGTAAATATTGTTGCCCCCCCAGGTTTTAGAACGCGGTAGATTTCATTTAACGCACGGTCTATATCGGGAACGTGCTCAAGCGTATCGGAATGAAGCACAAGATCAAACTCACCGTCGGTATAGGTTAGATTCTGAATATCTTCGTGTGAAATATCAGGTCGATCAGGCTGATATTCTGAATATTTAAGATCAGGCAAAACAGACAGTATTTTGTGAAGCGCGCCGCAGGAGTTTATTTCCGCTATTCGTAACGATTTTGTCGCACTGAATTGAACGATTGAGAGCGCAGTGGATTCCCGCAGCCCTTTTCTTTCGTTTATCCAATAAACGAATGCCAAGGCTAACTGTCTAACTCTCAGCGAAGCTCCGCAAGAGATACATATTTCACCTTCGCGTTGATCGAAAAACTCCACCCATTGAGGATTCAAACGCGAATCCTCAATCAGTTTTTTATCCATTACAGATCGTGCAAGAACAACGAGCCTGGCATTACAAACGAAGCACCGGTTTCCACCTGGAATTCCTCTCAAAACCAGATGAGCGACAGAAAATATCCTGACAGCAATCTTTTTTACCAACTTGCGTCTTGGGGATTCCTCCAGTTTATCAAGTAGAAAACGAATCATGGTATATTTTTAAGCAAAGAACGCCCCACTTACCATTTCACCTGTTTACCGCCGACCAGCGGTAGATCAAGCACCTTACGGCGTTTTGAATGCGAATTCTAAACTTCAACCACCGGTGTTGCCATGCATTAATGGAGATGCCCGAGAGACGTGAAATATCATCAGCCATATGGATAAAGTCGCCGAGCATCCGGGATTCGAGCTTGCGTGTATCGGCATGACCATGAACACGAAAAGATCCCAACGCACGCCGATCGTAAACGATACCGCCCCTTAGCATCAGCCGCAACCAGAGATCAAGATCAACGACATATGGCCTTGCGGGATTCATAAGTTCAATTCCTTCCAAACCCGATGCGCGCAGCAAAACCAGCGTCGGTTCCCCGATCAAGTTTGTTCCAACACGAAAACATCCCTTGATGACATCCTCGCCCTTGATGAATCCGCTACGATTAAAACCCTGCCAGCAAAAAAGGAGTTTACCTTTTGCATTAATGACCTTCTTGCAGCACGTGGCCAGCACAGCTCCGGGGTTTTCCATCAGGGACTGCACCTGTACGGCCACGCAATCCGGCTCAATCGTGTCATCCGCGCAGAGGATCTTGATGAATTCACCCCGCGCCAATCCGATCGCGTGATTCATATTCAGAGCCCCTGAACCCAGATGGGTTTCATTTATATGAACCGTGATGCGCGGATCTGCGGCATGCTCCGCAAACCTTTCAATAATCTCCCGGGAGCGATCCTTGGATTGGTTTTCCACGATTATCAATTCCCAGTTTTGGTAAGACTGGGCAAGTGCAGACCGCAGTGTTTCCTCCAAAAAGGGTTCAGCGTTATAAACCGGGACACAAATGGAAACCAAAGGGGTGGAGGTGTTCATGGCATGGAATCCAGAAGAGTTTGCAAGCCGCTGGCGAGGGTGTGGCGAGGTCGCCACGCCAGCCCGGCAAGTCTTTGCACATCCGCTACTATGCACGGATACCCGTCCTGTTGCGGCAATGAAGCTTCACGAACAAGACCCGGCTTTTTCAAAATGCCGGCAATCGTATGCGCGATATCTTTAATGGCAACGCCCTCTCCTGTCCCGATATTGATCGGGCCGGCAAAACGACTTTCAGTTACAGCGAGAAGCGCTTGAGCAACATCATCAATATGGATATAATCCCTAACGCTATGAGGAGTCTTTAAAACAACCTCCTGATCCTGGCGCAATTGCCCGATGATGGAGCTTGAGAGCCGGCGGGAATGCTCCCCTGGACCGTAAGGATAAAACAGGCGCGCCCATGCAAGTGTAAAACCATCGGCTTCCAATTCATTCTCCAAGGCAATCCTGAGTGTGTTTTTAGCCATCGAATATGGTGAACGTGGTGCGATCAAATTCACATCTTCACGCAACTTTCGAATATCCGGCGCATACTCGATGCAGGTCCCCAGCACCACAAAATGCTGTGTCCCCATTTCTTTCATCCCTTTTATAAAATCCATGCTCCAACGCACATATTCCGTATTCAGCGGAGAGTCGAGGTATTCGCCCGGAGTGGTAATCCAAGCGGTATGAATAAGGGTGTCCGGAGCAAACCGGCGAATTTCCTCCCAAGGGGGGGCATCCAACCGGAAAGGCCGTTCAAGTCCAGCCACCTGATGCCCCCGCCGCTGTGCGCACGAACAAAATGCCTTGCCGATAAAGCCGGTGGGACCGGTAACAAAAAGTTTCACAAAATTTCTGAAAGCAACGGCAGACCGGCATCGCGTGAAGAAACAATCGCCTCCTTCAAGGGCCATGGAATGCCGATTGCGGGATCATTCCAACGTACTCCACCTGCAAGATCGGAAGCGAAATACTCGCCCATTTGGTAAAAAACCTCGCAGGAGTCGCTTAAACATTGAAGCCCGTGAGCGAATCCCGGCGGGATATAAAGGGAGCGTCGATTGGCTCCCGAAAGCTCAAATGCCTCCCATTCTCCAAAAGTTGGAGAGGCTCGCCGTATATCGACCACCACATCGAACATCGTTCCCGACAAACAGCGGACAAGCTTGATTTCCGCGAACGGTTCATCCTGAAAATGGAGTCCCCGCACTATTCCCCGGGTCCTGGTGAAAGAGATGTTGCATTGCGGCCAATGGGTATTAAGACCCATTGCTGAAAACTCCTTATCGCAATAGGCGCGGGCAAAAAAACCACGTTCGTCCTCCTTCAGTTCGAGGTCGATTACAAAAACCCCGGCAAGCCTTGCAGCGGAAAACTTCATGGCTTCTTAAACAATCCTCACATCCGGAACCGGGATGATAAACCGCCCGCCCCGGCGCCGGTATTCCTCCTGCTGCTTGAGTATCTCATCCGCGAAATTCCAGGTGAGCAGTAATGCGTAATCCGGTTTCCTTGCAGCGAGCTGATCCGCGGCAACCACGGGGATGTGTGTGCCAGGGGTGATAAGCCCCTGTTTGTATGTGCTCCTGTCCGCCACAAAATCAAGGATATCGTTGCCAATACCCAGATAATTCAGCAGCGTTGTTCCTTTGGCAGAGGCGCCATAAGCCGCGATGGATTTCCCTTCCCGCTTCAAGCTGACAAGCAAATCGCAAAGTGATTTCTTGAGGGCTGTCACCCGCTGTGAAAATTTCCCGTAATACTCGAGTGAGGTAACGCCGCGCCGCGCCTCATCCTCCAAAATTGCCACAACGGAATCCTCCACTGGAAAAGCCCCGGCATGCGCCGCAAAAAAGCGCAGCGAACCGCCATGAATCGAAAGATGCTCTGCACGAAATATATCCAATCCATGCCGTTTAAAAAGCGGTATGAGGGATGTAAGCGAAAAATAGAAAACATGCTCGTGATAGATGGTATCAAACTCGATGTGATCCACCATATCCATGCCGTATGCGGACTCGAGCACAATACGCCCCTGAGGATTGAGCAAATATTTCAAACCGGCGACAAAATCATTTATCTCCGGAGCATGGGCGAAGACATTGTTACCAAGAATCAAGTCCGCATTCCGTTTCTTTGCTGCCAGCGTTTTTGCACATGATTCACCAAAAAACTCGACTACAGTATCGATGCCTTTTTCCCGCGCTACCTTCGCAATGTTAGCCGCAGGTTCCACTCCGAGGCATGGGATTCCGGTACTTATAAAGTTCTGCAGCAGGTAACCATCATTACTTGCTATCTCAATGGCAAAGCTATCCGGGCCCAAGGAAAACTCCTTGATGTAACGTCCCACCGCTTCACGGGCATGGCGGAGCATGGTATCCGAGAACGAAGAAAAATACAGGTACTCAGAAAACAGCTCCACTGGCGGCACCAATGCGGTGATCTGCATCAACCAGCAATTTTTACAAACTGCAAGGCCGAGGGGAAATTTCGGCTCCTGACTATTTAGATCCCCCGGCTTCAGAAAATTATTTGCCAGTGGCTGAATCCCTAAATCGAGGATATTTACCCCTTGATCGGCACCGCAGGATCGACAAATGAAATTTATGGACATAAAGAGGGAAGTATCGGCACTCAAAAATACG
>Ga0206937_10116_pt1 | contig 24920 bp, 20 predicted proteins | sample Alteio_BWOrgHeat_11_FD_152923 | JGI IMG/M metagenome (GOLD analysis project Ga0206937, IMG submission 152923) | Enriched cells from forest soil in Barre Woods Harvard Forest LTER site, Petersham, Massachusetts, United States -... | ecosystem: Environmental > Terrestrial > Soil > Temperate forest >... | reverse complement strand
ATGGGCCATAGCGACTGATCGCGTAGCTGGTTTCAGTAGCCAGCGGGCCGGTTACCAGTATATTTTTGATCTTGTTTTTATCCAGCGGCAGCAAGTTGTTCTCGTTTTTCAACAGCACCATGCTCTCGCGGTTCATTTTCAGCGACATATCTTCTGAAGCAGCAGTATGCACGATCTTATCGGCAGCAGCCGGATCTTTCACATAAGGGTTATCAAACAATCCCAGTTCAAATTTCACTCTTAATACATCGGCAACGCGGGAATCAAGCAGCTTCATCGAAACCTTGCCTTCTTTCACCAGGTTGCGCATGGGCATTATATAGGTTTGCGGCATGCTGAAATTGGTGCGCACATTCAGGCCTGCTTCGATAGCCTGCCTTACGGCATCTTCCGGGCTGCTGGCCACATGGTGCTTACTGTATAAAAACTCAACGGCTTCACTATCCGAAACCACATAGCCGTTGAAACCGAATTTCTGGCGCAGCAATTCTGTTAAAAAGAAATAGCTGCCGGTTATCGGTTCGCCGTTCCAGTCGTTATAGCTGCTCATTACACCCATGGCGTGGGCTTCCTGTATCACGCGGCGAAAAGGGTAGAGGTAGATCTCGTACATTTCACGCGGCGCTACATGCGGATCAGTACGGTCGGCGCCATCACGACCGCCCTTAGGCACGCTGTATACGGCAAAGTGCTTCAATGTAGATGCCGCGCCGCCTTCCTGCACACCGAGGCACATTTGCTTGCCAAGTTCTGCTATCAGGAATGGGTCTTCGCCATAAGTTTCAACGGTGCGTCCCCAGCGCTGATCGCGGGCGGGGTCAAGGATCGGCGTGTATACGTTGGTATAGCCCAAAGCGCGTGCTTCAGTGCCAACTACAAGCCCGGCTTCATGTACAAGCGGCTTATCCCACGTTGCACCGATGCCGATAGGGGCGGGCAGCGGTGTAGCCCGGTCGTGGTTAAGGCCGTGGATGCCTTCATTGGTAAAATCGACAGGAATCCCCATCCTCGTTTGCTCCACGAACCATTTTTGTATGGTATTGATTGCCGCCGCATGTTTGCTGAAAGGATAACTATATTGCGTAGGCGCCATATCCGTGCGCGATTGCAGGTTGTTCAGTTCCTCATCAATATTTGCGATACCATCTTTCCAAACCTCGTTCTTCCATGATGCTGCCGGCATTTCTTCCTTTAAAACACGTTTGTAACCGTACAACGTTGCCAGTTGGCAGGTTTTCTCCTCAACGGTCATCTGGCTTAGCAGGTCGGCAATACGCTTGTCGATGGGTTGCGACGGATCTTCAAAAACATCCATTTTGCCATTCTTGTTAAAGTCGACCCACCCTTTGTGATAGATAGAAGATTGGGCGAGGGAAGTTTGCGCAATTGCAGCAGGCAGGATAATAGCCAGCAGGAATTTTTTCATAGGTTTTTAACTCCGGTTTAAATAGGAAAGCCAAAGTTAAAATACCTGCGAATATTTTAGCAAAATTTTAGCATCCGGGGATCAAACAAATTTGTTACATATTTTACGGGAACAGTCCCGGTTTGTCAGTGAGCCGGTTTTGGGGTAGACCAATGCAGATTGGCGAATTTCCAGCCTTTTGGCGTCCAGATCACCATGCCGGAGAAATAGCCGTTAAAAGTTACAGTTTGGCCATTTGCCATCGTAATATCTTCATGAAAACCGCTGCATATTGATGCAACATGGCCCGAAAATATGTTGATGCGCTTATCCTTCCATTGCAAAGTAATCTTGCTCATGTTTTTTACAAGCGTATCCTTTATGAATTTTTGGGCTGACGGATAATCCGAAAAACTTAATTGACCATCAGACACCATGAAAAATTTTGGCGAATCATCAAAATAATCCAGCCATGCCACAGGGCCTTTAACTGCAAGATCCCTGCTGATGTTATTTGTCATCAGATTTACACTATCGGTAACCAGTTTATCTGTTAATTGAACATTGTTGCCCTGCCCACAACCCACGAAAAATACTAAGATGATAGGAAATAAAGACAGATAGCAAAGGCGACTTAAGTTATTGGTTTTCATTACAATAAATATATCACCAATTTACAAAAATCCCCAAATAAAAAAGCCGCCCAAAATGAGCGGCCCCTGGATATATGTTGGTTGGTTATATTATTCTGTTTTAAGGCTTTTTATGGGATTGGCTATGGCTGCCTTTATGGCCTGGAAGCTTACTGTTAATAGTGTGATCAGTATGGCCCCGACAGCCGTGAGGATAAAGATCCACCAGGAAACATCGGTGTGGTACTGATAGCTATGCAGCCAGTTGTGCATAAAATAATAAGCAACAGGCGAGGCAATGGTTATTGAAATAAGCACCAGTACGGCAAAATCTTTCGATAACAATTGCCACAGAGCGAACACCGAGGCACCCAACACCTTGCGTATACCTATTTCTTTAACGCGCTGCTCGGCCATAAATGTTGCCATGCCAAACAGCCCTAAACAGCTGATAAATATAGCCAGGGCGGCGAAAACGGTAGCCAGCTTACCTATGCGTTCTTCATTATCGAATTCTTTGGCATATTCCTGGTCAACAAAATGGTATTCAAAAGGCTGTTCCGGGTTATCAGCTTTTAACACGGATGCGATGTTGCTGATAGCTTTACCGGCGCTCATTTTCGGATTGATCTTTAGCAGTATGCTGCCTCCCGCCCATTTCGCTAAAAAATAAATCATAGGTTGCACCTGTCCGTAAGGTGAACGGTTAATGATGTTTTTAGTCACCCCTATGATCTTAAACTGCTGGCCATAAAAAGTTATGTAATTTTCTGTCGGTTTTTTCATGGTCATAAAATCAGCTGCCGCCTGGTTAATGATCACCGCTGATGAATCGGAAAGGAACGACCGTGAGAAATCGCGGCCTGCGCTAAATTCCCAGCCAATGGTTTTGCCATAATCGTATGAAATATCCTCCTGGCCGAAACCGGCATCCAGGCTAGGGTCTTCTCCAGGCCACGTGACGCCGCTGGTAGTACCGGCAACGCTGTTAGGCGGCGCATCTGCTTCGGCCATTTCCGTTATCGTGCCGTTGCTGGCAAGGGCCTGTTTTATCGCATCAAAATGTTGGTGGAGTTCAATTCCCCGGACGGGTATGGCAACCAATCCGTCCTGGCTGTAGCCGATAGGGCGGTCTTTGGCAAAAATTATCTGCCGGATAACTACAGTGGTACCGATGATGAGCACTATAGAAACGGTAAACTGAAGTACCACCAGTACTTTACGCGGAACCGAAGCCAGCCGCCCAACCCTAAACGCACCCTTCAACACCCTTACAGGCTTAAACGACGACAGGTAAAGTGCCGGATAACTGCCGGTGATAATAGCGGTTACGAAACTGAGGCCAATTCCGGCGAGCCAAAACGCCGGACTGTTCCACGGAATGACTATCTGTTTACCGGCCAGCTGATCGAATTCTGAAATACTTAACTCAGTCAATAGCAATGAGGCCAAAAATGCCAGCAACACGCAAAGTAGCGATTCACCGTAAAACTGGTAGATCAATTGGCTGCGGGATGAACCAATTGCCTTGCGGATGCCCACTTCGCGCGCACGCTTCTCAGACCTGGCTGTACTCAGGTTCATGAAGTTAATACAGGCCAGTAGTAGCACAAACATACCTACAATACCAAAAAGCCATACATATTGTATAGCGCCGCCGATATTTTTCCCATCCTTAAACGCGCTGTACAAATGCCATTTACTCATGGGCTGAAGGAACAGCGCCGGTTTCGCCTTAGCTGAAATCGGTTTTAAATGCTGCAGCATTTCATCCCTGATCTTTAACGATACTTTCTGAAGGTCGGTATTGTCAGCTAATTGAACATATAAATTAACAATGCCTGGCCCCCATGGGTCGCGCATTCCGCTCAAGCCTGGCTCATAGTGGCCCCATGAACCAATAAAAGCAATGCCGGCAAGCGTGGTATTTTCGGGCAGATCTGCATAAACGCCGGCTATTTTTAGCTCATCTAAACCGTTCCAGTTCAATTTTAACTTCAATACTTTACCCATGGGGTCTTCATTACCGAAAAATGCTTTAGCTGTCGACGCGGATAGTAATATCGATGATGGGTCCTTTATCGCATCGCCTCTGCCTTCGAGCATATTTAGTGTAAACAGGGCTGGCCCGTCGGCTTCCATAAAAACACCTTGCTCGTTCAGTTTTTTATCGTTTAAAGTCATTATAAAATCTCTCGGGGGTGTAGACATCGCTACTGACTTAAAATCGCTGCCATAGCTTTTCCGCAGCTCGGCCGCCAAAGGATACGGTACAAATAGCGAGGTTTTTACTTGCCCGTTATTGGTCCCATTTTCTAATACCTGCGCTATGCGATCATAATTGCGGTGATACCTGTCAAACGATACTTCATCCAAAATCCACAAACTGATCAGCATTACCACTGCCATGCCCACTGCAAGGCCACCTATGTTAATAAGTGACAATGCTTTATTCTTAATGAGGTTGCGCCATGCAATTGTTAAATAGTTTCTGATCATAGATTTTGATAGTAATGTACTAACTTATAATCCCCTTTTTACCTATTTCCCGGATGAAACAAATATATAGATCTGCATCGACTACTCTGTTTTGAGGCTTTTAATAGGATTGGACAATGCCGCTTTTATGGCTTGGAAACTGATGGTAAGCATAGCGATGATAACAGCCATTGCACCTGCCATAGCAAACATCCACCAGCTGAGCGGGATGCGGTACACAAAGCCCTGCAGCCATTGATGCGCTGCATAACCTGCAATAACCGATGCCAATACGAATGATATCAATACCAGCAATAAAAAGTCTTTTGATAACAATACTACGATACCCGTAATGCTTGAGCCTAACACTTTACGGATGCCAATTTCCTTGCTGCGCTGCTCGGCACTGAAGGCGGCTAAGCCAAATAGGCCCAGGCATGAAATTACGATAGCCATCAGCGTAAATGAATTGATGATCTTTGAGATGGTCAGCTCTGCCTCGTACTGCTTTTGAATTTCCTGGTCGAGAAATATAAATTCAAATGGTGTCCCGGGCATGTCTTTATGCCAGATGTTTTGTACCTGGTTTAATGTTGACTGGTAATTTTTGCTGTTTACAGCTACCGTCATGTGGTCAAACACGCTTGGGCGGTTGTCATATACCAGCATAAATGGCCTGATATCGCCATGGAGCGAGTTGTAATTAAAATCCTTCATTACACCAACCACTTCAGCAACATATACCGGGTTGTTACCGAACTGCGAGTATAATTTAGTGCCCGGCGCATTCTGATGGTTCAGGCCCAGCCTTTTCATCAGCGTTTCGTTGATCAGTACCCTGTTGGTATCGTTTAATCTGAAATCGCGGCCACTGGCAAGTTTTATGCCATTTGCTTTTGCAAAATTCTCATCGGTGTTGATATTTTGTGCATCGACAGATGTAGTTTCATTGCCTCCTGCAAGGTATACGCCATGATCATGCGGTACAAACTGGCCGAGGTAGTTATCGCATTTGCTTACTGCGCTAATATCCGCCATTTGTTTCAGATCATTGGCGAAAGAAGCCATTTGTTTTTGGGTATCGCTTGTGTAAAAGCTGAATACCAGTTTCTGGTTTTGATCGAAACCGAGGTCTTTGTTCTTAATAAAATTCAGCTGACTGTAAATAATGATGATGCCGGTAATGAGTACGATGGATAATACAAACTGGAAAACCACCAAAGATCTGCGGATACCATTGGCTGAAATGCGGCTGGTGAAATTGCCTTTAATCACCTTGATCGCTTCAAACGCCGAAAGATAAAATGCGGGATAGCTACCGGCAACAAAGCCGGTAAGTACTACGAGCGATATAAGCATTAGCCACACGCGATAATCAGAGAAAAAGGATAGGTGAATATCACTTTCAGTGATCTGGTTGAGGTATGGCATTACCAGGCATAACAATGGCAGTGCGATGAGCACACCGATAAACGCCAGCAAAAACGATTCGCCCAAAAACTGCCACATCAAATCGAATTTTCCGGCGCCGATCACTTTACGCACACCAACCTCTTTAGCCCGTTTTGAGGCCCTGGCGGTAGAAAGGTTCATGAAATTAATGCAGGCGATCACCTGTATCAGCACGGCGATCAGGATAAGGATATACAGAAATGAAGGGCTCACTTGTTTGCCCATGTCGTGCTCATAACCGGCTGTTGTATGTATCGACGTAACTTTTTGCATGTGCAGCGTTTTGGTCATCCCTATCTGCTTCATTTGCTGCTCGCCGTACTTGTTTAAAAATGTGGGTAATTTTGCTTCAAGCGCCGTTGCGCTTGCACCGGGGCGTAAACGCACGTAGGAATAGGCGAAGTTGTTACCGCTCCAGGTATTGTTTTTCAAAACATAATCGCCGAGGCCGCCGCTATCCATCGTAACGAATATGCTCCCAACGATGTGGGTATTGCCCAGGCTTTGATCAATCACGCCATTGATCTTAAAATCATGTTTGCCGAAGCCGTTATCCATAGTAATTACTTTGCCAATAGGGTCAATATTTCCGAAAAGTTTATCGGCCACTGGTTTTAGCAATACAACCGAATAGGGCTCATTCAGGCATTTTACAGGGCTGCCGTTTGTAAAATGGTAGCTGAACATATCGAAAAAAGTTGAATCCACATACAGTAGATCTTTTTCGTAAAATGACTTGTCTTTATAGGTAAGCAACGTTTTTACCGCCCCAAAAGGCTCTGCAGTAACCACCCGTGTGAACTGCTCAACCTCGGGGAAATCGCGCTTCATGGCCGGTACTATCGGCGGCGAGGTGGCCGCGTTATGGTGATTGTCGCCGGGCAATTGCAGGTCTGTGGTTACGCGGTAAAGCTCATTTACGTTTTTATGATGTTTATCATAACTGTATTGGTCCTGCACATAAAGCAAAATGTACAGGCAGCATAGCGTACCCGCGGCCAGGCCGAAAATATTGATGAAACTGAATGTTTTGCTCTTGAGCAAAGAACGAATGGCTGTTTTAAAGTAACTCTTAAACATGGCGCTACAGGTTAATTGTTATGCCTGTTTTGCACCAATGATATGCCATGTAAATAACTTGTTGATTGTTAGTTATTTGTATGGAATTTTATGCGATAAAACCGTTCGGTTTTGATACAATATGTGTTCGCTATTGAAAGGATTATTGAACCAAACTATTCTGCTGAACTGCGGCAATATAGTCAAACATCTTTTTCGCGCCGTTTACCGCATCATTATAACTGCTTTCGGGTTGCTGGTTCAGTATTTCGCAGAATTTCTTCCACATGGGGATGAGCTGATCGCTTAACAATAAATTTTTTTATCAAAAGGATCAGCTAACATTGCCACGCTAATGCGTATTACGGCCGTTTAAGCAGGTATTCAACAAAAATAAATATCCGGGTTAAAAAAAAACTTTTATTGCAGGCGGAGGGAAGGTTTGTTACAACTTTTCGGCGTATAGGGCTGAGGGGGGTACTGCAGGTATTGTTTTGGGGAGGGCGATGGTAAAAGTAGTTCCGTCGTTCTCCACTCTTTCCACCTGGATATCGCCGTTATGCTTTTTTACGATCTGGCGGACGATGCTCAGGCCAAGCCCAACGGACGACTCGCCCCGAAGTCCGTTACGCCGCGCTTTTGAAAAACGCTCGAATATAAGCGGAAGGTTTTCTTCAGATATTCCTATACCAAAATCCCTGACAATGATAAAAACGACGTTATCAGATTCAGTGAGCTTTAGTTCGATATAGTCTCCTTCGCCCGAAAATTTCAGGGCATTGCTGATGAGGTTATCCATTACACGCTGCATCTTATCCCGCTGGATGCAGGCATATATGGCATGTGGCTCGGCATAATAATTTATACCAACCGGTTCTTTTTTATTCTTGTTCCATTCATCAACTATGGACGAAAGGAACTCACTGATGTCGGTATCAAGGAGTTCCAGTTCATTATGAAACTCATTTTGCGCGGTTTCTATCAGGTCATTAATGATCGCATTAGCCTTATCGCATGATACATTGATCATCTGGATATAGTTATAAACTTCCTCGTTTATACAATCTTCCATTTCCATCAGCGATGCCGCCGATTTGATGATCGCCAAAGGGTTGCGCAGGTCATGGGCCACCACGCCTAATATTTCGTTTTTAATAATGCTGGCGGTTTCTATTTCCAGGTTCTTTTCTTCGATAGACCGCAGCTTAAAAAAGTTATCCGCCCTGTAAGAGAATACATACCGGGATATAGAGAAAAACGCGACGAGCAATATGAGTGAGGCCAGGTTATTTAATACCAGCTCATTAATTTTGTGCTGATAAAGAGGCAATAAAATGGCAAAGCACAGCCCGGTTATTATCGTAATACATATAGTTTCATAATATTCGAGCGTAAAAAATACCGATACCATTATGAGGCCCATAAGGTACATCGTCAGTGAATTTCGCGGGTTATACATAGCAAAAAAAGACGCACGCATTGAGCTCAGAATGATAAACATGGCGAACAAACCGGTTAAAAGCTGCGCCATAGACAGAAATGAAGATTTTTGGTTGAACTTTTTTAGCAAGATCCAGCTAAGAATATAAAAAACAGGGATGATGAACAAGCTGAGCCAATTGGCTGCATTAAAATCGTCGATATGGCTTATGTTGTGGCCGGGAAGATCGTATAAAGCAAAAATCGACCGTATAATGAGCGTGAAAATAAAATAAATAAGGCTGATGGCGCGTACGGTCTTCAGGTTTTGAAGTACGTAATTAGAATAAAAAGCAAAGCGCCCCTGCTTATCAGCCCTGCTAAAAAAATGTACCCTCATTACCAGTGATTGTTTAGGTGCGCAAATATAATATTATCATCATAAATTAAAAGGATATTAAATAATAAGCAAAACCCTTTGCAATTGATTTACAAAGGGTTTCTAAATTATTTTTTCAGTTAAATGCTACTTATTTATTACTGCAATTTAACGTTACTGTACAGATGATATTCGCCCGGTGCAAGGGTAAGCGACATGCTGGTGCTGGAAACGTTTAGCGAATTGCCTGTAATATTATCATACCATGTACCGGTGGACGGGAAGGTGACAGTAGCAGTTTGGTTAACTATATCAAAATTACCTACCACTTCTACATCAGTTCCATCACTACCGATCAACTGAATTGTTTTAATGGCGCCGCCTAAACTGTGTGTAAAATTAGTTGTTGTAAATACAGCGTTGTGTGTTTTATAATGGATCAGGTGTGCATAAACACCGAATAAAGCAGCACGGTTAGGGTCAGTCATATAATTCCAAAGCGGTGGCTGCGGATCAGTTCGGTAATTGGTAGAATTGTTCTTGTTGTCATAATCCGGGCCTGCGCTTGCATCATCATATCCGCGTTCATCAAACATCCACAACATTTTAGGGCCGGGTGCCGAAAATAAAAATGCAGCCAGCATCCCATCACGCTGCAAGCCCGTTGCCAGGTCTTTCACACTGTAATTGCTGTTGAGGTTACCATAAGCGCCGTTCTTAAATTGAACACGCACCTCGTCATGACTCTCCGCATAGGTCATTAGTCCAGCGGGCTGAGTGATGCCGAATGAATCATAAAAATAACTTGACAGATCCCATGAACCACCTGAATCATTATAGCTCATTGTCGCTTGTGTAGACTGGCCATTTTGATCATTCCAGCTGATCATTCCCTGCGCAGCCAATGCCGAAACTTCTTTCGCTTCGGCAAACTCTTCCAATATCATATAAGCTGTTGGGTCGACGCTTTTTACAGAAGTGTTTAATGTTGTTAATGTTTTTACACGATCTGCATCGTAGGTTGTCCATAAACCTGCATTCGCATTTGAGTTGGTTTGCGTATACCCGTTTGCCTGGTCTAAACGAAAACCATCGACGTGATATTCATTGATCCAATATTTGAAGACATCTTCAGCAAAAGTTACTGTTGGCGCTTTATCATAATCCAGCTGGTTGAATACGCCATAAGGGTGTGTCCTTAATTGATTTAACCATGGGCTGGATGCAGAAGGCGCACCTTTGCCTCCATCACTGTTGGTTGCGTTCGGGTCCCAATACATCTGGCACATTGGCGATGAACCGGCCAGGTCTTCCAGCACAATATCCATTACCACGGCTATGCCGGCTGTATGGCATGCGTCTATAAATGTTTTATAGTCATTTTCAGTACCGTAGTATTTATCCAGCGCCATCATATAGTTCGGGTTATATCCCCATGAGTTGTTACCCTCAAACTCGTTTACCGGCAAAAGCTCGATAGCATTGGCGCCAAGGCGCTTGATGTAGTTAAGTGTATCAACTAATGTCTGGTAACTGTGCGTTGCCACAAAATCGCGCACTAACAACTCATATACCACAAGGTTTTTGGGATCAGGCTTGGTGAAAGACGCGTTTTTCCAGGTGTATTTTGGGGCGTTATACCAAAAGTCAGATACGATGGGGTTGCCTGTAGCTCCTGCCGGGAATGCTTTAAGACCTGGATAATTGGCTTGTACGCCGGCATCGCCATCATTGTTTTTATCGAGTATTTTATGTGCATAAGGGTCGCCGACTGTAAGCGAACCATCAATATAATATTGATATGAATATTCAGTACTTGGATTGAGGTTATCCACCTGCACCCACCAGCGTGTGCCATCCTTGGTATTATTCATGGGGGTAGCCGTTTTCGACCAGCTGTTAAAATCTCCCATTAAATACATGGATTTTTTACCGGGTGCATAAATATCAAATATGGCCGATGCGCCATTATTGATAAAAGTAACACCGTCTGTAGCTCCCGTCGGAACATCCTTACCGGTAGGGTTGGTTTTTGTAGTGGTATCGGTAACGTTCCCGGAATTGTCGCCATTAATATTGTTTTTATGGCATCCGTTAATACCGATCAGCAACGCACCGATCAGCAATAAGTAAACATTCTTCATCATTATAATTTGGTTTTATTTTTTATTAACTGGTTTTCAACCTATAACGGCCTTTTCAGCATAACTGTATCCACCGCTCAAAAAACAATATCGGTAAGATACTAATTTTTGAAATTGAGCAGTAAATGTACAATTTAACCTTGTATTTAAAAAATTATAATTAATCAACAAGCAGATCCAGAGCAGGATATCATTTGATATGCTTGTTCACGATATCGGTAAGTTCGGTCAGGTCGAAAGGTTTGCGCAGGTAACCATCAGCCAGGCCAGCTTCGGCAATTTCCTTTATATTGCTAACCGCCGATATGATAATTACCGGGATATGACTGGTTGCCGGGTTTGATTTTAGCTCTTTGCTCAGCTGCTGGCCATTGGCGTCGCTTTTCCAGTCGGTAAGCCAGTTGTCCATTAAAATGAGATTGGGTTTTATACTGTCGATAGATTTAAGGATCTTGGAATCCTCCGATGCGATAACCTCATACTTTTCTTCCTCCAAAATATAAACAATAGTATCCCTTATGTCTTTATCATCTTCAATAACCAGGATCTTTTTGGTAGCAGGGTTCATAGGTATAAGTAAAGCTATTATTGCATATGCAGGTTAATAGGACACATAAATATTAACCTATTAATATTATTAGCAGGAATTTTGTTTTAGGGGGAGGGAGAATTTCGGATTAAATGTAGCGTTTTTTATTGCTGATTATAGCATTGACGGCAACGGGGCTCATAACTTTCTTTTTCGCCTAACAAAAACTGGCCATCTTCGGGCGCCAAACGATAGGAGTATAGCGCCGGGTTACCGCATTTAACGCATACGGCATAAAGCTTTGTAACCGACTCGGCCATAGCCATAATTGCCGGCATTGGCCCAAATGGCTGACCCTGGAAATCCATATCCAGCCCTGCAACTATAACCCGAACACCTTCGTTGGCCAACTGGTTGCAAATACCAGGCAGCTCATCATCAAAAAACTGCGCCTCATCAATACCTACTACCTGTACCTGCCTGCCGGGAGCCAATATTGCCGATGCCTTTGATACAGGCATGGATGAGATAGAATTGGAGTTATGCGACACCAGCGAATCCTCGCTGTAGCGTGTGTCAGCCTTCGGACTGAAGATGCCCACGCTCAGGCGGGCAATTTTCGCACGTTTTAAACGGCGCATCAGTTCCTCGGTTTTACCCGAGAACATGGAGCCGCATATCACTTCAATGCTGCCGCCGCCTTCACCTCTTCTTTTAAAAACATCTTCGCTATGATGCATGTTGATCCTTTACAATCGGCTAATATCACAATTTAATCTTATTTTTGGATCAGCATTTTTCAACATCAAACACCTATGAAGCAACAGGAAGTATTTAAAAAGATAGGCGGGATAATAAAGGAGCTGAGCGATCAATACGAATACCTCAAAACTGCTGAAGAGCCCCTGAACGAACTGGAGCTGGAACTTTTCCTGGCAAACTCGCACTTTTTAACGGATCACATGATCATTGTGAGCAAGCTGAACGCCCAGGCAATAGCAGGGCAGAAGGAGGCCGAAAAGAAGGCCGGGATAAAGCCAGAGCCCGAACAGCCAAAAAAATCCACAACACCCGAACCGCCAAAGAACACCGAAGAACCAAAATATTTTGAACCGCTTGTACAATCCGCACCAGCCTCTAAAAATGGCGCTGCAAACCATGAGATAAAGGCTGATAAAGAGGGGGCCAACCAGGAAACCTTTACAGAAAGCGAACTATTCCCGGTAGACCGCGGGGAGCCGGGAACAATAAGGCATGAGCTGATCATTGACGAGGCTGATTTGGATGATGAAGATGAATTTGCCAATGAGCCGGTGACAGAAGTTGCCGAAGTTGCCCCGGAACCTGAACCTAAACCCCTGGTGGTTGCGAGAGAAGAACCAGCAGCTGTAGCAGAAAAGCCTGCGCCAAAACCTGCGACAGAAAATGCAAAACTGGAAGTACAGACATTGAACGACCGGATGTCGGCACAATTGGGTGAGCGGAACGGTATGGCAGAGCAAATTAATTTACAGCCCATCAGCGACCTGAAAGCGGCCATTAACATCAATGATAAGCTGCTTTATGTGAAAGATCTGTTCAATGGCTATAGTTTGGCCTATAGCGAGGCTATCGAGATCCTCAACCGGTTCTCAAGTTTTAACGAGGCCGATCTGTTCTTAAAAAAGAATTATGTAGCCAAAAATAACTGGGAGGGCAAGCCGGAAACTACTGATAAGTTTTACAGCATACTAAAGCGCCGTTACGCATAAACTATACCCATGCGGTTGGAGTCGAGCTTGATAAGCACGAACAGCAGCGCGGTAAAGTTAATGAGCGACGAGCCTCCGTAGCTGATAAGCGGTAAAGGTATACCGATAGACGGCACGATACCAATGGTCATGCCGATATTAATGAAAACGTGTATGAAGATGATCGACGCCACGCCGTAAGCATAAATACGTGAAAAAGGCGATCGCTGCCGTTCTGCTACATAAATGATGCGCAGCAGCAGGAACAGGTACAACCCCAAAACTACCACCGAACCGGCAAACCCCCATTCCTCACCCACAGTACAGAAAATAAAATCGGTACGCTGCTCGGGTACAAATGAATATTTTGTTTGTGTGCCCTGCATATAGCCCTGCCCCCAAAGTTTACCGGAACCGATAGCAATTTTAGATTGATTTACATTGTAACCCCGGCCCTTTGTGTCTTTGTTAATGCCAACTACAAGGTTAATGCGGTCTTTTTGGTAATTTTTTAAAACTTTGGTATAAATGAAATTTACACTAAGAACAAAAGCGGCACTAATGCACAGGCCGATCAAAACAGTAGAAACCAGCTTACGGTTACGGCGGAAAAGCAATATGATAATTAATGCCAGGAGAATTAACGAACCGACGATATAAACAGGGCTGTTATATTTTATTGTAAGGACAAATAAAGTAATGAACAATCCTTCCAATATCAGGAAATAAGGTGAAAGCCCTTCGCGGTATAGTACAAATATCAACGCACTAAAAACGAGGGTAGAACCGGTATCCGGCTGCAGCATAATGAGCAGCATTGGAAAGCCAATGATAGCTGCAATTGTTAAAAATGACTTCGTTTCGGTGATCTTAATATTGGTGCCGCTCATGTATCGCGCCAGCAGCAAGCATGTAGAAAACTTGGCAAACTCCGATGGCTGCAGCCTGAAGCCGCCACCCAGGCTTATCCACGCCTGGTTACCGCCTATTTTATGCCCCACAACCAATACCACCATTAGCAGCAGCGAGGTAATAACATATAACGCAGGCGCGAGTGCTGCTATAAACCTGCTTTCGAGCAATAATATGGTTATGGCCAGAACAACACCGACTATAATGTATATAAACTGTTTGCCGTAATCTGTAGCTACATCCAGTATGCCCGGATGCTTGGGATCAAACGCGGCAGAATGGATATTGAACCAGCCAATAGTACAAAGCGCCAGGTAAATAAATACCATCACCCAATCCACATTAAAAAAGAAATTGCTGCGCTGGTTATTCATTTACCCTCCTTTTTACTGCGGGGGCTAAGTTGTAAGCTACTGCCTTGCTGTTGGTTTTTCTGGCGCCGGCGCTTTTTATATTCTGGCGCTTGCGCAGGCTGTCGGCAAATGCTTTGCGAATACTGTCGGCTTTCAGAAATTGACCGTACCGGTATTTACCAAGGTAGGTTTCAGGATCGGGCATCAGGTTGGCGTTAGCGAAATAATCAACTGTAATGCCTGACTCGCGGGTGGTGATACTGTCGCGAAGGTACTTCTCTACAATAAAGCTGGCTATCGGCGCGGCCCATTTACCACCTTCGCCACCATTTTCAACTACTACCGCAACAGCTATTTTAGGGTTATTGCGCGGGGCGAAAGCTACAAACACCGAGTTGGCCGTGTTGCGGATTTGCGCGGTACCTGTTTTGCCGCACATAATAATGCCCGGTATGCTGGAAGCCTTGGCGGTACCACGTTCAACCACAGCCTGCATACCATCTATCAGCTGATCAAAATAAGCTGAGTCAATGCCCACATAATTTCGTACTTTATATTCAGGCTTTATAATTTCCTGGTCGCCAATACCTTTTATCAGGTGTGGTTTGTAGTAATACCCTTTGTTGGCTATTGCGCATTCAATATTTGCCAATTGTAAAGGCGTCGCCAATAACTCGCCCTGGCCTATCGCCAAGGATACAACAGTGCTTGAACGCCAGTTGGTGCCATGATAAATTTTATTATAGGTTTCTGCAGTCGGCAAATCTCCCTTGCCTTCGCTCGGCAGGTCCAGACCAAGTTTTGAGCCTAACCCAAATTTAGCCACCTTAGCGCGCCACTCATCAAATGTAGTAGCTGTTTGCTTTGCGCCTTTTGAGTTAATGATCTTTTCAAAAACCATAGAAAAATAACCGTTGCATGATTGTGCAACCGCACTGCTCAGCGTTACAATGCCATGTACTTCATGATGAAAACAAGGAACCGGGTGATTACCCGCCCAATAAACCCCGCGGCAGTCATAACTGGTTTGAGTGGTGATCATGTTGCTTTGCAGGGCGATTAAAGCACTCAGCGGTTTAAACGATGAACCAGGCGGGTAATAAGCCTGTATGGGGCGCACCAGGAACGGGTCGAATGGGTCGCTATACATTTTAGCGGCATTGTTGCCGCGTTCGCGGCCAACCATCAGGTTTGGGTCGTAGGTGGGGCTGCTCACAAAACACAATATCTCGCCGGTTGAGGGTTCAATAGCCACTATACTGCCCAGCTTGCCTTTCATCAATTGCTCGCCCAGCTTTTGGATCCGTATATCGAGTGATGAGGTTAGCCTGGCGCCGGGTATGGCAGCAGTATCAAGTGCGCCATTGGCATAGCTGCCTTTAGCGTTACCGCGCGAATCAACTACCAGGTTTTCTATGCCCACCTGTCCGCGCAGCACATCTTCGTATGAGCGTTCAACACCGGTAATGCCGATATAATCGCCGGGCTGATAACGACCGCCCGATTGTTTGATCTGCTTATCGGTTACCTCGCCGATATACCCAAGGAATTGTGCCGCAATTGAATCAGGATAGGTACGCAGGTAACGCGTAACAGGCGAAAACCCCGGAAACTCTGAAAGGCGTTCCTGCAGTGAAGCGTATGTTTGTATGGAGATCTGCTTTTCAAAAGGTGATGCGGCCGTGCGCGAATACTTGATGGCTTTTTGCATGCGCCGGTTAAATTCATCCCTGTCAATATTCATCAGCTTGCAAAGCTCGACTGTATCAAAAGGCTTTACTTCTTTCGGGGTAACCATTATATCATACGACGGCTCGTTTTGCACCAGTATTTTGCCGTTACGGTCGAGAATAGGGCCGCGTGCAGGATAGATCTTTACTTTGTGCAGTACGTTTTTAGTGGCATAGGTGCTGTACTGTTTATCAATGATCTGGATATAAAACAGCTTGGCAAGAAGTATTAAGATGATTGTAATAAAGATACCGGAGATAACATATCGCCGTATAAAAAAGCTGTTCATTTAGTTTCTCTTCTCCTGAAAAATAATAAGCCGGTTACCAGCATCAAAAATACGGTAAATAATGAACTCAAAACAAAACGGCTTAGTGTATATTTTATCTCAGAAAAATGAAAAGTTTCCAGGCTGAAAAGGAAAAAATGGTGAAATAGAGTAAGTGTTAGCGAATAGGTAAAAAACCAGCGGAAGCCCATTACGCTGAGTGATGGATCGGGCTCATTATCAAAGCCTTCCTTCTGCACAGTTATGCTGATGAACAGCACACGCACAAATGCCAGCACGATACAGGCGGCGGCATGCAAACCGGGCGTATCGTAAAATGCGTCTATCGTGAGGCCGGTGATAAATGCCAGTGCGAATAGCAGCAGGTTAGGCGTTCCGAACGGCAAAAGCATGATGAACAATATGTAAACATAAGGCGTAGACAAGTTATACAGGCTGATGTTTTTGAGCAAAAACACCTGTATAAACATCAGCAGTACAAACCTGATTATATTAATGACTATTGTCCTGATCATTCTTCTTTTGCAACGATTCTAAATTATCCTGCTCGTTTTGATATTTGTTATTTACCACCTCCACATACTCCAGCTTGCTGTAATCAACTGAAAAAGCGAACTCCATGCTTAATGAAATACTGCCGGCCTTTGGATGCAGGTTACTTACCCGTCCAACCATTATCCCCTCGGGAAACAGCGAATAGCCCGATGTGATCACACTCTCGCCCAATTTAGGCTGCGCATTTGTATTTACGTCAACCAACAGGCCTTTGTGCGTATCAAAATCATCGCCCCACTCAGCCGAACCGATCTCGTGGTTCCTGGCCAGCATCACGCTAAAGCGGGTATACCTGTTCAGCATAGACTGTACGATAGACATATGCTGAGAAACATTTACCACTTTGCCTACTATGCCGGCACTGCATATAACGCCCATCCCGACGTTCACGCCATCCATGCTTCCCCGGTTAATGGTAATATAGTTATAACTGCGATTGGTTGAATTGTTGATGACCCTTGCGGCAATATATTCATATTGCTGTTTAAAAACGGTATCGTTTATTTTATGCTTGGCGATAGTATCGATATAGAACGACCCTTTAAGCTGGTTGCGCAATTTGGCATTTTCGCGGGCAAGGCTATCGTTCACCTTGTCTAACGACAAGTAATCGTAGAAGCCATTTACACGCTCATAAATATTGCCGGTAACAGTGTTGGCGCTATTGAGAAATGTAGCCTTCTGAAAAGCATTGTATTTAATATAGATGACCAGCGAAGCCACCTCGAAAATGATAAAAAGGAAAAATGCGTTGTACCTGGTAATGAAGATTAATAAGTTACGCATTGGTGTTTAGAGATTAGTTAATTAGAGATTAGAGATTAGGATTTGGCTTCAGCCTGTTTTCTCAAATAATTAATGTATCCATTTATCATCTTCATGCACTCCTCACAATCCTGTTTAAATATCTCAAAAGTAACATTATCAATAAAATTATGGTCAAGCGCAATAATAAGATGATCTATCGTTTCTGCAGCGGAACCTCTTGCATTAAGAAAGAATTTGGCTTCATCTGCGAAATGAAATCTACCGTGACCTTCAGCTATATTATTTCCAATTGAGCGAGATGAACGGATAATTTGGTCTGTTAGCCGGTATTTCTCTTCTTGTGGAAATGCTTTTACCAATTCAGTTACCTTATTTCGTAAGATTCGAGACTTTTTCCAAACTTCAAGATCAGTGAAAGATATCATATTAAAGGTTTATTTTTTAATCCTAATCTCTAATCTCCAGTCTCTAATCTCTCGGCTATTGCATCAGGAATTTAAAATTACCAATATTTTTCAAAGCTGTACCGGTGCCGCGTACTACTGCGCGCAGCGGGTCTTCGGCTACGTGTACAGGGAGCTTTGTTTTGGATGCGATACGTTTATCCAGGCCGCGCAATAATGCACCACCACCGGTTAAATAGATACCGGTTTGATAAATATCAGCCGAAAGCTCCGGCGGTGTAATTTCCAATGCTTTCAGGATAGCTTCTTCAATTTTGGAAATAGATTTGTCTAAACAATGCGCGATCTCGGTATACGATACCATGATCTGTTTTGGTACACCCGTCATCAGGTCACGACCTTGTACGGCGAAATCTGCCGGTGGATCTGCCAGTTCCGGCAATGCAGCGCCAACTTCTATTTTGATCTTTTCAGCAGTCCGGTCGCCGATCATGATGTTGTGCTGGCGACGGATGTATTGAACGATATCAGAGTCGAAGTTATCACCCGCAACGCGGATAGACTGATCGCATACGATACCTGACAATGCGATAACCGCGATCTCGGTGGTACCACCGCCGATATCGATGATCATGTTACCCATCGGCTCTTCCACGTCGATGCCGATACCTACGGCAGCAGCCATTGGCTCGTGGATGAGGTAAACTTCTTTTGCTCCCGCGATCTCAGCGCTATCACGTACGGCGCGTTTCTCCACCTCGGTAATACCTGAGGGGATACAGATCACCATTCGTAATGACGGGAAGAACCAGCCTTTACCCTGGTTGATCATCTTGATCATGCCGCGGATCATGTGCTCGGCAGCGTTGAAGTCGGCGATCACGCCATCTTTCAGCGGGCGAACGGTGCGGATGTTATCGTGCGTTTTACCTTCCATTTGCATGGCCTGGCGCCCGATAGCGATCACTTTATTTGTAGAGCGGTCGAACGCGACGATGGACGGTTCGTCGACCACTACTTTATCGTTATGTATGATGAGGGTATTTGCTGTACCTAAGTCAATTGCAATTTCCTGCGTAAAAAAATTAAATAAACCCATTTGTGTTGTCCTTCAATAATTTGCAAAAGTAAGTATTTAAATACACGAATGCCGGCCAATTCACCAACGACGTTATAATTAAATAACTATAACTTCAATTTCGTGCAATTCGTATCAATTCGAATTATTCGTGTTTTATTTTTAGTGTTTAAAATGCCTTACACCAGTGGTCACCATCGCGATGCCTTTGGCGTTACACATGTCAATTGATTTCTGGTCGTTTACCGATCCACCCGGCTGTAAAACGGCGGTTATACCTGCTTCAGCAGCCAGCTCCACGCAATCCGGGAACGGGAAGAAAGCATCAGATGCCATTACCGCGCCATGCAGGTCGAAACCAAATTCGTTAGCTTTGATAACGGCCTGTTTCAATGAATCAACCCTTGAGGTTTGACCCACGCCGCTTGCCATCAGCTGATTATCCTTAGCAAAAACGATGGTATTTGATTTGGTATGCTTAACCACTTTATTGGCGAAGAACAGATCTTTCAATTCCTGCTCGGTAGGCGTTATTTCAGTAACGGTTTTCATTTGCGCCGGACCTTCAATAACCAGGTCCTTATCCTGCTCGATAACGCCGTTCAGCAAAGTTTTGAACTGCTTGTTGGAGAGCTCAACCGGCTGACGGATCAAAAGGATACGGTTCTTTTTCGCTTGCAGCACCTGTATAGCCTCATCAGTAAAAGCAGGGGCGATCAGCACCTCGTAAAATATCTTGTCGATCTCACGGGCAGTATCGGCATCAATCTCACCATTGGCGATGATTACACCACCGAAAGCTGAAACCGGGTCGCAGGCCAACGCGTCGATCCATGCTTGTTTAATGTGGTTGCGTGTTGCGATACCACAAGCATTGGTATGTTTTAATATGGCGATGGTCGGCTCGGTAAATTCGTCTATCAGCGCTACTGCAGCGTCAACATCTACCAGGTTGTTGTATGAAAGCTCTTTGCCATGCAGCTTGTTGAACATCGCATCCAGGTTGCCGTAGAAAGTTCCCTGCTGATGCGGGTTCTCGCCGTAACGTAGCGTTTGGCTGGTCAGGATGCTTTGTTTAAATACCGGTATCGGCTCGTCCTGGTTAAAGTATTGGAAGATGGCGGTATCGTAATTCGAAGTTATGTTGAATGCTTTTTTAGCGAAAGTGCGGCGCTGATCCAAAGTGGTTGAGCCGTTTTGTTCGATCAGGATCTTTTCCAGCTCGCTGTAATCGTCCTTTGAGGCAAGGATCAATACATCTTTATAATTTTTGGCGCCTGCGCGGATAAGGGAGATACCACCGATGTCGATCTTTTCGATAACATCATCATGGCCTGCGCCTGATCTTACTGTTTCCTCGAAAGGGTAGAGGTCGACAATTACCAGGTCGATCTCCGGGATCTCGTATTGTGAAAGCTGCTGTTCATCACCTTCAAAATTTCTGCGGGCTAAAATACCCCCAAAAACCTTTGGATGCAGCGTTTTTACACGGCCGCCAAGTATGGATGGATAAGAGGTAAGGTCTTCAACCGCGATCACATCCACACCCAGCGAACGGATAAAGGTTTCGGTACCGCCGGTACTGTAGATCTTTACACCAAAACGGTTGAGTGCGTGGATGATGGGCTCAAGATTATCTTTGTAATAAACTGAAATAAGGGCATTTTTAATTTGAACAGACTCGCTCATGGACAAAACTTTTTAAGAGCGCAAAAGTAAGGATTAGAGATTAGAGATTAGGGATTAGTGTTAGTTTTTTTTAATAATAATTTACTGACTGATAAATACTTTGTAGCGATGCGCCTTTCTGGAACGTAATGACAAGAAAACCAATATATGAAACTAAGAATAGCCGTGGTCGTTGTAATATTTTTATTCGCATTTTCATGTAAGAAGGATGCTAATACTAATAATAGTCCGGTTAACGGAAAATGGCGTTTTGTAGGAATGGAACAATCCATCGGCGGCCCGGCAACTTTCTCACCTGCAACAGCCGACAACAATACCGACTATATACAATTCAGCGGCAGCGGAAAAGTACAAAGCAATTTTTTCTCAAACGTTACCACGTATAAGGTTAAGGATAGTAATATTTTAACCATCAACTATAACAATACGTCCACTCCGGTGATCGATTATTACTATATGGTAAAACAGGATACTTTAAGCCTGGCTAACACGGGATGTATTGAAGGATGCGCGGTGTTTTTTGTGAAGGAGTAATGGGCTTTATGATTTGTAGCATAAAACCTGTAACTTAGCTTTATGACGACTTTAATCATCAAATCAAACTCGGAGGAAAAGACTAATTTACTGTTGAAATTTGCGCATGAATTAGGCTTGGATGCAGAATCACATGATTTTAAAACGTTGGATACCGAGGCAATGGTTAGTGGTATTGGCAGAAAAGCTACTGATGAGGAGTTGATAGATTACTTATCAAAAGATGCCGGGCCGTTTGTAGGTATCGAAGAAGCGTTTGCGAAATATTTAGATAGGAAGTAGCCTTGAAGATAATAATTAGCAAACGTGCATTAAATGTTATCGATGCCATTTCTGATTTTGTAGAATCAAAAAATACACCAGGTAGCGGTGCGAGGTACGCGCTCAAGTTCAAAGCAGCAATCGAGAAATTGGCTGTTCCAGATGTTGAATATGCCTTATGCCCCCATCCGCTGCTGGCAGCTTATAAGTTTTCGTGTAGTTATTTTAACGACTGGGTGATTGCTTTCAGGATACAAAACAGTGAATTGATTATCCATGATATTATTCACGGTTCATTGCTATTCTAACCACCAACCTCAACTCTTCATCTTCTTCAACAAGTTCTCCACCACCCTCGGGAAATGCATATGCTCTAATTGCTGGCCTTTGAATTTGATCATTTCCAGGTTATCGCCCGGCTCAATTTTAAAGCGTGACTGGTGGATGATCTCTCCTTCGTCATAAGCTTCATTTACAAAGTGGATGGTGATACCGGATTCGTCTTCGTTATTGGCTAATACGGCTTTGTGCACGTTATCGCCATACATGCCTGCGCCGCCGTATTTTGGCAGAAGGGCAGGGTGGAGGTTGATGATGCGGTTTGGGAATGCTTTTAATAAGGATGCAGGAACCAGCCAAAGAAAACCCGCCAGCACAATAAGATCTACCTGCAGGTTTTTTAATAGCCTGATCACATCGTCGCTTTCGTAAAATTCTTTACGGGTAAAAATGTGGGACGGTACTTCGAAATTGTCGGCACGCTGCAAAACGTAAGCCTGGGGGTTGTTGGTTAAAACAAGCACAACTTCGGCTTCGGGGCTCCGTTTAAAGTGTTCCATGATCTTTTGTGCGTTAGACCCTGAACCTGAAGCAAAAATGGCTATCCTTTTTTTCAAAACGGCAGATCGGTTATTAATCTATCCAAATATAAAATTTCAATGTTAAAATTCGATTTTGGATGTACCAAAGTTTGTCATTTAAACGGATAAAATCCAAACGTGTTTAAACTTTAAAACTTTTTTGAATAAAAAACTTCAATTAATGGCCGGAAGGGTGTACAAACCCGTATTGAACTATCCTGCGCCTGGTGGTGCTTGTGTAATAAGTAGAAACATCACCGGTTTGTATAACTAACGAATATTGCCCCAGGTTATATAGCTGGCAATATATAAAAGGCCTCGTCGTAACCGTGTCAAGCCCCTTCGTGCCTGCTACTGTATCAACAGCGTTCAAATTGACCTGTAAAAAAAGGTCGTTCTGGGTAAGCGACCAGTTGCCGCTTGAATTTTGTGTCCTGCAGGCAAAATTGCTATAAGTACATTTGTGGTCGCTGGTAAATTGGAATACCTGTTTTATTGTGCAAGTGGTATTGAGGGTATCGGTGGGCAATTGCGTACTGCCTAAATAATTAAACACCATTACCGATGCCAGTTGCCATTGCCCATGCGTAAGCAGCGACTCCACAAGCTGGGTTTGCGAATCCTTTTTGCAAGAATTTGAAACCATGCTCAAGATAACCAGTAAGGGCAGAAAAAAATAGAGGATCTTATTTTTCATTCGTGGCAAAAGTAAGCAACAACCATCATAAAACGGATGAATTAAATTTTTATGATAAGGTTACTCAGAAACCATCAAACTCTCAAACTTTTCCCAAAAGCCGTCTGGCGGAACAGGCGCTATAATTGATACAGGTTCCTTTTTTATAGGATGGATAAATTGCAGTCGCCGCGCATGCAGGCTAATGCTTTTACGCAGGCTGCCGCGCGGATAGCCGTATTTGTTATCGCCAACTATCGGGCAGCCTAAAGTGGCCAGTTGTACGCGGATCTGGTGCGGCCGGCCGGTTATGGGGTCTACCTCTATCAGGGAATAGCCGTTAACTTCGGCAACCAGTTTATAGTTCAATTCCGAGCGCATGCTGCCCTTAACCTCAGCATCATGGGCCTTGGTTACGTTCTTTTGCTGATTTTTCACCAGCCAGTGTACCAGGTTGCCGGTTTCGGGGTTGGGTTTGCAGCGGGTTACGGCATAATAGGTTTTGTGCATATCCCGGCTTTTGAACATGGCGTTTATCCTGTCTAAAGCCTTGCTGGTTTTAGCAAACAGGATCACGCCGCTCACAGGTCGGTCCAACCGGTGCACTACGCCAAGGAATGCGCCATTTGGCTTATTGTATTTTTTGGCGATGTAAGTTTTTACCTTTTCTTCCAGCGGCTCATCGCCGGTCTCGTCGACCTGTACAATATCGCCGGCGCGTTTATTTATGGCAATAAGGTGGTTGTCCTCGTACAATACATCGTCGTCGGTTATTTCGCGGTTATTATATATGAATACAGGTTTAGCCATTTTAGTTAGTCCATGGTCCATAGACAATAGTCCATAGCTATTTTGGGTTAAAGTTTATTTTATGCGATGCAGCAAATTTATTGCCATTTTACGGCTTTTGCGCTGACTATCGTTGTAGTGTTCAACAGTTATATTGAAATCGGCTAAAACCAATGCGTCCTTTGCCATGGTCTATGGTCCATCAACTATCGACTAACAATCAATACTGCTCTTTCTCGCTCGGGAATTCTTTTGCTTTTACGTCGCTCAGGTAACTTCTTACCGCATCGCCCATTACATCGTACAGGTTAGCGTACTGGCGCAGGAAGCGTGGTTTGAAGCCTTTGTTCAATCCCACCATATCGTGGATCACCAATACCTGCCCATCGCAATGCCGGCCAGCGCCAATGCCAATGGTTGGTATCTTAAGGCTTGCGGTAACTTCCTTTGCCAGTGTTGCCGGGATCTTTTCCAGTACTACGGCAAAGCAGCCCAGTTCTTCCAGTTTCAGGGCATCTTCCTTAAGCTTTTTGGCTTCGGCTTCCTGTTTGGCGCGTACGGTATAAGTGCCAAACTTATAGATGGACTGCGGCGTAAGGCCCAAATGACCCATAACCGGGATGCCCGCAGTAAGGATGCGACTTATCGATTCGGCAATTTCCACACCGCCTTCCATTTTTATAGCGTGCGCGCCTGCTTCCTTCATAATGCGGATGGCAGAATTCAGGGCTTCTTTTGAATTGCCCTGGTAGGAGCCAAACGGCAGGTCCACCACCACCAGCGCCCGTTTAGCC
>Ga0206937_10100_pt2 | contig 25208 bp, 28 predicted proteins | sample Alteio_BWOrgHeat_11_FD_152923 | JGI IMG/M metagenome (GOLD analysis project Ga0206937, IMG submission 152923) | Enriched cells from forest soil in Barre Woods Harvard Forest LTER site, Petersham, Massachusetts, United States -... | ecosystem: Environmental > Terrestrial > Soil > Temperate forest >... | reverse complement strand
CGGCATCACGATGACATGCAGCGTCATCCCCAATTTCGCATACGCCTCGGTCAAGATGCGCGTCGCCACCATGGTCGACGGGTCAGATTCGAACAAGGTCGAAATCGTCACGACTGGATTGGCGTCATCAGGTTTGGCAAGACATAGGCACGACGTCAGCAAAATGCCACAGCATATGAGCACGTGTTTCCATTTATCCATCGAGTCCCCGCCGGTAAAGGACATCACGAAATTGGCAAATGTTGCGGTGAAATTAGCTTCCCATTATATGAGAATGTAGTGCTTTATTCGATATCGTGTCGGAGTCAAAGCAAAATGTTAAGTCATGTGCGCTCGCATGCAGTCAGTATATGTTCATTCGACTATGGGCGCGCTGAATAACCATCCAACCAGCCCGGCATTTGTTGACGCAAGACAGTCACCGACGGCAACAAACTCAAGCGATGACTTGCTCATTGCGACCATGGTAAATTCAGCGAAGCTCTGATAATTACAGATTTTAGTTTGCGAAAGGTGCACTATCTTAGGGCTTATTCAAGTCCTGACACGCGCAATATTACGTTGACTGATCGCTACACGAAACCGGCATCTTTTTCGAAAAAGACAGGTTCATGGCCAGACACCTCAGCAGCAAAGTAAATCCGCACAAGACACACGCGAGCTTGATATTGCTCGGCGCGGCTCTGTTGGCATTCCCCTTCTTCGCTTCCCAGTTCGGCAATTCCTGGGTGCGCATCATGGACATGACGCTGCTATATGTAATGCTGGCGTTGGGCTTGAATATCGTGGTCGGCTTCACCGGCTTGCTCGACCTCGGCTACATCGCGTTCTACGCGCTCGGCGCGTATATGACCGCATTGCTGGCGTCACCGCAATTCGCCGTCGTGTTCGAATCCACCGCCAACACCTATCCGCAACTGAACCATGCGTTGCTTTGGCTACTGGGGCCGGATGTCGCACAACACGGCATCCATCTATCGGTATGGTCCATCGTGCCACTGGGCGCAGGGCTGGCGGCATTGCTGGGCGTGTTGATGGGTGCACCGACATTGAAACTCAGTGGCGATTATCTGGCCATCGTCACGCTAGGCTTTGGCGAAATCGTGCGCCTGCTTATCATCAACCTGAACACACCGATCAATCTGACCGATGGCCCCAGAGGCATCAACATGATCGACCCGATCCGCATCTTCGGCGTATCGTTTGCAGGCGAACCGGGATCGCACGCAACCCTGCACCTAGGCGGCTTTGCCATGCCCTCGGTCAACGCCTATTACTTCGTTTTTTTGACGCTCTGCATCGGCATCATCTTCGTCACCGTGCGCCTGCAACATTCGCGTCTGGGCCGCGCCTTCGTCGCGATCCGCGAAGACGAAATGGCCGCCAAAGCCATGGGCATCAACACCCGCAACGTCAAACTATTCGCCTTCGCGCTTGGCGCATCCTTCGGCGGCGTAGCCGGTGCCATGTTCGCGGCATTGCAAGGATTCATCTCACCGGAATCGTTCTCACTGAACGAATCGATAGCCGTGCTCTCGATGGTAGTCCTGGGCGGCATGGGCCACATCCCCGGCGTGGTGATGGGCGCAGTGATCTTGGCAGGCCTGCCCGAAATCCTGCGGCACGTGGTTGTGCCGTTGCAGATGCATTTATTCGGGCACGTGTTGATTGACGCTGAAGTGTTGCGGCAATTTTTGCTGGGCTTGTCGATGGTGTTGATTATGCTGAATCGCCCAGCAGGGTTGTGGCCTAGTCCTAGGCATGAGGATCGGGTGATTGGGGATGTTGATCTCGATGATGATCAGATTGTAGATATCACCAAGTAAATCGCGACATAAATTACCGCATTAAATTATTCGCTTGTTGACAGAAAATCAGGAGCTCACCGCGTTGCTTAAACCGGAACCAATTCAACCTTCAATTTCTTTCCGAGCACGGTAGCCGTACTTGCCAATGTCGATATAGTGTGTTCGGCTTCTTGATTGGCAAGATCGACCAAGTGACTGGTGTTCTTGGCTACGCGAACCGCGCCGCTTCGTATGAAAACATAGTTCTCAAATTTGTGCTCATTTCCATTGAAACCAACGACGTATAGCGAACTATTAAGAAATTTGGGATGTCGATAGATGACTTGGAAATCGGTTGCCCCATGATTAATCTCTTTAACGGCAGAGATTGCCCGTTGAATTTGGTCGTCAGTCGAATTCATATAGCATTCTTTCTCAGAATTTTGATGTAATCAAAGGGGTCAGGGTAGGATGAAAATCTGATGCCACCTTAGCACCAACAAACCGCATCGTTGTTATTGCGTAATAAAGTAGCTAAACACGTCCATTTTCTGATGTAGGATGCCAATGATGTCGATCAAGTTGTCGTTCACGATATAAAAAATAATGTGCTCGCCTTGGGCCTAGCTACAATAAGATTCTTTCACCTCGGGCCGTTGACGACCCAGGCCAGGATTTTCAGAAAGCCAGGAAAAACGATCGAACAAGTTTTTGAGATAACGGTTTCGTTGCTCTTTGCCCCATTTCCGTTGAGTGTAACGACCGATGTTCTTAAGATCTTCTTGTGCTTGTGGAGTAATGCGATAACGTAAGGTCATTCCTCGGAACCCAATTCGGCAATCAGATCCGTCAATGTCGAGTTTTCCGCAAATTTACCGGCTCTAGCCTGTTCTTCGCCAATGACGAGATGTGCGCGCAAGGCATCCAATTTGGTTTTCTTGATTTCCATTTCACGCAATGCTTCGCGAATCACTTCGCTTGCCGATCCGTAGCGACCGCTCGATACCTCGTTGCGGATAAACTTTTCCCAATGATCACCAAGAGTTAGGCTTGTGCTGGCCATACGTCATCTTTCAAGATATATTCAAATTGAATATATATGAGTACTGGGAGATTTGCAATATTAATCAAAGGGATCACACTTATCAAAAGGGTTACCTCAGCGCGAGTTCTTCCGAAGACAGGCCAACGAATTAAAGAGGTCATGGTCGCATTGTTATCAAGCCCCAAATAGTCAAATCAATTACGAGCATGTATAATGATGTTATACATCGTAAAACATTGTTATACACTCCATGAAAACCGCTGCCATTGGTGCCCGCATATCCGACCAGCTTAAGCAAGCCGTCGTCCAACTCTCTGCGCTGTCCGGGCAGTCTGTGTCTGCCATCACCGAAGAGGCATTAACCGAATATATGGCTTGGCGGGTGCCTCAAATGCGCGATTTGAAGGAGGCCATAGAAGCCGCTGACCGAGGCGAATTTGCGAGCGCGGACGAGACTACGGAATTCTTTGCCAAGTATGGTGCATAGTCTCGACCTGAAATGGTCGCGGCGCGCACTTTCCGATCTTGCCCGTATTCTCGACTATATCAAGCAAGATAAACCCGGCGCGACTCAGGCCCTTGCTGCAGACATGCGGGCCAAGGCCGAGCATTTGAGTCTGCATCCTTACTTGGGGCGTGAATCGGCACCCGGCGTGCGCGAGTTGGTTGTACACCGTCATTACTTGCTTACCTACCGGATCAAGCCGGGCCGGATCGAAATTCTTCAGGTATGGCACGTCGCCCAACAGCGATGATTAATTAGCCAAAACGCATTTCAATTGTTGTGATCGCACCGCATGCCATCAAACAACCATCACCCCCCCGTCGCCATGCGCAAGAGCGTTTTGGTCTACACTGGCATATTCGGCAATTAATATTTCCCCAACACTATAGAGGTATATCGTGGAAGAACCAGTTGAAACCAGCGCCCCTCAACGCGACGCCTTTCTGGAAGAGAAAGCGTTCAAGTCACGCACTGTGCTGTTGTTCGGCCAGATCAACGACACCGCAGCCCGTGATGTCGTGCGTCAATTGATTGCGCTCTCCGGCGAATCCAAGGCACCGATCAATTTCCTGGTCTGTTCGCCGGGCGGCCATGTAGAATCGGGTGATGTGATCCATGACGTGATTCGCTTCATCGACGCCCCGGTCAATATGATCGGCAGTGGTTGGGTTGGCAGCGCTGCGGTCAATGTATTTCTGTCTGTGCCGAAAGAGCGCCGCTTCTGCTTGCAGAATACGCGGTTCCTGATCCATCAACCGAGCGGTGGTGCTGGCGGCCAGGCGACGGACATCGCAATCCAGGCACGCGAAATCGTTCGCGTGCGCGAAAGAATCGCTGCCCTGATCGCCAAGGAAACCGGGCAAACGCTGGAAAAAGTGACGACCGATATCGACCGCGATTTCTGGATGTCTGCTCCGGAAGCGATCGAATACGGCCTGGTTGCGAAATCCATCGTCAGCGCCAAGGAGGTTGGCTGATCACGCAATGAGATGACGAGCGTTTGAGGTTCGTTTATTGATTTCGTAGAAGACAGAGGGGGCGAGTAAATGATTTACTCGCCCCCTCTGTCGCATTATCGCATTACCGGTAATTCATCCGACCACATCACTATCCGCCATACGCCGCAGTCCACGCTTTATTATAAATTTGATATACGGCGCTGGCGCCACCGAGTGACGCGATTTTAGCGTCCATGTTTTGCCACAAATTCATTCCCTCCAATTGTGCCAAGGTGTAAACATTGGAGAGGTTGGCAAATACCTGACCGTTGGCATGCGGAATGTTGATATCTCGGCTAGCGTATAAATAAAGCAGGCCCAGAGGCAGATATTGGACCGCCAATTCAACCGGACGCCGGCCGACGTTATTATTTATCTGGGTGAGTGTCAAGTTGGGGTCCGCATACCAGGCATTATAGGTTGCACTGTTGATCAGCAACTCGCTCTTGGGAAAAGACAAGGCATCCCCTACCAGCGTTGACGAGAAATTTCCCAAGCTATTGTAAGGGTCGTCGCCATGGCTCAAATATGCACCGAGTCCGATCACGTATGGCCCCTGGTGGCCCGTTGTCGGGAAATACGGCACGTCTATCGCGAGATTCATGGTTCGCGCAACCGATTGCAGGAAGCCGGAGGTGCCGTGGCAGCCAAATGTCCAGTGCCGTGCAGTTTTGTAGCCAGCTGCGACTAAGCTCGGGTCGGTGGTGACGGTCCCTGCGATTACTTGCGCGGCAGGCGGCACACCCGAGTACTGCCAATATTGCTGCAACGTGGTGATAGTCATGGGTCCGCCACTGTGCAGCAGATTATCGCCACACCACGAAAGCAGATTTGTGATCGCATCGGTCATGGCTTGCACAACAGAGATATGGCGGATTGGTTGGGGCCTTTTGTTGCCGACGTTAATAACCCCATTGGCAGCCAAGAATGCATAGGTATAATCCGGCGGCGCCGGCAGCACCCAATTCAGGTATGCCTGCGGGTTGCACTCGTAGCCGTTATAGGTGCTGTTCCAGATAAAAAACTTTTGGCTGTTGAACAGTATTTGCAGTTCCGCATTGGACATGGCGGTAATAGACCAAGGCAGATCGCGACGCAATTCCACGGCAAGGCTATGTGCCACGTGCGCCAAATACAAGGCCTGCGCATCGTTGGTGGAGATGACTGTCGTGAGATTGTTGGGATTGCCAATCGAGGCGGACGCTGCAATATTAGCCGGCACCAGTGGCAGATTGGTGGGTGTGCCTACATACGCATTGTTATAGGCCGTAATCAGATTATTTTTCAAGGCCTGCGGCCATTGATCAAATGAGATGACGAATTCAGCGCCCCATGCAGAATATTGCCATTGAATAGCTGCGGCGACATTGGGATTATTCCCGAGCCAATAAACAAGGTCCGGAGCCGGATTGTAGACTGGAGGCGGGCCAATTACCACCCCGGGAGGCTTGGGGTTTACAAATAGCTTGATATCAGCCGATTCTGCCCGCATCGGTAGCATTGCAGATAACGTAGATGCCGCAGCACCCAACAATAGAGAACGACGACGCATGGAAGGATTTTTCATTGCCAGTCCTTAAATTGATTTGAATACCGAACCCTGTACGCGCGATTTGCCGACTGGTACGTGGGCAATCGGCGCTGTGGCGCTTTCGCCTATCCACAATCACCGCACTTGCCCGTCGATGTCCATGGAGCACATCAGTCGTGGTGCGCTATCTTGAAGAATACGCGAGCTGGGGTTACGGATACCTTACCAAAGTCAGCAAAGGTGCCTGGCAAGCACACCCTCGACCGCCTGCGGGCCGAGGGATTTTTCGTGGCATTCCTGTCAATTCAACCTGGATTACGTTCCGCAATCGCCTTTTCAACTTGTTGCAACAACGGCCGATTTATCGAGCGCGCGTGGGAATTCCAATGGCGCTGCGAATGCATCAATTCTTCGTAGATTTTTTTCGCGCGCGCGACATCGTTCGTCTTGGCGGCCCAGATCGCATAATGCGATTTTGCTTCGATGCTGCCAAAGCGCTCAGCGGCTGCCGCATATTCGGCGTGCGCGGCTTCTTGATCATTCGCTGCGGCATAGGCTTGGGCTAGCAACAACATGCTGCGTTCCAATAGAAAGTCTGGCGCGCCTGCGCGCAAAGCTTTTGCCATCTCAAGCGCGGCTTGCACTTGGCCGTCTTGCAGCTTGGCTGTGGCCGCTGCGAACAGGAAGGCCGGGTCTTTGCCGAAGGGGCCTTTCAGGCAGGCGTCAAAATTCAGTATCGCTTCTTTGGTTTCGCCGCGTGCCAGCAATGCGTTAGCCAAGCGGAAACGATTTTGCGCCGATGGCGATAAATCAAAGGCTTTGCGTGATTCACGCAGTTCGCGCTCCGGGTCCAGCAAACTGGTTGCGACCTGGGTGGCTTTGTTCAGCCCGCGATTAACACGTGACGCAGGCAGAAATTCGACCACGAAATACACCACGCTGCCCAACAGCGGGAAGCTGAAAAGAATGATCAGCCAGTACATATTGCGATGATTCCGCAATGCGTGGATGGCGAAAAATATGGCGACGATGATGTGAAGACCTAGACCGAAAATCGGCATGTGCTTACTCCTTGAGTTGAGCAATCGAAACTGAATAGCGACGAATCCAGAATCGATAGCCAGATAAGAAAAACGCCCCAGAAGGGGCGAATTTTTGGGGCATGTTTGAATCTCGCCTTCCAAAATTGATTTTTCAATTAACGCGATCTTGTCGCTGAATTGAAACGGTCACATCCGCTGAAAAAGAGGCGCAATTATACCTGCCTATTACCGCATATTATGCTGTGTATAGATACAGTGTGTGGGTATGATTATGCAAATGACAATGATGCACGGCCACGGTAAGCACCTGTCGAAAGCCAAATTGTTTGACCGCAGTAATTCCCGTTATGTCGGGCGTTGCGTGGTTAGCGAAATTCAGGATATCGAAACCCGCCGCACGATGTTGATTGCGCGCTCTGCTAATTCGCCGGATGTGGAAGGCGGTTGCCGTCTATATGATGCGCGCCTAGTTTGGATGAATGAAGATGTCGTTTCTGTTCAACTGCGCACCCAAGGCAGTGTTGGATGCGATTGCAAAATTATCGCGAAGATTTTTTCATATTAAATACGTTAATCATGGTCACTTTAATTTTCGTTTTTGCCATGCTAGCGAAACTAGGTTTGAACGATCAATGCTCGGAGTTAGGTATGCAATTAAAACGAGAAAACCTAGCTACCTAACTCAATTAGCAAAGTAACCAATCGTCCAATATCCGTTAATGGTACGACGCCGTCATTGATATTATTCAGTGTCGCCAAACGGTTGGCGCGTTCCTGAGCGTCGTCGATATTTTTGCGAGTAATATCAAATATGCCGGACATGCCTTTGTCATATTGATGAATATGCGACTTCAGACGTTTATACGCCTCATTACGATGGATTGAATTTTGTACATCGTCATAATGCAACAACAACCACAATTCGAAGCACGGTACGGAGGTAATAGCATTAAATGCGACTGGAGATTTGTCGCTATTTCGGTGTTTTCCATCCAACGATTTCGCAAGTTTGATCGCGTCGAAATAGCTATCATGCTCGTCGCGATCAAAAACAGCGAAGACTCGATCAAAAGCTCTTGGGGGTATGCGCTTGTGCGAATCTCCGTTTAGAAATAGATCGCGTGCAAATTCAACGACCTGGATGGGCGCAGTGCCAAGCTGACTCGGTTGAACTTCTACATTTGCGGTATTCAGCCTATAGAACGCTCTAATTTCCTTGAAATAATGCGGTTCGGTTTTACTTCCCTCGCAGACGATAAGAATGCGCTCATAGCTCGCACGCTTATTCTTCTTTCTTTCCAACTGCGCACGCTGCCTGACTCTTGGCGAATTATCTATTGCCATGATTTATTGGGAAACCAGCAAATCATCGAAAAATGGCAATGCGCCGTAACGCCCGTTTAGGTATCCTCGCTCTAACGCCTCATTCTTTCGCGGACTAAAATCTGAGAGAGGGTAGAGCTTGGTTACTTGTTCACGATTCTTTTCCACAAACCAAATTTGATCTCGACGGAATAACTCATTATTGAGCAACGAGGTATCGTGCGTCGTGAATATTAACTGAGCGCCCTTCGGATTTAACTCGGGCGTATGGAATAACTCCACTAATCTACGGACAAGTAACGGATGCAAACTGTTGTCGAGTTCATCAACGATCAGGGTTAGGCCCTTGTCAAGAATGTCCAATATCGGACCAGTTAAAAAGAGAAGGCGCTGTGTTCCATTTGACTCATCCGCCAAGTCGAACGTAGCTTCACCATTTTCGGTCGTGTGATGAAATTTCAATTCATGTATTTCCCGTTCGTCATTGCGCACATCTGTCTTGCCTGCCGCTATATCGAAATGAAATATCTGCCCAGAGACCTTTTTAGGTATCACACTAATATCTGCAATACTGATATCAGCAGCAGCTAAGAACTTGCAAATAGCCTTCTTTCCTTCATCTCGAAGAAGCATGTCCACCGAATACTGCAAATTCAATGGCGAAATTTCGTTGAAAACGATCAGTTGGTTGATGAACCAGTCGAACACAGGCCGCAATTGTTCACTGTTAAGTTGCACTGCCATTGACAGAAATAATGAATTAGAACGAGTGGCGTTTTCCCATACGGATTTCTGTCCTTTAAAACTGGGGCCAAATTCATATTGATCCTTGTCCGTCAAGACATCGTAATGCCGTGAAAACCATTGCTGCGGTTTCGCCGCTTTGTACACCAACAAATGCTCACTAACAATGCGCTGCGCAGTCAGGGCAAAACCGTACTGATATCGTATCTTGTCCAAAATAAAGGTGATTTCAAATTCAGTGGGCTTTTCTCTCGATTCCGTATCTAGTCGAAATGGTTGAATATAAAAAGTACCGCCCGGTTGCATAACAGAGGCGGACTCGGCAACCAACGCCCGCATATATTGCATTGCCTTGATAAAATTTGACTTGCCGCTTGCATTTGGGCCATAAATGACCGCAGTTCGTAATAACGTGGACGCAGCCGAAATACCGGAAGATATTGTATTGGTATCCAACAAGCCTTTATCTTTTGTTGCGACAAGGCTTAGAACCTGTTCGTCCCTTATTGAACGAAAGTTGCTGACACGAAAATCAATCAGCATCGCATTCACCTATCTATATGTAAAATGGAATTGTATTTTGCTCTTTTTGCGCAAAAAGTCAATTTATTTTGCTTAATGATATGTGTTTTGACAAACATGACTGTTACGTCCGACTATTCACCACCCCCAAAACACTAGCCCGCGAAATCGCATACCCCCGCGCCAGCGCACTAACACTTTCCCCCTGCGCATACTTCGCAATAATCTCCGCGCGCTGCTCTGGCGTCGTTTTAGATGGTCTGCCCAAGGTTTTACCTTCGCTCTTGGCCCGCGCCAGTCCCGATTGCGTGCGCTCCACCAATAAATCGCGCTCCATTTCCGCGACTGCTGCCAACATCGTAAGCATCATCTTGCCAGCGGCGGACGTTAGATCAAGTTTGCCGAGTTGCAAAAGGATGACGGCGATTTTGTAGGAGGCTATCCGGCAGGATAAATTGTCGTATCTCGAATTGATGGGTAGATTATTGGGTAGAAAACAAAAACGCCCCAGAAGGGGCGTTTTTGTTGAGTCCGGAGACGGGAAGCCGAATCATTGATTGAAACCCTTATAAATAAAGGGTTTTCTCAATTCACAAACCTCATATACCGTCACCAATACCGTCAAAAAAATTCGTTGCATTAACTGCTTAGCGATCATTATATCCATTAAGTAGACAAGTATTGATTGTATCTAGTCCCCGAAAAATTATCGATTTTGCATAATAAAATTTGCAAATCCGTCGCACACCGAACACGTTGCAACGAAAACCAGTCTCGAAATCGATATAAGCGCTCTTACAAATCCAATTATCTAACAGCCCACATCCCCAATTGCCCCAAACTTGCAGCCAGTTTTATCCGAGCGCTACGCCAGTTAGACAAGGTTTGAATCTTTTGCTGCCGCGCATTGGCTAATGAAGTCTGCGCATTCAAGAGTTCTATGATGTTGCCAACTCCAGATTTGTAACGCCCTTGTGCAACGTTGAAAGATAGCGATGCGCTCTGCACCAATTCGTCAGTGGTTTTCAGATTTTCGGTTTCAGTATTTAGCGCTTGATAATTTTTCCACACGTCCAGCGAATTTTGTTGCTCTGCATTGGCGAGATCGGCGGATTTGCTCTCGAACTCCGCTTTCGCTTGTTGAACGCGGTATAGCCGACCCAAACCTTCAAACAACGGAATTTTCAATTGCAAGCCGATAGTCTTGGTATTTGTCGTGGTATCGAATGAATATTGACCTGGCTGCTCGTTGCGATCAATATTCCCGACCAAGGATAGCGTTGGCAAGCCCTCTGCCTTGGCGGCAGCAATACTTGCTTCCGCTGCCTTGACTTGTGCTTGTGCTGCAAGCAAGGTCGGGTGTTGGTGCTTGGCGAGTTCAATTAATGCATCGACCGATTGGACAAATTCCGTCCCTGCAAGCGATGTCGAAGTTGGCACTAAATCGAAAGTTGCATTGGCGGGCAAGCCCATCGCAACGGCAAGCGTTCCATGCGTGCTCTTGACGTCCCGCTCCGCCTTCGCTCGATTCAAGCGTGCCTGTGCGTAGTCGGTTTGTGCTTGCAACTTGTCTGCCAACGCCCCCACACCTGCCTTATATTTGGCATCGGCAGCTTCAAAACTTCCTTTTGCGGATAGTTCGGCCTCCTTGCTGGCATCCAGCGCACCTTCGGCGCTTTGCAAGTCGTAATAAGCCTGGGCAGCGGTTGCAAACACAGTTTGCAGAGTAGCGTCTTGCGTGGAATTTGCCGCAGTCAATAATTGGCGTGCGCTTTCTAGATTCGCACTTCTCAATCCAAAATCAAACAATGTCCAGCTAAGATTCAGCGCAACATCGCGTGCCGTCGAGTGCATCTGGTAGTCAAGTTGGGGCGCATCTTTGACCGTAGAGTCATAGTGCCCTTTGCTGCGCGATCCAGTTACCTCTACGCTGGGTAAATAAGCTGATTTTGCAATACCTACCTGAGCTGCTTGTATCTTGACGTTCGCCCATACCTGCCGTGTCTGGGCATTGTTGCACAATGCCAGTTCCGCTACCATAGCCAAGTCCACCGGGCCGGAAATTGTAGTCGTCGCGCATGGTGCCTGACTTGTATCGGGGCCAAGCATGGCTTTTGCTGTGGAGGTTGAAACGGATTCTCTTGTTCCTAAAGGATCGAAATCTGCGGCCCTCGCGTTTATCATACCAACGAATCCGACAGCGAAGAAAAATACGCTAACGCGTGTAACAACGGAAGCGACGGACGTAACTCGCGTCCAACATTGCGATGAATACCTCATACGCTTACGCCACCTTGCTCATCGTTTGCTGCGGCACTGGTGCATCTTGAACTACCTTACCGCCGACCAAGACGATCACGCGGCTAGCACTGGCAATGGTTTCAGGCCGATGTGCGACGATAATGCGCGTAATATCCAGCGCCTTGACCGCTGCATTGACTTCATGTTCTTTCGCAATATCCAAATGACTGGTCGCTTCATCAAGAAACAATATTTTAGGACGTTTGTAAAGCGCACGCGCCAACAAGACACGTTGCTTTTGGCCACCGGAAAGCACAGTTCCCATGTCGCCGACCAACGTGTTGAAAGCCATTGGCATCGCAGCAATTTCAGGTGCAATAGCCGCCATCAGCGCACATTGTTCGACCCATGCTTGGTCAGCGTGCGGATCGAAGAAACTGATATTGTCGGCTATTGATCCAGCAAATAGGACGTCATCTTGCAGCACCGTGCCTACCATCTTACGCAGTGTATCAATGCCAACTTGTTTGACACTGACTCCGCCAATAATGACATCACCTTCGGTGGGCGGGAGTATGCCAAGCAAAACATTCATCAACGTGGTCTTGCCACAACCGGACGGCCCAACAATGGCAACAGACTCACCAGCGGCAATTTTGAAATTAACGCCATCCAAGACGAATGGTTCCTGTTCGGCGTAGCGATAGTGCAAGCCTTGAACTTCAATCGTTGCCGGTAATTCGACGTCCGCACTTGAGATCTGACGACCAGTACTTTGTTCAGGCTCGGTCGTTACAATGTCGGCCAAGCGCTCTCCTTGTAGCTGCAACATCTTGACTTCAAAGTATTTGTCGATCAACGAACTGACCCGGCTATCAAACTGGCCTTTGTAAGCGTTAAACGCCATCAGTACACCGACCGAGAAATTTCCGTCCAGCACCAGTTTGGCACCTAGCCAGATGATCAGGACGTTTTCAACGCCGAACAGCACGCCGTTCAATAATTTATATAGCAATTGCAATTTCTGGGTACGCAAATCGGCATTGACTTGGTCAACAACCAGCGTCAACCAGGTGCTGCGCCGTTCTTCTTGGCGTTGAAATAGCTTGATGGCTTTGACACCGCGCACCGTTTCCAGAAAATGACTTTGCTGTTTCGCGGCATGGATAATTTGTTCTTCAGTGGCGTTGCGCAAGGGGCGATACCAGGCCCAGCGGCTAAGTGCATACAGGGTCATGGCACCAACTGCGATCCAGCCGAGCGTTGCACTGTAGATGAACATCATCACCAGCGTCACGATGGTCATCAATCCATCGAGAATCGCTTCGAGAAATGAGGTGGTTAGCGTGCGTTGAATTTGGTCAATCGAGCTAAAGCGCGAAACGACATCTCCAATATGGCGCTTTTCAAAATATTGCGTAGGCAAGGCGATCAAGTGCGCGAAGACATTGGCGCGCCACTGAATGTTCAAGGTCGTCCCCATATACATCAAGACCCAAGACCGGATTGCCGACACGGCTTGCTGCATCAACATCAAAAGCCCGAAACCGATTGCCAGCGTGGAAAGCAAATCACGGTCGGCAGATACAATCACATCGTCGATTACCCATTGCAGAAAGAAAGGGGTGACCAATGCGAATACTTCCAATGCAAGCGCCAACAATAAAATTTGCGAAAAGGAACGTCCGACGCCGGCGACTTTACCCATCAAATCGCGCAACTTGATCGGTTGGCGTTGCTCTTGCTTTTTAAATCCAGTATTCGGCCACACTTCCAACGCCACGCCTGTGAAGCATTTTGATACTTCATCCATCGTCAGCTTGCGCACGCCGAAAGCGGGATCGTGAATAACGATTGATTTAGGGCCGACTTCTTTCAATACGACAAAGTGATTAAAGTTCCAATGCAATATGCAAGGCAATCTCAATTCCGGCAGGTTTTCAAGTTCGAGCTTAAGCGGACGTGTAGCCAACTCCATTCGACCGGCAATCTGCATGATATTGCCAAGTGTCGCTCCCTTCAAGGAAATCGAGAATTGTCGGCGCAATGCGCCCAAGTCAGTGCGATAACCGTGATAACCGGCGATCATGCCCAACGAAGCCAAGCCGCACTCGGTCGCCTCTGTTTGCAAAATCAAGGGTAACTTAGTGCCAATGCCAAAAGAAAGCTGATCGAGAAAAGACATGCGAAGACCTGGGTAAAATTGGGAGACGATAAGGCGAATTTACAGCTTGCCGGTCAAACTGTAGAGCGGCTCCAAAACCCATTCGTAGAGGTGGCGTTTGTCTTGCAACACGTCGGCATCCAGTAACATACCGGCCTGTAACGATTGTGGCTTTCCATAAGCGGTGATTGTTTGAGACGCAAGATTGACCGTGACGCGATAAAGCGGTTCGCTGGTGTTATTACCGTTGGTGTTGCCAAAACCATTTAATTCATTGCTTGGCAATGCAGTCCGCGATACGCTCTCGACCACTCCCTTGGCGTGTCCGAATTTTTGATATGGGTATGCTTGGTAGCGCAATAATACTTGGTCGCCCGGTTTGACGAAACCAATGGCCCGGCTAGGTGCATAGAGCTGCGCCAGCATGGTGGCTCCGTGTGGCACAATGCTAGCCAAAGGATGGTTCGCGTCAACGCTTTGCCCAAGTTCAGCCGCTATTGCCGTAACCGTGCCCGATTCAGAAGCAGTAACGACTAAGCGTCGTTTGGCTTCGCTCTCAGTGAACTCCTGGCTAGTGCTACCGATATTGCGATCAATTTCCGCCAGTTGGTTTTGTTGTTTCAATCCCAAACTGGCTAGTGCGGCTTGCTGGGCTGATAATTCGCGTGCAACGCTGATATGTTCACGTTCTAAACCTTGCAGTCGAGCGCGCTGATCCAAAAGTTCTTCTCGCTTCTGCTGCGTCTGCTCAAGTGGAACGTAATCTTGTTTCAATAGCCCTTCGTAACGCAACACGCTATCTTCAGCGAGCTTGACATGGGTTCTTTGTCCTTCGATCCCGCTTTCCAGCTTTTCTAATTCTGTTTCCAATCCTGCGATCTTGCTTTGCAGCGCCATGCGCTCTTCGTTTTGCACCAAGTGCGTTTTGTCTCGTTCGTCGCGCAAGGATCTCTGGCGTAGTTCAACTTGGTTACTGATCGCAGCTTGGACATCGCCTTGGGTGCTGCTATGGCGTTCACTGGATAGCACAAATAGCGTATCACCCTGCTTGACTTCTTGACCTTCAGTCACAAGTTTTTGCATCACGATTCCCGGTTGGGTCGGATACACTTTCAGCAGGCCGGTATTGGGGATAAGCTGGCCGGGAATGGTGCTGCGTTTGGTGTACGTTCCCCAGATGCCGAAACTTACGACAATGGATGCGACAATAACGGCAAATGCGGTCAAAAATGTGAACGAAATTGGTCGTACTAACACGATGCCGCCTAGCCATTTTACTTGGCGTGCGTTAAGTGCTGCTGAACGGTAAAGAGGTTTCGTATTCAATCTAACTCACTTAGTCATAACATTTTTCGCCTAGCTGGAAGCATCGCCAGAAATTCTCCACAATGCCCGTGTTGCGGCAAACAGTATGTATGGAAATTTGGAAATTGATAACAAGTACGACCAAGTCTTTGGTAGGTGACTAGATGGCGCGCACGATTTCATCCAGATCGGAAAATAGCAAAATTTCCTCGACTACATATCGATCGAGCGAATGCATCAAGCTCATGTAACTATTTTAATAGTAAGTAGAGTAACTATTCTCTTAATTAAGAATGCATCCAGCGCCAGAACAATAATAACTATTTGACAAGCGATAAGTGAGATTCCAACGTTACTAGTACTTTCGGCAATTAACGCTGACACCCCTCCAGGTAATGCCATAAGCGAGACAAATGGCACTGTCAGACTCAATAACATTATCAGATAAGTCATCCACGATCTTACTTTTAATAGAGATATTCCCTTCAATACGCTACGGCCATTTTTGCCTAAAGATGCGTGTTGGCTTCTCCTAACCCACATAAACAAAGCAAATTCAGAGAAGCCGATAACAGTTGTTACACCAGCCAAGATGACGAGAAGCAGAATTTGATCTGACTCACTGATAAAGCGCCTGCTTAAGCCAAAGTTTTCAACGACTGCAAGGCAGACTACGACCGCGAATATAAATATCGAAAAATGAAGCAAATGATGAATAAAATGGTGAGCGATATACTTTTGCTGTTTATTTAGTGCGAATACGTAGGACTGATCGCCCTCCGCAGGGTTAAGATTTAGTGAAAAATATTCATTACTACCATCAGAGAAGAAAGCCATAAAATCACCTCACACCTTACTGTTTTGCTCGAATATGAGCAGATTCGAAACGAACACTGCAGAACAAAGCAACCGAGCGTATTACTGCATACCTTGATTGAGTGACTGACCTTGGCACACACGTTGGCCTTAAATTACTCCACCTTGTCCAATTTGCTGAGCGGTGGATGAACAGACCCTAGACCGAAGTCCAAGTACGATTCGTGCCAAGGTCACGACTGACAGACACTCGTCAACGTCGTCGCTACCTAAGAGTTATGCCCCGACGAACGCAACGCTCATCATAGCAGCGCCTTCAAAAGCAAGGGCAGCGCCACCTATCGAAACTGGTGTACCCAACCCGGCCACGGTAAGGCATGCGCCCGCTAGGCCGAAGGCGAATCCACCCAAAGCCATATATGCTTGAACTCTCGAAAGACCACCGTTAACTTGTTCAACTTCATTCATGGACAGTTCTTGCATAACATCTCCTATTTTACAACATTAAAAACGTCACTAATTAATGATCAGTGACGCACGACTTGCCTTCGTTTTTAAGGCAAATTCTATCTGCACCTGCTTATTTACCATTGCATGACAATTTAAAATCTCTGACTACATTTTCAGGTTACCCGACTTTGCCTGAAAAAAATTAGAGCTTCCGCTCAAATCATTATGTTCTGCATTTCCCGAATTCAATCGTTTCCCCATTGCATTAATTCATTCGAGAAAGTGTTTTCCGATCGAATGCCCGAACAAAGGGCTTAAACATTTCCCCTTGAACTTTTCAAGCGCTCACGATTTCCCACATTAAACTTATAAGGAAATGCACAATACACCAGTGCATTTTTTGGCAAAAAAATTATCAGATGACGCATCTTGATGCAAATTAAATAGTTCCGCAATCCCATGAATATGGCATTGTCGGCACGCGATTTTTCAGTTAGTTACGTGCGCGCGATGTCAAAAATCAGCCTGCCTGTGAACTGTCAGAACTGACAAATGGGTGATGAATTGGCGCAATTGAAACGATCAGATCAAAATTTCCATGATTGCGAAATGGGTGGAAACACGACCCCTTCAACCAAAAATTGAAGCGCACCCCGTTTTTGCGAAACAGATTCAAAACGTAATCTTCAACCTCCGGGCCATGCTTGCGAGCGATTCATTGGCAGCGGCATTGTGTTCCGCAAGCAGTTGAAAGTAAGTTTTCCACCTCATCCCCTTCGGCTTGCCGCCCGCTGGATTCAGAATACCCGGCTGCCATTCCAATCGCGCGCGGATTTTACCTGCCCGTCGTATCGCCCGGCTTTCTGCGGTTTCGCGCTGGCTACGGTAGGCTAGGCGATGACAATGGCGACAGGCGAAGATTGTGCCACCGTACAGATTCGCCACCCGACGACCGCAACCGACAGCAGGACAGAGAAACCAAGCTCGCCGTCCACCGTAGGTACATGGCGTCCAATCGAGTTGTACGGGATATTCTTCGCTTTTCCATTCGCCGCCGTTGCGCCTGTGCTTATATTTGAGAATTAACTTGTCCGCTTCTGTGCGTACAACGATTTGTGCCACCGTTGCATTGCTCTGAGTCCAATTTGTAGAGAACGTGTAGCCGGGTTTCAGCAACCCTTCGCGCTGCCAGCGCCGCACATCTAGCCGCCGAAAATCGTCGGTACAATTCGCGGCATTGTATTGGCTACCCCGTCCGCTTCCAAATCCGCCCATTTATTCGTTCCTAATTTATGCGAAATCATCAAGCTAATTTTGATTGAATTTCCGCGTTTTGCTACCCACAATCAGCCGAAACCCGCATGCTGCTTACGTTTCCAGCGGGTCGGTTGATTTTCATTGAAAGACCGATTTGAATGCACCATTAATCGCTGCGAAGCTCTTTCATCTTCAGTAGCATGGCAAGCGTGCGCTCAAACTTGCGGTCAAGGTGCGTTTCGTAGCGGTTTAGCTTCTCTAAACGATGCGCTTGCAGTCCTTCGCCCAGGGTTTGCGCCTTAATTGCGGGAGTGAATCGCGCTTCTTGTGCCATGCGAAAACAAATCGGGCGCAAATGTCCATTGATGAATTTTTCCAGTCCTTCCGCGTTGGCGGTGTATTCATCTTCTTCGACATGCTGATCCCACCAGTCGCGTGATTCAAGAATTAACGCCAGCCGCGCTTTTTTATAGGCGTTCGCGCCACCCTTGCGAAGTATCGCCGCCGCTTTGCTGGTTGCGTCCAGATCAAGCTTCGCTAGTCTTGCGCGTTCGCTTACTTCTTCGGCGCTGGAGTTAATTAATTCGGGAAAATCCGCGCCTTCGGAAGAAAGGCCACGTTCAAACGGTGCCGATGCGGGAATGATGGTTTTCGCGCTGGCGACCGCGCTTTTCAAACCCTCGTTGATCTTCGCGCCTTCAGCCATTAGAACCCGTCGCTTGCGCCAGATGATCGCGGCAAGTTCTTCAATCAAGTGTCGCTCGGTAATGCCTGCCGGTTGATGTTCATCAATCAGCGCATTCAACAAATCGGCAAAGTCGCCCGCGTTCTCATGCGCCAATACCGTTAGCTGCGACAGGATGCCGTGCTTCATGGCATTGAAACGCACGGCTTCGTAATGCGCGGGTGGGATGGTCGCATCGCCCACAGACAATGGCGTCATTGCGGTTTGGGTTTCAATGGTGTGCATGCTTGCTTTCTTTCTGGATTAATCCGGGCCAGCGTTGGCGGCCCGTTCGTTGATCGGATTCGCCTGCTTTCGGTATGTAGGCGACGCAGCGTTGTGGCAGATCGCGTACCGGCTCGAAGTTTCTACTTGCCGCGATTTCTCCGCGCCACGCAGCAAGGCATGACCCGCGCCCGCTCAGATTGGCGCATTGATCGCAGCGCCGCCGCTCGTCATAAGAAGCAAGCGGGCGCTGCACTTCGTTGGCCCATCCAAGCACGACCTTTCTTTCGTTCAAATTGGTACGGCATTTGTCCAATACGCCGCCGATGGTTGCCGGGTCGATTTCACCGATATGCGCCAGCCATGCGCGAATTGCCGCTTCGTCTTCCGGCTTCATAGGTGTTACCGCATCATTTGCCGCTTTGATTTCCCGCAAACCCGCCACTTGCGCACTGTCATTACTGCCGATAGAAACCAGTGAAATATTGGATTCAACCGGGTTTAGCACTGCCATTACTGCCAATAGACTTCTTTCGTCACTATTGGCAGTAACACAGACTGCGCCTTGCGATATTTCAACCTTGGCACGTTCTAGCCAATTCGTCATAATCCGCTCTCCGTCTTGCCCGCTTTGGCCGATTTCGCAGCCAGTGGATTGATGATGTAACGCTTGGTACGCCGCCCAGTTCCCGGCCCGGTGCCGCCCGCCTCTTCCGACTGCAACCAGTATTCATCCTCCAACCAATCCAGCGCCGCTTGCACAGCGTCATCTGTGGTTAAGTTGCGCCATTGATTGCGCCGTACATCGCGTGCCGTGAAGCCGTCCGACAGTTTGCCTTGCCGCAACTTGTCGGCTAATGCTTGCGCCGCCCGCAAGCCATCGTCGGTAAGCAAACCATAGCAACGCCGGGCATGGGCTTCCAGATATTCACACCATGCCGCTGCCCGCATTGCCGCTTCCGCCGTTACCGCGCCGCGCCGCCCGGTCGCCATGCAATCGACCAGATGCAGAATCAGCGCCAGTGCTGGGAACAGCTTGTCAAACTTTGATAAATGTTGCGCAATGATCGGATTGTCTTCGGCTGGCATGCGCACTCGATGCAAATCACCAGACCATTCGATGAATATTTCTTGCGCCGCCGCATCAAAATTGAAATGCGAGAATTTTACGAACTCATCGGCGGGAGTTGCACCCCACTCCACAGGATCGAAGTCAACCAAACCGTCAAACACCTTGAAAGCGCGGTCGCGGGCATCTTTTGCCGGGATACGGTCGCGCCACTCCCAGGGCCGGTGATCGGGATAAACCAGCAATTGAAAGCGTTGCAACATGCCATCGTTGGACAGCGTATGCGATGCTTGCTCAAGATAGCCGGTCAGCTTGTCCGGTTGAATGCCGCCGAATATCGATACGCACAAATTCGGAATGAAGATAGAGCCACGCCCGATGCGGTCAGTATCGAAACTAGCATTGCCGTTCCATGCTTCCAGATAAAAAGCGCGCTCTCCTTCGCGCCCTTCCCTATCCCACGACGCGATCAAGCCGACCAGTTCATCTCGCATCACCATCAACCCGGCGGGGTTATCGCGTAGTAGTTCGCCCAGCTTTTCCACGGTTGTATCGTTCGATTTGTAACGCCGCAAAACCGGGGCTTGCTGTGCCTGTTGCCGATGCTCTTGCAACTCCTTGGCGATGCTGCCCAAGTCGCCTTTCTTGGCGTCTTTCGCAGCCGACTTGATGCGCGATTCAATGGCTTCTTTCTTTGCTTCAAAGATCGTCTTGTCCCCCTCGAATGCTTCCATTTCGGCTTGGTATGCGTCCATCGCTTGCGTAATCAGGCGATCAAGCGGTTTCAATGCCGCGCCGATTGCTGGAGATTTTTTGGCAGACGGCAACCCGACAATACCGCCCCACAAATTGGGTACGATCATCCATGAATCGCGTGATTTTGGCTTGATCGCACAACGCGCACCAATGATTGCCCCCAACGCCACCATCACGCCCGCAGCAACAAAATCCGGTGGGCATGGCATGCGGTCAGCTTCGTCCATGATCCAGCCGCGCAAGGATTCCGGCAGCAATATGTCAGGATCGAATACCGGCACCGACCGTAGGGGCGCTTGAATCGCTTGTGGTTCCTGCCAGGTCGCGGCGCTATGTGCTGGTTGCGCTCGCTGCCCAGTTGTTAAGGTCGCTTGTGCTATGGCACGCCGTACCGCATCCAAACCGCACAACTTATGCATATCGTTAAAATCAGTAGCACCTTGCGGGCGGTCGCTACCGAATTCCGGTATTGCCACCACCCCGCCAATAGCGTGCGCGGCTGCGATTGCATGCGGATCGGGTTCGCCGGTCGCCTTGACCAGATCAGCAAGGATCACATGCCGCGCCGCTGGATAGCGTTGCTGCATCGCCTGCGCCATCGCTAACAAATTACTCGCCGATAGCGCCGCAATACTGATATTCCCGTTCGCCTCTTTCGCTGAAAGCGTCGTCGCCACACCTTCGCCATATTGAAACGTCAATCCATCGCCACGTCCTTGCGGCAATGCTTGCGCGGCCCAATATCCGCCCGCTTTCTTGCCGCCAGCAAGCGCCGATTTGCGCCCCGTACCGTCGATCAATTCCAGTGTAGACAAAGCATCGTCCACCTTGATCGGCACCACCAATAAGCGCCCGGTCAACGGTTCGCCGCCTGCCTTCGGCGCATAACCAAGAATCGACACCACTGCATCCGCTGCAATCTCACGCAAAGTCGCAACAGGTAAAACAGCTTTACCTGACAGATACGGATGATCGGGCAAAACTGCCGTCGCCAGTTTCCATATCGCCGCCGCCTTCATAGCTGTATTGGCATGATCGCACGCAGTTTTAGCCTGTTCCACCTCTGCACGCTGTAAAGCTTCCCGCCGCCTTGTCGCCAGGGTTTCGGCGCTGGGTTTCTGTATAGTGCCATCGTCACGCCAACCGTGCGCCTTCGCTTCATGGAATAACGTACCCGCCGTCACCTTGCCCGCGCTGCCGATACTCTTCCACACATCCCGCGCCGCTCTTGCATCAAAGGATTCGTCTTGCTGGCTCCACTCTTGCCACAAGTCGAAACCCGGTTCGCCAAACTCGCTCTTAACCGCCATTCCCATGCGCAGCCACACCTCACGGTCATTGGCGGGGATGTGCTGCAAGGCAGTGCGGATGCGGTCAAAATCGCCGGTCATCAGCTATTCTCCAAATGCAAACGCTGGATCATCCATTGCGCCTGATTGCCGGGCAGATAGCCCCAGCAAGCGGCGTGGACGATCAAGACTTTCAGTCGGGAAGAAAACGAAGTATGATTTCGGCTGTTGGCAGCACTGTAGGCAAATTTTGGGGTCGCACGGTCGCCACCGTTGCGGCCCTTTGTGTTTGTTGGCATGGTGTGGCCCCTATTGCGCTGCTTTGCGGGCCGCTTCCAGCTTCACCACCAGGGCGCGGATTTCAGCGTCAGACTTTCCAGCGATACGTGCGGCATTGATCGACGCAACTTCAGACGAAGGCCAGCCCACCGAACGCGCTCCAAGGCTTACGGGTTTAGGCCACAGCCCTTGTGTAATGCGAAGATAGATCGTGCTACGGGAATAACCGGATTCAGATTTGACGGTAGGAAGACGTAGGATAGTTTGCAGCATGGTTGCACCTCGTTGTGCGTTATTGAACATGCATGCATTACAACTCAGTCGTGAATGGCTTCAAAACTGACTGACGCGAGATTGATGGGATAAACCGATTCGTGTCACGACACGAAAACTGAAAATTCGAGAATTGGCGTCGTCAATGCATGCTGCAAGCTATGCATACAACAACCTAGCATCTACCGAAACGACAAGGCTACGTTAGCCCGAAGTCTTGCCCAATCAAACCCAATTGCTGAGTAGCTTCGGCAGCCATTGCCTTTTCTGGCAAACTACCCGCCAGTGCAAGCACGGCGCGGAAATGCAGAGTCTCGCTGGCAAACTCCGCCATGCCGACCTTTATCCGGTCGATTCGTGCTTGCAGCTTGTCGATTGTATCGACCTGAGCATCATTCAGCACAATCAAGGGCCGGTTCGTGCGTTGAATAATTTGATCTGCTGTCGCTTTGGCCTGCATCGCACGTTCTGTTGCAGCACGTTCGCTTTTGGCTTGCGCCTGAATTAATTCGATTGTCTCGCTATTGAGTTCGCGCTGCACACTACGCAGAGGGGCGTCCGGCCAAACGATTGCAACAAGCGCATGCACGAAATCTACCGGCACTCTATTAAAAGCCACCGCAAAACGAATTGCCAATTCACGTATCACCCAGCGCCGCCCGATGTCACCCTTGTTATCGCTCAAAATCGTCGGCCCCGGCATCCAATAACTTAATGCATGCAATCCCGCGTGAAATTCACTCCATTGCACTGGCTCCGGCAAACGTACATCGGTCGGGATGCTGTCCTTGAGTGCTTGGGCATTGCAATGCAATTCTTCGAGTTTGGCGCGAGTTACAACCGGCGCGATAGTGCCCCGCTCAATGAAGGTATCGTAGACACCAGCGGCAAGGCTACACACCGCCATGTGGTTGATTATGGAACTACCGTTGACTCTGAAAAACGCTCTGGCAGCCGCCGATTCGGTACAAAGCGCATACCAGTATGTGTCGGTAACGTGTTTTTTGTCCGCTGCGTGGAATTGGGCGATGCTATGCCCAATTTTATCCAATTGGTCGGCAAGGAGAGTGTTTTCAGTTACTGGCATGCGTCCGGGAAGTTATTGAATCAATTCGGACATTTTAAGACATTGCCAGCGTTACTGTACGCAAAACCAGTATTTTTAAGAAATATTAAGCCATTGACAATTTTTCTTATGACTGAATAATTTTCTTAATGGCGATAAATTCCAGGTAATGACTCAGGAAAACATTAATTCAGAAACCTTAGCATTACTAAGTATCCAACTTTGGCAATGCCGCTACCATCTTCATAGTCTCAAGGCTCACGACAATAACCCGTTGAAAAAGTTCGAGCGGATATTAGTCGATGGCAAGAAGCTAAACATCGCCAATTTCCTTTGACAAATACTTCATTGCCGCTTTCTCGCCTTTTTCAATCGCAATTTCAACAGCCAGTTTTGCCACCTCAAGCAACCGTTCGCTCTCAGTATTGAGTGAGAAGCTTTTTTGTACCAGTGCAGAAATTTTTGTTTGGTGTTTCAAATCTATAAACGGCACATAAAAATTGGCAATATCTTTCGGGTATAGCTCTTGTTGGGCAGAACCAGCACTTAATTGTTCCGTCTGCAAACGACCAATTTTCGCATTTAAGACAAAGGCCACGTAAACAACATTCTCATTTTTTAGCCGCAGAATATTAACGTGGTTACTTGCAAGTGCTTTCTTATCACTGAGATAAACTTGTGTCCGACCAATATTTGCCCCTGTCGTGTATATCAGAATATCATTTCGGAAAATCTGTGCTTTGGATTGAATATTCCAGCTTTTAAGGTTTGTCTTTTCAAAATTCTTATAGTCCAAGTCTCGTTCCAGAATGTGGCGACTATTCACCACGTCCAGTTCACCATCTTCAAAGTATTCGGGCTGCAACCCTCTACTGTTATATATTTGAATTTCTTCAATACGTTTGACATAGGAGGCATTTTTAATACATATTTTTTCTAGCGCATCAAATTTCGGCTGATAATATTCGGCGTCTAAGCGGCCAGTTTCAGCGAACGAATTTTTCATAGATAGAATATTGACGCTGCCAACATCATTGGAAAATTTCGACAGTCCCAATGCATCGTGTAGTATCGTCTCCGCGCTCTTGTATGTCGCGACCGAGTCATTGTTTAATTGAACCGATTTCTTATAAAGTATTTCAGCAAATGTTTCAAATTGATTGGAATACAGTGGAACCGTCAATTGATCAATTGACGGTAACGTCAAATGTGGTTGGCCAGTTTGACTGGCAGTTCTCCAGAGTACGTCTTGCCCGAATTTTGAATGTAAATATAACCAGACAAAATATTTATTCCTTTTTAAATGTGAGGTACGCATGACAATCAAGTCGCGACTCAGCGCATACTTCGGAAAATCGGAAGGCAACAAACCAAGTTTCGCTAAAGAATTGCCACCTTTGGCAATCACAATATCAAAAGGCATTGCGGTTGAAATGGTCGTTGGATTTCTGTCCAGCACATGCTGTGGCAGAAACGCGGTGCTCTCAGTTGTCTTGACCAGACCATTCTGTATTTCGTTAACTCTCAAAAATGGGATGCCAATGCCCTCAAAATTGTATTGCTCCGTAATTGATGGATAAAAGGCACTACAATCCAGTTTTGCCCCCACATCTTTCAGCGACATGCTACCAAGTTTTGCAAGCCGCCCCTGAAGAAGCAAATGCTTCTTTTGATAAAATTCAGCGTCAACTCTCCCTCTTATTTTATCTAGTTCAGAAAACTTTATTACCGAAAATTCGGTTTGCCCTTCCGATTTTCCGAAGTATGCGCTGAGTCGCGACTTGATTGTCATGCGT
>Ga0206937_10115_pt1 | contig 25549 bp, 20 predicted proteins | sample Alteio_BWOrgHeat_11_FD_152923 | JGI IMG/M metagenome (GOLD analysis project Ga0206937, IMG submission 152923) | Enriched cells from forest soil in Barre Woods Harvard Forest LTER site, Petersham, Massachusetts, United States -... | ecosystem: Environmental > Terrestrial > Soil > Temperate forest >... | reverse complement strand
GACGCGGTGATCACCGACGACTACCAGGGAGCGTACGACGCAGTTTCCCACCTTGCGCGCTCGGGCCGGCGCCGGATCGGATTGATCAGCGGTCCGCTCAAAGTCAGCAACGCGCTAGCGCGCTGGCAGGGATTTCACGATGCTCTCAAAGCTCAGGGCTTGTCCTTTGAGCAGGAGTTGGTGGTGGAGGGGGATTACCGGATCGATTCGGGCTTCCGCGCAGGTCATGCTTTGCTTTCTCATCGTCCCGACGGGATCTATGTCGCAAATCACTTGATGACGATCGGACTCTTGCAAGCTGCTGAGGAGATGGGGTTGTCGTGTCCGGAAGACTTTGGACTGGTCAGCTTCGACGACTATCCTTGGCTTGGAGTCTTTCGGCCGAAATTGACGACTGTGGAATTGCCCAAACATCAACTGGGAAGTGAAGCCGCTGAATTGCTCATCGAGCGAATTGCGGGCGGTGGCAAGAAAGCCGGCGTGCGTAAACTGCAGCCGGAGTTGCGGATCCGCGAATCTTGCGGCTTTGCACTCCACGTTGCGAAAACGCCTGCGAACAGTCTCCCTGTACCAACCGGATCCGGCAGCTGAGCGCGGCCCTCACGCGTCCATTTCGCTGAAATCAATTTCCATGGGTCGGACACCCTTAGTTTTTAGGAGGACGTAGACGCCTCCAACTGCCAGCCAGATCGTCCCTGCAGCCAGCGTCGACGACTGCAGTCCAAGAAAAATCGCCAGGCAAAATAGAAATCCTAGCGCCGGCGAAATTATGTCGAGAAACAGATTGGCTTTGTGGAGCGGGTCCCGCTCAAATCCGAAATGTTTCAGTGCCACGGCATTGACCGCCATGAACGCCATCAGAGCGCCGAAGTTCAACATTTCGACGCTCCTCTCCCAGCCCAACGTAAGAGTCCCAACATAGGCAAGGACCCCGACGATCACCACATTGTAGGTGGGGCTGCCACTCCGCGGATCAAGATATCCAAATGGCTTCTGCGGCAGGACGTTGTCGCGCCCCATTCCGTAGAGCAGACGAACTGCGCCCAGGTGTCCTGCTAGTCCACAGGCCAGACTCGATACCAGCAAAACGATTCCAAAGCCGGCAAAGAGCCGATAGCCTCCGACTACGCGGGCGACGTCCATGAATGCCGTTTCTGGGTTGGAGAGGGTGCGGTAGTCGGGCCAAACTCTCTGCGCGAGATAAACCTGAAGGCCGGCGAAGAGTCCGGTGAAAAGGCAGACGAGCACGGTTGCCAACAAGACGTTGCGACGGGGATTGTGAACCTCTTCCGCGAGAATGCTGACGCCATCGAAACCAATATAGGTGGTCGCCGCGAGCGCAGTACCTGCGGCAATGGCTCGCACGCTGAACGTGCGCGGATCGTACAAAGGCTGCAATGAGACGAGTCCCTGCCATTGCTGATGAACCACGATGTAATGGAAAGACTCGAAGAGAAAGACGGCCATCACGAGCGACATGAAGGCGAGAAGTATTTGGTTGGTGCGCGCGGTGGTACGGATGCCCATCCAGCAAAGCAGCGTCATGAAGCCCACCGCGGCCGCGGACAGCAGCGCGAGCGGAACATGCGGCAACAGCCTCTGGATGGTAAGCGCTGCATACAGACTGTTTTGCATGGGCTGGAAAAGAAATTCCAGAAACATCGCCCAGCCAAGAATGAACCCGATGTGCGGGTTGAATCCCTTGCTCACGTATGTGTACACCGAACCCGCCGACGGATAGACAGTCGCCATGCGGCCGAAACTGACGGCAGTCGCCGTCATCGCGATCATGGATGCGAGGAGGGTAGTGACCGCGTGGCCACGCGAGAGCACTTGGGCCTCGCCAAACATGGGCACGGCAGCAATCGGCGAGATGAGAATTATTCCGTAATAGATCAGATCCCAGAGGCCAAGGACTCTCTTGAGGCGCGGCGCCGTTGTCGCTGGGGCAGCAGTAGAGTCCAAAGAATGCTCCTCGTTCACGCCGCTTAAAAAGCTCGTTCTTTCTTTCTGGCTTCCAGGTACTTTGCTCTTGCGTCCTGCACCGTCTTGACTTCGGAAACTTCCGCTATTGGGACGTCCCACCATGATTCATAACCGGGAACACGTTGGGAGTACGACGTATCAATGACGATGACGGAAGTCCTGGAGCTCTTCTTTGCTTCGAGCAAAGCGCTGCGAAGATCATCGCGCGTGTGAGCGCGGACCGCGTCGGCTCCGAGACTTTTGGCGTTGGCAACGAAGTCCACAGGAATCGGATCCCCATCCAGCTTTCCATTTCGGCGATAGCGATACTCCGTGCCCATCCCTTGATTGCCGCACGCCCGGCTCAGGCCGCCAATGCTGGAGAAGCCATGATTGTCTAGAAGCACAATGTTGAGCTTGTAGCCTTCCTGCAACGAGGTCACGATCTCCTGCGACATCATTAGATAAGAGCCATCTCCGACCATTACGTAAACTTCGCGATCGGGGGCGGCCATCTTTACGCCAAGACCGCCGCTGATCTCATATCCCATACAGGAGTAGCCATACTCGAGGTGATACCCCTTGGGATCACGCGTGCGCCACAATTTGTGAAGGTCCCCTGGTAGGCTGCCCGCGGCGCACACGACGACATCGCGCGGACCCGAGACTTCATTGACGACTCCGATCACTTCTCCCTGGCTGATGGGCGGGCCAAAGTTGAGCCCGTAGATGCGATCGACTTCTTTCCCCCAGTCCTCGCGTAGGGACTTCACGCGGGCCGAATAGGAAGTACCGACTTCAAAACCCTTGAGGGCTTCAGCAAGTTCCTGCAGCGTGACTCGTGCATCCCCGGCCAGGGGCAAGGCGAGTTGTTTGCCGCCATCGAACTCGCTGACGTTGATGTTGATGAACTTCACGCCGGGGTTCTGGAAGGCCGTCTGCGAAGCGGTAGTGAAGTCGGAGTACCGAGTGCCCACCCCGATGATCAGGTCGGCCTCGCGTGCCAGGATGTTGGCGCCGGGAGTGCCTGTCACACCCATGGCTCCGAGCGATTGCGGATGATCGTAACGCAAAGAGCCCTTGCCCGCCTGCGTCTCGGCGACGGGGATGCCCGTCTGCGACGCGAACGCGGCGAGCGCTTCCGTAGCCTCCGAATAGATGACACCGCCGCCTGCGATCAATAGCGGCTTGTGAGCAGCGCGAATCCATTGCGCTCCTTGCGCCAACAGGCGGCTGTCGCAACGAGCTCGGGGGATCGTCCAAAGACGTTTTTCGAAAAATGCGCTCGGGAAATCGAAGGCTTCCGCCTGAACGTCCTGAGGTAAGGCAAGAACCACGGCGCCGGTATCCGCCGGCGATATGAGCACGCGCATAGCGGCAGGCAGAGAAGTGAGAATCTGCTCAGGACGCTCAATCCGGTCCCAGTACCGAGCTACGGGCTTGAAGCAATCGTTAACAGAAATATCCTGCGTCGCAGAGGACTCCAGCTGCTGAAGGACGGGGGCGACATTCCGCCGGGCAAAAATATCTCCGGGCAGTAGAAGCACGGGGAGCCGGTTGATCGTTGCGGTCGCCGCACCAGTCACCATGTTCGTCGCACCCGGACCGATCGAGGTGGTGCAAGCCAGGCAGCGCAGCCGGTTGCTGGCTTTGGTAAAGGCAGCGGCGGTATGCACCATGGCCTGCTCGTTGCGAAACAGATAATACGGAAGCCCGGGATCCTGCTCGAGCGCCTGGCCGATCCCAGCAACATTGCCATGCCCGAAGATTCCGAGACAGCCTTCGAAGAGCCGGTGCTCCACGCCGTCTCGTTCCGAATACTGATTCTTGAGGAACGCGACGATGGCCTGAGCGACAGTGAGGCGCTTTGTCATCAAATCTAAAACTCCACTAGAGCCGCATTATGTGGCAGTTTGTCTAAGCGATTAGGGGCCGCTTTTTCAAATCATGAATCGCCGCTTCACTTCACCAGCGGCAGCCGGGGATCGGTCGCGTTCCAGGTCGACCGGATCCAGACGTGGTTGGCATCTTCGGTGACCGCAAGAGCGCGCGCCGAGCCCGCAAGAAAGTTCAAATAGTAGACGTCATAGCCCGGTCCGGCAACTACTGGATGGAAGCCGCTTCGGACAAGAACCGCGTCGCCATTGGTCGCTTTCATGGTTCGCGCTTCCGCGCCATCGTAGGAATACAGATGTTGCAGAGCAAATCCTTCCGGCTGACGGATTCGGTAATAGTAGATTTCGTCGAGGTCGACTTCCGACGGCGGGTTATGCACGTCATGTTTATGAGGGGGATAGCTCGACCAGTTACCGCCGGGCGTATAAACCTCGATCACCATCAGTTTATCCGCTGGAAATGCGGGGGTAATGATATCGACGATCTGGCGCGAGGCGTTTCCCCCTCCACGCAAGCCGCTGGAGACGCGTTCGGGAGTGACCAAGGCAGGCTCTAATTTCGCCGTCGACGGCACTCGGCATTCCGCGATCTCGCACACCGTTTCCGCGGTAAACGTGACCTCGTGGCCGGCAGGAAGGTAGACTGCGTAAGGAAGGCCGTCGAACACATCTTTGCGCTTGCCGATCGTCTGCAGACCTTTCCCCCAATCGGCCTTGCAGGTACCTCCCAGCAACACGAAAACGGCTTCCTCAGATTCAGTACGCGAGCGGTAAACATTGCCGGGTTGCAATCGCCGTACGAAGAAACTCATCCATTCCCACTTCGCATCGGAGCGGGTGAGGTGGAGAAGTTCGCCCGACCCCGCCGCAGGTAGGTCCAGGGAATGGACTATACAGTCACTTTCGCTCATGAACGTCTCCGAAAGCAGCGAAATACAGGATTCGCGATTTAGATGGCCTGCGATTGAGACTATACGTCTAACCGCTTTGAAACTATGGCAAAACCTCAGTTGCTTGTCAATTGCGATCCATCGAGAAAAGGGGGCCGGCTGGGGCAATGGAATTAGTCAGGTGTCGTATGAGGTGGATCCGGCGTGAACTCTTTGGCCCTCGTCACAGGAGTGAAGAGCCGTCGCGGTCACCTCACGTTACTCAAATGTGCGAATGCAACTAATCGCGAGAAAGTCGTAGGAAATAGGTAGGTGGATTTCCGTCGAACTCCGTCTCAGGAAATCCACAGATAAGTCCCCCATCGAACAACTGATTCTGAATCAGTTGCTCGGCAACCGTCGCAATACTCCTGAGAACGGGAGCTCAGCAGTTATCGACCCGATCACAATTCGAATTGTTGATGTCCCTCCCGGAGGGGATCGTTGGGTTTGTAACCCAACAATCGGCCGTGCCCTCACACGAATCGCAGTTGTCACGGCTCGCGTGTGACTACCGTTAGGCTAGAAAAATTAAGAAACACGAAGGATACGGAGTCAATGACCGTTGCCAGAGCCGCGCACTTCGGAGTCGACACGATCGACAAAGGCATAGAGGCCTAAGCAAATCAAGAACATCACCCCCGAAAAGATCGCGCCTGGCAGTGCAGCATGCTGGTTACCGCTGAGGAAAGACTCTAGTGTAGCGCTCAATAGCCAGACTTGTACGATCAGAAGGACAGTGATCAGAGACATCGCACCAGCGATAGCGGTCAAGCCGCGATTCTGGGGCGGGAGGTCGTCTGAGGTTGGCATGGAGTTAGCCTTTTACTTCGACAGCAACTAATTGTTCGCCACGGGCTTCGAGAACAATACGTGGCAATGGACGTGATGGAGGCCCTTGCAGGACGGCCCCATCCTTGATAGAGAACAAGCCCTTGTGGCACGGGCATTCAAGTCTGTTTTCCACCTGAGAATAATAAACCGCGCAGGAAAGATGAGTGCATTTCTGACTGTAGCCCACGTATTCGTCCTCGGCGGTGCGGATCATGATGCAGTGGTCATCTTTTGTTGGATAGCTGAATAGTTTCACTCCACCGACAGGAATCTCCCCGAGTTGGGCTACACGTTGCTGCGGGTAGACGGGAGCTTTGTAGAAAAGCGAACGAATCAAAATCCAAATGTTGCCCACGAACATGCCGAGGCTGGTCAGGACGAGGAACTTGGTGAGCTGGCGACGTGTGACATAGCGCTCGTCTGCCGTGCGAACCGAGAACTCTTCCTTCCAAAGCGGTTCGCTATTGCCCCGTCGCAACCAATTCATTTTGCTCCTCCCACATGTAGTCCACGACATCGAGCGCGATAGCTTCGCGCTCCGCTGGGGCCATCATGTAAACCTTGGTTGTGATCTTCTGGCTGCCGAAATAGAAAATATTCGTCGGTTTCTCGCGACGATGTGCGATCTCTTCGGGTCTAACGTAGGACAGTGCTTGACTCGGACAGACTGTCGCGCACATCGGGCGCTTGCCGATGGAAGTGCGGTCGTAGCACATGTCGCACTTCATCATCTGCTGCTCGGGGATCATCATCTTCGGGATACCGAAGGGGCAGGCGAGCACGCAGTTGTTGCAGGCAATGCATCGCGGCTTGAGCGAGGAGTGGACGATTCCATCCTCGCCCTTCTTGATGGCATCCGCGGGACAGACTTGTGCGCACGTAGGGTCGTCACAATGCCAGCACACGTACGCGGCGGAGCGGATACTCTCCTTACGCTCGATGAAGTCGAAGTTGATCATCGACTTTCCACGGTGGGTGTCACATTCCTCACACGCCTGCAGGCAGGAACGGCAGCCGATACAGCGCGAAGGATCGACATAGAATTCGTATCCGAACACTAGTTGCCTCCTCGCGGCACGCCGTTTTTGTGTGCGACTCGGTCATCGGGGGATGCATCAGGTCCGGCAGCTTTGGTAATGCGGCACGCCGAAACTTTGAATTCCGGAATTTTGCTGCGAGGATCGAGCGTTCGATGAGTGAGCCGGTTTGCACTGCGAGTGCCAGCCCAATGATAAGGAATAAAGACGGTGTCGGGGCGAATGGTCTTCACTACCATGGCGCGAATCGTCAGATCGTCGCGCCGTGTTGTTACAGTAACCCAGTCGCCGTCGTTGATGCCACGCTGTTCAGCGAGTCGCGGATGAATTTCTGCCCGAGGCTCAGGGCTCTGATCTACTAACGCCCCGATGCGCCGAGTTTGAGTTCCGGACAGGTACTGGCTGACCACGCGGCCAGTCGTGAGGAATAGGGGATATTCATCTCCAACTGGATCGCCGCTTGGCCTCCATTCCGTAATGTTGAAGTGAGCTTTGCCATCGTGCGTATAGAACCTCTTATCGACGAATAAACGGGGAGTGCCGGGGTGATCGAGCGATGGGCAAGGCCAGAAAATGCCCATCTGCTGATCCACTCTCTCGTAGGTGATGCCGTAGTAGTCCGCTACACCTCCTCGGGAAGCCACCCGCAGTTCTTCGAGAATGTCAGCGGGATTTTTGAAGGGAAAGAACTGCCCACGACCGAGCCGGTGCGCCAAACCTATGATGATGTCGGAATCGCATCGTGCATCGCCAGGCGGATCGATGCTTTTTTTCCAGTGAATGACGCGGCCCTCGGCGCTGCAACCTAACCCATCTTCCTCTTCATGAAGACTGCCGGCCATAACCACGTCGGCGTGATGAGCCGTTTCGGAGAGAAAGAAATCGACTACACCGAAGTATTCGAGTTTTGATAGAGCTTCGCGGGTGAAGTTCGCATCGGGAAGTGAAACCAGCGGGTTGAAACACATGCAAAGGAGTCCCTTAATCTCCCCACTGTGGATGGCGTTCATGATCTCTTGTGCGCTGTAGCCCGGCTGAGGAAGTTCTTCGGGCGTGATGCCCCAGACGCCGGCAATATACTCGCGGGCGGCCGGATCAGCGAGGGAACGCTGGCCGGGAAGTTGATCGCACTTCTGCCCATGCTCGCGGCCACCTTGCCCGTTTCCCTGGCCGGTAATCATCGTCGGGCCCGCGCCGTCGCGGCCAATGTTTCCAGTGGCGAGAGCAATGTTGAGCACGGCCAGGCAATTTTCCACGCCTTTGGACTGATGCTCCAGACCGCGAGCGTGCATCATGATGACCCGCTTCGATTTTCCAATCCACCGCGCCGCCTTCTCGATGGATTCCGGCGGCACACCCGTCATCTCACCTACCCTGCGAAGATCCCATTGCTTGGCGGATTCAGCCACGGACTCAAACCCGGTGGTGTATTGACTGATGAATTCGCGATCTTCCAGCCCGTCACGCAGAATGACGTGCAGCATTCCCATCAAGAGTGCGAGATCGGTGCCGGGCCGTAATGGAAGATAGAGATCGGCATTTCGCGTGATGGGGGTCATCCGAGGATCGGCGACGATCAGTTTTCCGCCGTTGTCGCGGCAGCGCCAGATGTAGTCGGTCGTGATGGGAGCGCACTCGCCGATATTCGCGCCGATCACAAACAACACTTCCGCTTTGGGGATCTCGCTCCATGGGATTGGACTTCGGTCGACGCCAAACGCAAGTTTGTATGCGGTTCCAGCCGAAACCATGCACAATCGCCCGTTGTAGTCGATGTGACGAGTACCTAGAGCCACGCGGGCGAATTTGCCTAACAGATACGATTTCTCAGTCGAGAGTGATGCACCGCCGTAAACGGCAAAGGCATCCTTGCCATACCTCTCTTGTATCTCGCGCATTCGGCTAACGGTGAAGTTCAATGCCTCGTCCCAGGACGCGGGACGAAATCCATTCTCACCGCGCATCAATGGCGCAAGTAAACGGTCAGGGTGATTGCCCTGGAGATAACGCTTCACTCCTTTTGGGCAAAGCATGCCGCGGTTGAACGGGAACTCCTCCCAGGGCTCGAATCCGATCACGCGATTTTCGCGGACCTTTAACTGAATTCCGCATTGCTGTCCGCAAAAACAGCAATGTGTCTTAACCAGCTTCTCCGCTGGATGGACAGATTCGTCGCCCCAACCGCCGAGCGGCTGATAGTTGAGGTGCGGGCCGAATTTCTCTTTGAGAATCTCTTCGGTGACCGGAGCCTTAGCCATTCGCTTCCTCTTTTAGTCTCAATTGCGCGAGCGAGAGTGACTTGCGCTTGCAAGCTGGACACAACGCCTGCCAATTGCCTACTGGCCCCGACATCGAATAGTTGAATCCGACTTGCGGCAGCACACGCTTCAAATCTTCAACGTGCATGAGGGATGCATAACGCTCGCCGCAGCGTGCACAGATCGCACCCTCGCCTTCGTCGCCCGCACGCTGGTAAAGCTTCACTCCCAACTGCGCAGGACGCTGGAAGATGTGAAAGAACTTCCCAAATGGAAGGTAGAGCAAAGCCGCAATGACCGTAATCGCGTGCAAGATCGCAATGAAATCGTAGAAGCTGCCGCCGAGCCACTCCTGGGAGACAGTAAGAGCCAAGCCGGTGATCGATATGGCAAAAAGCAGAATCAACGGCCAGAAATCCATGGCTAACGTTTGAACAGCACGCGCCCCTTCATCGCGCATGCGGCGCCACAAGGAAAGCGCAATTCCGCCCAAAACCAGGAAAGCTGCGATATCAAGGCCGTGAAAAAGAATCAGCGCAGTGAAGGTGTACAGATGGAATCTGCCTGTCGGGAACCCGAAGAGGTAGGTCACGTATGTCATCTGATCGTTTGGGGCGCTGCTGAAATGAATCCATCCGAATACCAGCGGGAAGGTGATCATTACAGCCAGTATGCATCCCCAGAAGATCATCTGATGCATTGCCCAACGGAGCCTGGATCGTTTTGCAATGAACGTCTGAGCCAGAAGATGAGTTCCCGTCAATGCAATGACGTGGCTGAGGCTTCGAAATACTCCCCGCTCCCTGAACAATTGCCATCCGCGCTTCCAGTACACATAAGTGGGAGGCTTTCGAATCCAGACGGAGTAGTGGTAAATGACGCCCCAGGTCGCGAAGATGATCGCAAACGTGTAGATCACTAGCGCAGCATCGAAGTTCTGTAGATTGCGTGAGCCCAAGACTATGGCGGCGATCAGAACAAGAGTCCATAGCGTAGCCCAGGCTCCCGCGCGTACTTGGTCGGCAGTGCGGATTAGGGCAGGAGGAAGTTTCGCCGCAAGGGCTTCTTCGCGAGTCAAGAAGACCCGTCCATTCATCCACCAGAGAAGACAGGCCACCGCTGATAACAAGAGAAATCCCGGCCAAACGACTCCGATGCGGTCCCGAAACATGCCCAGAAGCAGCGGAGGAAAGAATCCACCCATCCCGCCCATCGCGCCCACCAGTCCAGTAACGGTGGCTCTCTGGGTTGGAAAATATCGGGGCACAAGTTGAAACACAGCGCCGTTACCGATGCCGAGCAAGGCAGCGCAACCGAGCGCACCAACCGTGAATGGAAGCATCGACGGCACACCGAGCAACAGTCCGAAAGCTGCCACAGCCGGCAATATCCATGAAAGAACTCGCGACCCGCCAATCTTGTCGGATAGCCAGCCACCCAGGGGACGGCAAAGAGTGGCAAGCACGACAAATCCCGCTGTTCGGAAGCCGGCGTCCGCGGGTCGTAATCCAAACTGATCACGCAGTAGAGTTGGCAGATAAATCGAGAAGGCGACGAATCCACCAAAGGTCAGAAAGTAGAAAGCGGCGAGCGCCCAGGCCAGAGGCTCGCGAGCAAGTACGCCCACCATTTCTGAAAGGCCCTTGGGCTTGGCTGGCTGTGGAGCGTTTCTAGCGAGGATGACGAATACGCCAGTCCAGATCAAAAGGATGATCGACATTCCCCAATAGACGGTGCGAAACCCGTAGGCGGCAGCTACAACCGGTCCCAGGAAGACAGCAGCAGACTGGCCAATGTTTCCTAATCCATAGACGCCGAGCGCACTGCCTTGATTCTCCATGGAAAACCAGCGGGAGACGTAGCCCACGCCAACAGCAAATGAAGATCCGGCCATTCCGAGAAGGAACGCCACAATGAGCAGATTCCGATAGCTGGTAGCAGCCGGGACCAAGGCCACCGGCAAGGCGACAAAGAACATCAAGACGGTGAAAACAACGCGGCCTCCAAAGCGGTCGGCCAGCATTCCAATTGGAATGCGCGCGAGCGCGCCCAGCAGAACTGGCACTGCAATAAGAAAGGCCGTTTGAGTGGCTGAAAGATGAAACTGTTGGCGAAAATGTGGAGCGAAGGCACTGATGAGGCCCCACGCCGCGAAGCAGACGGTAAAAGATACCGTGCCGAGCAGCAGATGCTTACTCTGCGGTGACTCCGGATTCTCCGCTTCGATGCTCGTCGGCGAGGCCATTTGCGAATTGTATTCCTCAACCGCGGGCAACAGCATCTTGCGGCCTTTTTGGGTGCGTTCCCCTGTTTCAGATTAGGAAGGAGCCCATTTAACTGGACGCCTCGGCATTTGAAATGTAGTCATGAATAAATGAAAGCAACCGCAAGAAGAACTCCGAATGCCACTCCATGCTTCATTTCGGACCAGCCCAGGCTCCTGACATCCAGCGGTTCCTGTTTTCGAAAGAACCACAGTATTCCTCGAACAAATGCGGGAACAAAAGCAAAGATCACCAAGAGAGGGAGCACGCGCCAGAACGATGCCGCAACCAAGGACGCGAAAAATACAGGCTGCGCCAGTAAGAAGAGCTTCCCTTGATCAAATTTCTGAGAGAAAGTGAACGCTCGGGCAGAATGGATCCGCAGTTGAACGAAATGAATCTGGTTGCCTGCGAAGATCCAGTTCGCCGCCCACAAGATGAAGGCGCGCTCGCTTAGCCGTCCGGTGCCTATGTAGTAAGCGGCCGGAGCTGTGCAGGTGAGGCCAATTGCGCCGACCAACTGAGCCGCCATTCTCGCCCTCCGGCCCAGTCGTCGGAGTACCGTTTGGACCACAAGGGCAAACACTGTTGCCGCCCCGAGAAGAAGCAACTGTAAGTTTTGTCCTTTCCACATCAGCCCGGTCAAACAAGCGGTGGCCAGAGTCGCCAGCAAAATTGCCACAACAAGCGCGGTCCGCCGTTCTCTTTCAGTATTGGCCGTCAGTGAACTGGTGCCAATCAGGCTCTCGACCGGTGTCCGCAACCAAAACAACGACAGTGCAGCCACTGTGAACATCAGCAATGGCCAGATCCGGCGCTCCGAAGCAACCCCTGCAACGACACCGGTGAACAGAGGAACAAGCAGCAGGCCCCAAGCACCGTGCTCGCGGGGAACAATCAGGGCTCGCGTGCGGGTCTGCTGGGCTGCGCGGACAGCATCACTTGTCTGGTTCATTTTCCTTCCTACTTTTGCACTTGGCTTTGTTCTTGTCGTTCTCATCTTCGGTTGAAACGGAATAGCACACTCCTCATTCTCCCCGGAAACATTCCTTGCCGAATTCAGGTTGGTGCCCGTTAGTGCGCCTTTTCCATCGCAATCGCCCGCGGAAACAGAATATTGTTTTCCAGGTGAATGTGCTGGTGAAGATCGGCTTCAAAATCCGCGAGCGCCTTGTACAGCGTTTGGTAGCTGATGCACGCTTCGCCCGGGGCCGCATAACCACGGCTGGCTTCGCGTATGGCACGCAATGCGTTCCCAGCGGAGTCGTGCTCGTGTTCCATCATGGACACGGGGTTTTGCACGCTGCCAAACGATGGTGGCAGAACTGGTTCCTTCTGGATGACAGCCTCTTCCATCCTCACGATGTAGGGGAACAGGACCTGCTCTTCTTTCATCATGTGTGTCGTCAGTTCCTGGACCAAACCCTGAAAGCTCGCCCGGACCTGATGCAATTCAGGATGGTTCTTCCCGTGGACGGAGCAAACTTTATCTAGCAGAGGAACGACGCGGGCCATTTCTTCACTCGTGTACTTATGGTGCGTATTCTTGATGTGCGCGACCAGATCCGCGAGGGGTTCAGTTTGCCAGTTCCGGTCTTTCTGCGCAGCGTGGGCCGCTTGCTCGGCCATCTCCAACGAATCGATCACCTGATCCACCGAGACGTTCGACGCCCGGCAGGCTTCTTCCAGCGACTTGTTGCCTCCGCAGCAGTAGTCGATGCCTAGCTTTTCAAAGACTCTCGTGGCAGTAGTATTTCCCAGCGCTAATTCACGGACGGTTTTGTCGGCGGTCATGCTCATTGCATTCTCCTCGCGCCCCAGCTTGGTGCTATAGGCCGCGTTTCATGTTCTAAAGCTAGCGGAATGAAGGATGCCTGCCGATGACTTTTGTCACGAAGGACAAACCTCGATGAGGTGAGTCAGAATCGTAGGAATCGGCAAGAAGGATGAACGCGCCGGGAGCTTCAGCTTTAGTCCGGTGAATCGGTTTCAGCTTCCAACGCTTTCAGATTGGAGATCGTCACCGTCCGCCCGTCGATCTGAAGCATCCCCTCTGCCTGGAGGCGAGAAAGATTACGGGAAACGAGCTCGCGGACCGTGCCAATATGCGACGCCAATTCCTGATTGCTGGCGGGTAATGTGATTTTCACTCCCGCGGCCGAGCGTTTGCCTTCCTTTTGCGCGAGACGCAACAAAAACGAGGCCAGCCTGTGACGCACTGTGGTAAACGAGAGTTCTTCGATGATGCCAACCAGCCGGCGCAAGCGCGCACCGACGACCCGCAAGACCTTTAGAGCTACCTGAGGATGCGCCAAACACAACGCCTGAAAATCCTGCTTACTGACAAAGAGCAGCTTGGCATCGTCGATAGCCGTTACAGACGCGGGATAGCTCCCGCCATCGAAGACGGGAAGTTCGGCGATGGAACTGCCTGGACCATCAATGCTGAGTACTTGTTCGCGCCCACTGGTCGAACTCTTAAAGATTCGCACGTGACCGAACTCGACGACATAGAGTCCAGTGCAAGGCTCACCTTCGCCAAACACGCTCTGGCCCGCTGCATAGCTGCGCGGCACCGCACGTTGCGCCAGAAAAATCAATTCGCTTTCCGTCAGCCCGGAAAAGATCTGGACTTTCGCCAGCATTTGCGCGGGTGTAACCGTGGATTCGGGCACGGGGGCTATTGTACCGGAGTGCGGTGAGCGACACTCCCAGCATCTCTTTCAGCGGTCTACACAAATCTGGCGCGCCGTGACATAAGTCATCGTTTAAGGTTTGCCGCTCTCCTATGCTCGACATTGAGGATGCAGCCGTGCCGGATGAGCGCCAAGAGAGATCCCAAAACCGGGAGCCCGCGCGCAAGAAACTGATCCGACGAGATGATCGCGACCACTCGCAACCGCTGCGCGTTACCGTGCAGGTTCTCTTCGCGATTCTAAACCTATGGATCGGCGTGCAGTTCTATCTTTGGGTGCGCTGGGCGGAAAGCGGGGGTCAAGCGTTCGAAGTCTCCCGACCTGCTGGCGTTGAGGGCTGGCTACCCATCGAAGGCCTCATGCAGTTGAAGTACTTTCTGATCACCGGAAAAGTGCCCCATGTGCATGGGGCCGGTTTCTTTCTCTTCACCGCGTTCCTGGTTATTTCGTTCGTCTTCCGCAAGGCATTTTGCAGCTGGATATGTCCGGTAGGTACCGTCTCGGAATATCTGTGGAAAGTTTGCCGCTCAGTCTTTGGTCGTAGCTTCCAGTTGCCGCGCTGGGCTGACATCCCGTTGCGCTCGCTGAAGTACCTTGCGCTGGGCTTCTTCGCGTACGCCGTAATCGGCATGTCGGCAGCTTCCATCGCCGAATTTCTCAATAGTCCATATGCGCTCATCGTCGATGTGCGCATGCTCAATTTCTTCCGTTACATTGGCGGCACAGCAGGATGGGTCGTTCTCGGGCTGGTGATTGCTTCGATTTTCGTGCAAAACTTTTGGTGCCGTTATTTGTGCCCGTACGGAGGGTTCCTCGGACTGGTCTCCCTGCTCAGTCCGATGCGGATCACCCGTAACGCAAGCACCTGCATTGATTGCGCCAAGTGCGCGAAGGCATGTCCCTCGGCATTACCAGTTGACAAACTGGTGGAGATTCGGTCCGCCGAATGCACCGGGTGTCTGGAGTGTGTGGCCATATGCCCAGCGAAGGACACGCTGATGATGAGCGCACCGGTAGGCCTTCGACGGCGCCGCGGAATTCCAGCATGGACTATGGCGGTGGGAATCGCGTTCTTGTTTCTCGCCATCGTGGCCTACGCGAAAATTACCAATCACTGGAATACAGACCTCCCGAGGCAGGTATATCTAGAGCTAGTACCGAATGCAGTCGCGCAAGAACATCCCCTTCCTGGCCAGCCGTAAATTGCTACCAAGAAAAAACACCATCGGACCCCGTCTCAACCGCGCGATTAATAATTACAGAAGAGCGCAGGCCATCTTCGAGAAGACTTTTGGATCACAGCACTATGAAGTGGCGGCGAACTTGGACAATCTGGCCTTGCCCGCGCGAACGGTATATCGTTTCTAACCTGTCCCACCATCTCTCCAATACATCGTATTACGATATACTATTCATGCGGTCAGAATGGCTCGTCCATATCAGTTTTGGAGGGCTCTATGCCATGCTCAGTCGCACGGTCTCTCGCTTCTCTGTTCGCCTGCCTGCTGTTTGCTCAAGTCTTGTCCGCCCAGGTATCTGCTACGGCGTCTTGCAACTTCGATCCCGACAACCAACTGGCGGTTGATTACCAGCCCATCTCTGTGAAGACCAACAAGCCGGTCTTGGGGCATGAAATCCCTTACAACAAGGTTTGGGCGCCCGGGGCCAAGCCCATGACCTTGTTTCTGAACCATCCCATCACAGTCAACGGCAAGGACGTCCCGCTCGGTGCCTATACGATGTTCGTAATCCCAGCCGAGAAAAATTGGACTCTGATCATCTCGCGCAGCACCGATACATCGGGTAAGTATGACGAACACCAGGACCTCGTCCGGGCGCCCATGCAGACGGGTGAGCTGCCCAGTCCCGAGAGCACATTCAGCGTTTACTTCGCGCACCTCGCCCCCGGCCAGTGCACCATGCGGCTTGATCTCCAGAAAACTCGTGCCTGGGTCGACTTTCTGGAGAAGTAATGCAGGAGTGTTCTCGTAAGCGAAGCCGCATGCAGACACGACGATTAGATTGGCCTGCAGTAAAAGAACAGTTTCGATCTCGCAATCGGAATAAAGCGCAATGACCCGAATCATCACGATCGAGCGAGAATACGGTTCCGGAGCTCCTGAAATTGCCGCCGAACTCACAGCGAGACTAGGTTGGAAACTCTGGGACCAAGCATTGATCGGAGAAGTCGCGCGACAGGCGCACTGCGAGCAATCGGCGGTCGAGAACCGTGAAGAACGCCTGGATCCGCTTTACTATCGCTTGCTCAAATCCTTCGCCCTCGGCGGCTATGAGGGAAATTCCGGAGCTGCGCCCGTGGAAATGCTGGACACCGAAAGCATCTTCAGAATTTCGCGCGCCGTGATCGAACAGGTTGCGTCCGAGGGCAATTGCGTAATTGTCGGCAGAGGGTCCCAGCATTTTCTTAGGGATCGCGATGACACGCTGCGTTTCTTTCTATACGCATCGCGAGAGAAAAAAGTACGCCGCCTGGTGTCGCAGGGCGCAAAGCAGTCCGAAGCCCGTTCGCTGGTGGAAACCGTTGATCAAGAACGAGCCGCCTTCGTCAAGCGGTACTTTCATCTCGAATGGCCCAACCGTGCTCTATACCACGCCATGATCAATACTGACATCGGGGACGAGAAAGTGATTCGAGCGATGATGAGTTTCATCGAACAGCTCCCACAATGAACGATCTAGGAAGCCTCTGTTGGGAAGTTCGCGATCTCAAGCAGCCGCTGAGGTTCTCTTTCTTCATGCGACCCATGTCTATTACGGCTTCGGCGTACCGCGTGGCGACAACTCAGGCGTGGTGATCATCCCTGGCTTCCTCGGTACGGATATGTACCTCACGGAATTGCACTCCTGGTTGGACCGGATTGGATATCGGCCCTACTTTTCCGGCATCGGAATCAACGCCGAATGCCCGAATCTCCTCGTTCAGCGTCAACTAAAACAAACGATAGAACGAGCGCTTGACGAGACCGGCCGCAGAACACACTTGATCGGCCACAGCCTCGGCGGTGTCATCGCCCGATCGCTGGCCGGACAGAGACCAAACGACATCGCTTCCGTCATTACACTGGCCGCGCCAATTCGCGGTACCGTTGCAAGCAGGACAGTGCTTCACGCGGCCGAAGGAATTCGCCAGCGCATCCTGCAGGAGCACGGGCCTGGAGTGCTCCCCGATTGTTATGCCGGAAAGTGCACATGCCAATTTGTCGATTCCTTGAGGCGCGCCGTACCCGATTCCTTGTTGGAGACCGCGATTTACACGCGCGATGACGGCATCGTTGACTGGCGCTATTGCATGACTAAAAATCCGCAAGTCGATTGTGAAGTCTCGGGTACTCACATAGGACTGGCATTCAATCCATCAGTGTATTCGATCATCGCCGACAGGTTAGCAAAGGCACAATCGTCCCACTAAAAACATAATTCCCTCCTTACATAGCTTCGAAAGCGTGTGATGTGGATCAGGCGCGGCTTAACACCACTGCCGATGGCATGTCCCACGACAGACCACCGTTAGGTTCAATCTGAACGCTGGCCAGGATTCCACGACTCGAACTAGTCCGGCGACATGATTCTTCAGCGATGAGATCTCCTTGTATTCGCAGTCTGGTTCATCAGCCTTTGATGTTAACAATCGCGACAGGACGTTTCTGTTCAAGAGTGATCACATTCCTACAGAAATGGGGCATTCCAGGGAGGGAGATTCTATGGATCACAATGAGCCGATACGGACAGTTGGACGCTGATGGAGGAAAATTCAGAGGCCAATCTCGCGCACAACACGGCAAACTACACTTGGAGTTCTAGTTTTGCTTTCGCCGGTGAACAATATGGATCGCTTGCATAGGTGCAAGTATGAGCCACAAACAAGCCAAGGAGTTTCGCGAGTCGCCGCAGAGAGTGAAAGAGAGCAAGCGACGGATGCGTTTCCTCATCCGCCTATCACCGTCGGCTAGGGGGCACTTTGAGTCTTCTTCCTCTTCCTGAGGCTTGTTATTACGGCAAGCCTAGTTTTGCAGCGGCCGGTCGTGACGAAACGAGGTTTGGCTGAACTCGTCATCACGGGGCAGCAAAAGGGCATAATCGACGGCTGGCAGCAAGTTGTCCAGGTCCTCCAGGTTTGACTTCTGCAGAAAGCTGACCGCGCCGTCTCTCCGCAGTCTCGCATCGTTGCTGCTGGGTAGACCACTTAGCGCAATCACCGGAATTTTGTCCGTGGCGCGATCCTTTTTCAAGGTGAGAAGGACGTTTAATCCGCTAATTTTTGGCAACATCATGTGTTATTGCCAAGCCAACCTCGTAGTGACAATGGCGTTGACCGGGGCAATCAGTGCGGTAATCGATGGCGGAGTGGGTGAGTCGGTGATTAACTCTTCTTTTATGAGCAGAGGATATTTTGGATTGGCGGTGGCCGTACAGTCTGGTAAAACGCCGGTCCACGCCCCGTTAAAAGGATTCAGGTTGTTGATGGTAACGTAGGTGCCGACGCCGGACATGATGGAGCAATTCCAGATCGCGTAGCTCACGCTGTCGGGCGTCGCGTTAACTGCGTTGACGGCTCGGCCTTGTCCTAATACGCGTTCGCGTACGCTAACGCCGGGATTGGTCAGCATCAAAGGGTTATTTGCTGGCGGCGCCACGCCCGTTTCCTGCGATTTTTCGGCCGTGCACTTGACATAAAGCTTACTTTCCATTTGGTACCACGGACTGTCGAGCGGGTCGTCCAGGAAAACATTGAGCACGTTTCCCGGCCCCGTAACGCCAAACAACCCAGTGGTTGTGGCCGCCCCGCTCAGTCCCTCGGACAGAGTGCCGCAGGGTTCGGTCACATTGTGGTGGGCGGAGATAAAGCTGCCAATGCCTCCTGAGCCGGTATTGGTCGCGTTGACAAAAGGTACTAACACCGACTTACGCATGGCAGTTACTTTGTAAACCGGAATCGGCATGCCGGTGATGGGATCGGTTCCCGTGATGTTGAAAGCGACCGGGGTTCGATACTTGTCGTCGTTCGTGCCAAGGATTTCGTACTTGAAGGGGGCCGGTCCGTAACCGTATTTTGATGGCGGCTTTGGCGGAATGGACAAGATCTTTTTGTTCTCGCTCCAATTAGTCTGCGGAACATTGCCGGTCATGATCGCATCCCAAGGCGCATTGTTGATAGCATTGAAAATTTGCGAAGGAAGGGCTGACGCATCTGGGGGGAGGCCCGCTTCCAGGTTGCTACCGGGTGTGGTCAGTAGCGCGGGGTCAAGCAGCAGTTGCGAGCGCGGGACAGCAAAAAATCCGCGCGTGGCCAAAATCGAATCCGTACTCAGATAACACCACACTTTTGTCATTGTGGCATCCCAGACTACCCAAAGCCCCCCTCTCTCCAGCGGAATGCTGGAGGAACGTACGTCATGCATGGCCGCGTAGAAACTGCCTGTTTTTGGGTCGACTCCGGCAATGGTGTAGTTGTTATTGGCCCCGCTCGCGGCGTGAGCGGCTTGCGCCCAGGACGTAGCCTGGGTCTTGTCACCAACCGCGATCAGCTGCACGGCCACATTTTGTGCAGCCATTGCAGAAATGTGGATTGCGCAGACGAGAAAACCGAGAAACATTATTTTCGTCAGATTGGTCATACACCCTCTATCATCCGTGTTGAGTTCTTTCTCAACTAGGAAGCCCGGAGTTTCGCGGATCTGGTTATTCCACCCCAAGGAAGGCTGCCATTGTCTGCGCGAACCAGCATCGAGTCAACGTGAAACAATTTGCACAGCCTTAGAGCAGTCTCTTGCGGAACATGATCCAATCCAAGTCACAAAGATCCCGTGTCGATGATCCAGTGATCATTTTGTTTCTTGAAAGTGAACAGCACGGTCTTGGTGGAATTCGGTTTCTTGATAATCACCTGCACGGCAGCAGACGAACCCTTAACCGCTACCGTGCTTTTCATAGACAAAGTGACTGAACTGGCGGTTTGTTCATTCTTTAGAAGCGACTGCACTACAGTAGGACAAGCAGGCCAGATCTGCATTAGCCTGCCTACATCCCGGTGATTATAGGAGTCTTCGTAGTCATGCAGCAGTTTTGAAATGTCAGCTTGATCCGTCAGGAGGATTTCTAGACTTCGGGCGTCGCCCGCATGGCGGCTCCGCGGATATTTCTCGAGAAAGCTGCGTACTGTTTCGACCGAACTGCTATTCATGGTCGAGCGCCACGCCACATCGTCGGCAACGATCTGATCGGAGAGCCGACTGGCCTCGGCAAAGTGTTTTCCGTTTGGATACCGATCAATGAAGGCTTGTAACTGGTTCGGATCATTGGAATCCTGAACCTTAGACCACTCAAGGTCCTCTATCTTCCCCCGGATCTGACTTGCTGCCTTGCTCGAAGGGTAGCGGCTCAAGAATTCTCGAAGCTTGGCCGCGTCGTTTGATCGTAACGCTGTGTCCAGATCAGTTCCTTCCATGTCGGGCTGCATGCTTCCTTCGAGAACGTTTCGCCCAACATTCAAAGGTCTTTTCAGCGAGCGTGGCAGGTATCCGGCATGCTCCAGTAAGATGTCGTGTTCTCCAGGCACTACTTTCAGAGAAAGCTCGCCCTCAGCATTTGTGATTCCAGCAACTTTGTCGTCTACCGTCACCTTTGTGCCGGCCGGCGTCTGTGTAATAAACAGCAAGTTATCGATTGCCACCTGCGTGAGAGGTGAAAGCTTGAAGCTCAAGCGAGTTTCCCGATCAGGTACTACCTGAGCACGTTGCGAAACGGCCTGAAACCCTGGCTTCTCCAGTCGCACCTCGTAATCGCCGGCCGGCAGTACCGGGATCTCTAAGGACCCTCCCTTTTCGGTGTGCCCGTAGAGCGCATTATTTACAAGCACGGAGATGCCTGCGTCACCTGATTTGATGAGCAGCGCGCCACTCTGCCCCGTTGGCATTGTCTGGCTAGAAAATGACGCCCAGAAAGCTGGGGGTTTTTCATCGAAGATTGGAGCAGGAGGAGGCGTCGTATTGGTTCTGAACTCGTAATAAACTCCGAAGGCGCCAAGCAGCACAAGCGGTACGAATACGGCCCCAGCAATTCGGAAGCCACGCGAGTATGCTGCGCGCTGTCGCCGCATTTCTGCTCCTGGCAGACTCTCGGCGACCCAATCTTTATCGAACACTTCGGAATAAATGCGGTTTCGCACCCGGAGGTAGCCGCCCTCCACTCGGACAATGCCTGCCAGTCGGAGTACCGCCACCAGCGGGTTTGTTTCATCATCACGGACGCGAGCACCGCTGCGGACCTTGCCATACAGCAGCAGCAATGCCGCTAGGTCGGCTTCGTTGCGCAACATGCGTTCCCGAACAAAAAGCAGGTTGTCGTCCCGTTCCCGTGCGCGGTGCGACAAAAACAGTTCGTTGCATACGCGATCAACGTCCGCGGGACTGGGAGCGCCATCTTTAGAAATCGCTTGGCATAGTCGTTGGGTCAGGTATGGGTGACCGCCCGTCCAGTACAAGACCCGCCCTATGAGTTGCTGTCCCTTCTTGGCGTCCATAAACAAACCCTGCGCAAGAGGAGAGGCTTCTTCGACCGTGAAGTCCGATAGTTCCACGCGGACGCCGATATTGAAGGGAGTTGTACGCGTGTCTCGGATCAGATCGGAAGGCGTAGCAACGCCGAGAAGACAAAAAGTCAAGCGGCAGAGTTCCGGGTCGACAGTACGACGATTAAAAAATTCGCGGATGCCAGCGAAGAACTCATCAGTCGAGAAAGGCAGGCTTCGAACAGCATCAATTTCATCTATAAAGATAACTACACGGTCCTTGCGCATTTTGAGAACCACATCTCGAATGGCGCTCGCAAACCGCTGAAAGGGCCCCACGTGCAATCGTGCGTTCCAGAAGCTTTCCAGTTCGTCTTCTAAGTCAAGCTGCTGCCCAATTCGACCAATTAGTCCGTTGTACCACTGGTCTGGAGTTAGGTTCTGACCAAGAGCTGTCAGGTCAAGCAAGGCGACACTGGCTCCTCGCTTGCGCAGACGAGCGGCGGTCTGAACCATGAGCGAAGACTTCCCCATTTGCCTGGGCGTGAGGGCATAACAGATATCACCGGTACACAAACTGGAATACAGGCGTTCGTCCGCGTCCCGCCGTATGTAGCAGGCCGCATCGCGGGGGAGGGTCCCGCCAATGACGAAAAAACTCGGGAGAATTGTTCCAGAGGAACTCACATCAAATGTCGAACCAGGTATCTTTGGTACAACTCGCAGCGCGGTTGCATCTCTTTGGCGGAATCCCCTGCCACAATTCCAGCACTGCGCAAGCGATAAAATTCTTCAGTAGCAGCAGAACGCCGTCCACTCAACAGTCCTCGCATAACTTCGCATAAAACCGGATCTTGCGCGAGCGAAACTAGAATTCGACGTAGATGGTCGCCGAAAGGCCCCTCATCTCGACATGACTGAGCTTCGAAATCGCGGAAGACGATTCCTCGTGAGGCCATTTCGTTGAGGCCACGTCTGGTCAGAAAAGGTTGGCCGCCTAGTAATTTGCAAAACGCGGAAATCTCAGTCGTTCCCTTCAACGGGCATCCATAGCGATCGTTCAGTTCGGTCACCTGCTCCACATTGAAATCGGTTAAGCCGATCCGTGTCCCTACATTAAATGGCGACTGATTCATATCGGTGATGAACATATGCGCCTCGGTCGCATACGCGATCGCCATTGTAAGCTTCTGCCACGGGCCACCAGGATCGAGCGATCGCTCGTTATGCCACGAACGGAATAATCCGAAAACCTCACTGGCGAAATTACAGGCAAACAGGCGATCGACTTCGTCCATTCCCCACACCAGGCGTTTGCCGACTTTAGGAATTATTTCGCGACGCAAGAACCGTTCGAAGTTGGCGCTGGGACCTCGTTTTGGATTCCAACATACATCGATGTCGAGGTTGTGATCCAGTTGATCTGCGATCGACTCCGCTAACGCGCGAAAGAAGCTGTCCGTGGACTCCAGATGTTTGGTATTCAGCTTTTGAAAATCAGTCAATATGACCCGATCTTCATTCTTGCGGGCTTGCTGCAAACCCCGAGCCATGAGCGACGTCTTTCCCATCTGTCGCGCTCCCTTGACCAACACAATGCTGTCCTGCCGGCAAATGGCGGTGAGAAATTCTTCGTCCGTCGAACGCACGACGTAAAACCGCGAATCCAGCGGCACAGCGCCTCCCACTGGCTCCAGCTTGGGCGGTTGCGCCAGGAATGCCTCTGGACGCTGCAGTGCCCCGAGTAGCTCGGCGAAAAGCCCCTCATTCTCGCTCGGTCCATTCCACGTCGCGTATTGAATCCCGTTAAGAATGGCATCGATGTGATCGGGTAGAGATTGCTCGAAGTTGATACGGATAGGAAGAATGCGGGGTTTTCCGGCTTGTTTTTGCGAATACTCATGGGCTAGCTGGATTTCATACCCGAGCATTTCGCTTTGCACTGAGGACGCGGAAATCAAAGGGATTACGACATCTGCGCTGGCGATTCGCTGCTCGATCTCTCTCGCCCAGTGCATGCCGATCTGAAGGTGGCGGTCGATAAATACCTGATAGCCCTCTTGTGCCAGTTTCGCTTCCAACACACGCAGCAACTGCTCATCCAACGGAACGTTTCGTTTGTACAAAAGAATCGTTCTGGTGGCCGATGGACGAATGGAAGCAGTTGGTCGGCGATCAGTCTCCTTCTGTTCCAGGAGTGCCTCCAAATCCGCTTTTATTTCTGAAGCTGAGGCGTAGCGATTCTCTCGGTTCTTGTCCAACGCCTTGTTGATGATGCGTTCCATGCCACGAGGAAACTCCGGGTTTACGCTCTTGTAGGGAGCCGGAGGACGGTTCAGGATCGCGTCAAACACCACCGCCGATGTGTCCCCGCGAAATGGCAATGTTCCGCTCGCCATCTCGTACAAAACGATGCCGAAGGAGAAAAGATCAGAACGCAGATCAAGCGCTTCGCCTCGAGCCTGTTCCGGTGACATATAGGCAATCGTGCCGACAAATTGCCCGGGTGCAGTGAGATTGTCATTGGTGCTCTCTGTGGAAGCTGTCTCGGGAGAATGATTCTGGTCTGCACTCAACTTCGCCAGTCCGAAGTCTAAAATCTTCGCATGGCTACGACTGGTCACAAAGATGTTGCCGGGTTTGATGTCGCGATGCACAATCCCACGGCCGTGGGCTGCGTCCAGCCCATCGGCAATTTCGATCGCCAGGCTGATGCATTGCTTGGGTGACAGTGCCTTTGACTGAATCATGGACTTCAGCGTCTGGCCCTCGAGCAATTCCATCGCGATGAAAGAACGGTCTTCGAAGGATCCGAGTTCGTGAATCGTACAGATGTTGGGGTGGTTCAGTGAAGAAGCTGCGCGCGCCTCCTGCTGGAAACGCAGCAAATGCCGAGGGTTGTGGTTCAGGTCATCCGGCAGGAACTTCATGGCCACGTGGCGCTGCAGTAAAGTGTCCTCGGCCTCGTAGACCACGCCCATGCCTCCCGTTCCAATTTTGCGAAGAATGACATAATGATCGACAAGTGCACCGATTAGAGGATCGGGTTTCTTTCCGTTTACTTTGGGGCGCGGATTCTGGATACAAACCGGAAGTTCCGGGTTCCCAATCTCGCCGGAATATAAGTTGAATAGTCTTACCTTTAGCCCATGCTTGACCTCGGTCTCGCCAAGGTCGTGAAGGAACTCGGACCATCTCCCCACATGACTAAGAAAATTCGCCGCGATACCCGACACCAGAATGTGAGTCGCATCCCCACAGTCCATCACTCTCTGAGCCGTGTTGATGCCCTCTCCCAACACATCCATATCCCCAGGCTTTAAAGACCCCTCCACCACGTACACGGGCCCGGAATGCACCCCCATGCGTACCTGCAATTCTGGGCTTTTCTTGAATTCCTTGTAGAGTTCAATCGCGCAGCGCACCGGCGATTCCGGGTTGCCGAGGAAGACTAAGGCTCCCCCGTCGCCGGTCGGCCTGAAAATTAGTTCGTCCCGTCCCTTGGCGCGGGAGTATTCCGCACTCTTCTGTACTGTTTGCTGGAATTTGTTAACCAGAGCCTTCGCATGTTCCATCGGAAGTTTGGAATAACCCACGATGTCGAGGAAGAGAACGTGGGCCATCACGATCGACTCGTGCGAGCTAGGACATGTAGCCATTATTGAGGCTCCAGAACGACGGCTTTGGCTGGGGGAAGAGTGGCGCTCTGCCGTTTGTAACGCTTCGACTTGCTGGAAATTATGCCATATTCTACTACATCGAGCCACTCTGCACGATCGCGACTTACACTGCCTACGCGACGCGGCTTTTGCTCCAGCCTTGGTTAGCCAGACTACAAACTCGCCTGCTTCAAACAAGAAAGAAAACCAAATTCAATTAACCTTGACACCACCACAACAGGCATATAAACTTCGCCGCTTGTAGAACCTCCCCCGAATTCGGCCCGAGCTCTTGAATTTCTAGTGTGCGCTCCTCACGCGTACTCGAGGTCCTACATGGGTTGCCAAGTCGGGCGCTGTGTTCTGTCGTTAATTGTTCTTTTGGTTTCCTCCCCATCCTTCTCGCAATCAGTTTACGGAACCATTCAGGGTGCCTTGACTTTGGGCCCGGGGCAACCCGTATCGAGGGTTCTGGTGCTGGTTA
>Ga0206937_10114_pt1 | contig 25776 bp, 18 predicted proteins | sample Alteio_BWOrgHeat_11_FD_152923 | JGI IMG/M metagenome (GOLD analysis project Ga0206937, IMG submission 152923) | Enriched cells from forest soil in Barre Woods Harvard Forest LTER site, Petersham, Massachusetts, United States -... | ecosystem: Environmental > Terrestrial > Soil > Temperate forest >... | reverse complement strand
CTGCATCGGCGCCAATTTCGCCAGCAATTTATTTTGCACCCGCGCCGACACATCGTGTTTGTCCATTGCCATTTGCAAATCTTCGACCAATGCATTGAATTGTGCATTTGAAATGCCAAGATCGGCGTGAATGGTTTTCATGTCCTTGCCGGCATATCGACATGGCCCATCGCTCAATTCGCAAAATTGCTCCGCCAGCCTTTTCGCCAAATGTGCCATGTCGACATCATCAAATTTTTTCCTGATGCGATTATCCTTCAACACGATGCGCAAAAGATCGTCGACGATTTGCTTAATCCCATCCTTGCCACCCAGATCTTGAAACAAGGAATCCGACTGCGCATTTTGCGCCGCAACCGGGATGACAGCGAACATTGTCAATGCAGTGAAGCACGCGACAAGGATTCTCTTTATTCCGTTTGCGGTCATTTAAATTGTTCCCTGATTGAAACATCTCAAATGCGATGCGCAAACATCACGCCATGGGGCATGGTCATCAAAGATAACCAGGCTTAGGCGTACAATTTATGTCCATTGAGACTCTTACGCAATAAAAACCAAAATGGATTCACGTAAATCGACATAATTTGTCGTTAATGCGATCTTGACGTGACGTCAACTGGTTTCGCCGGGCAAGAGCGAGTTTGAGAGGATCGGAGCAGGTTTTTTCGTCGTCAGCACGACGACACTGCCCAAAATGATCAGCATCGCCAGGGCTTCGCGTGCGCCGATTGATTCGGCCGCAAAACTGGCTCCCAGCACAACCGCGATCAGGGGATTCACATACGCATAGCTTGAGGCCAGCGCATTCGATACGCGCGACAACAAATACATATAGGCGGAAAAGGCCGCCAAGGAACCGGCGACCACCAGGTAGCCCCACGCATACCAAGCCGGTGCAGTGGCCTGAATGACGAAATTTTCGCCTCGCAACAATGCAATGATGAGCAGCGACAAGCCACCCATCAGCATTTCACTGGCGAAACCCATCGAGCCAGGTGCCAGGCTCATTTTATTTTGCGCCAATACCGAGCCAAGACTCCAACACGCGACCGCACCCAGCACCGCCAATACCCCGGCCGGATGGGCGGTAAAATCACTGCCGCTGGCAAGCAGCGCAACGCCGCTAAAACCGACGGCGATGCCCAACCATTCGCGCCGACTCGGCCATTGGCCGAAGAATCCGGCGAACAATGCCAGCATTAACGGCGCGCTGGCGATGAATACCGCAGTGAGCCCGGATGACACCGTTTGCTCGCCCAGCGCAGTCAGCCCCATGCCGCCGCCCAGCAACAAGGTGCCGACCACCAAGGCGTCCCACCATTCGCGCAGGGTCGGGTTGGGCACCCCGCGAAATTTCAACCAAGCGAATAACAATATTCCAGCCACGCAAAAGCGACTACCCATCAAGAAAAAGGGCGGGAACGACACCAGGGCAATTTGTAGAGCCAAGTAGGTCGAACCCCACACCAGATACGTAGTGAGTAAGGCTAGCAGTGATAATTTTGGCAGGGTACGCATGTAGTAATTTTCAACTTGTGATTCGTATTTTTCTCTTGATTTTTTGAGATTGACTCAATACCGTCAATCGCGACAAGGCAGTAAACTTCTTAGCTGTCCGCTCAGTCGCCAACTCAATGCGTCATCATACTTTTTTTAATAAATGCCAGACGGGCGCTGATCCGGCGTCCAATTATCTCGGGGCTGAATTCTTCATGCATCGTGCGTTTCGCCTCTTTTGAGATGTTGGCGCGCAAAGTGTCGTCTTCCACAATCTGACGCATCAAGTGCACCGCATGCGCAACATCCGGTTCCGCCCATACTTGCCCGGCTGGATACACGCCCACATTTTTCTCGAGCTTGACAAGCTTGTAGTTCACCGGCAAAGAATTATCCGCACGCATGAATTCCGTATTCCCCGACCAATTGGTCGCAATCACCGGCTTGCCCAGGAACATTGCTTCGGCAGGACCGAGACCAAATCCTTCCGAGCGATGCAGGGAAACCATGGCATCGCTCACCGATAACAAGTCGTACACTTGTTGGCGCGACAGGGTTTCATTGATCCAGATTACGTCGTCGCGCCCGGCAATTCGGTCACGCAATGCCTTGACTTCCTTTTCATGGAATTGCGCATTTTGCGTCTTGATGACAAGCACGGCTTTGGTATTGTCATAGGTATAGGCGCGTTCGTAAGCCGCCAATGCCGCTTGCGGATTCTTGCGCTCTTGATAGGATGAAAAGTCATACATCATCAAGAACACGAAGCGATCTTCCGGCAAGCCGAATTGGGCACGCTTGGCATCCGGCGACACGGCAAAATGGATCGCATGCGGCATGCGCACAACCGGAATCGGCGAGCGCCGCGCCACCGCATCTTGTACGAATGCGCTCGGCGCCCACACTTCATTGAGCCGCTCGAATCCGGCCAGATGTGAATCCAGCATCTCAGGCAATTCCCAATGCCACATGGCGATGTTATAGCGGTCAAATACTTGCTCAGGCATCAGTCTTGCCGCCTCCGGCATTTGATCGGCATTGATATGAAAGACATTCACGCCATACTCCGGATCGTCGACAATCCGGCTTTCAAGGCTGGTATCTTCGACGCGGCTCTGATTGTTATGATTGAAATCAATGATCGCACTTGGAATATGCGCCGCATCCAAGGCAGCGGCAAACTGACGCAGCGACTGACCTACGCCATGCTCGGAGCGCGCGTAACCAATCACGTTAACGCCGGGAACACCCTTCGCAACGCCGCCCGAAAATGCGCGCGGCAATGAAGACTTGCTCCTTGGCGACACAGCGACGCCAGTCGTGTTGAAAATTCGATTGTCGCCAAGATCGACGCTGGCAATTTGAAATGACAGGCGTCGGTTGTCATCGCTGATGCCAAGTTCACTCGCCACAAAACTGCTTTGCGGCACCACATGCAAGACCGCCGGCCAACACTGCGGCAATGACGCCAATTCGACGCTGATATCAAACGGTCCGGCAGGAACTTTTATCATGCTGCGCGGGCCATCATCAAATCCGACCCCGAGGATCATTTCGTATTGCCCATGCATACTGTGATGCAAATCCCCCATGTGGATGCCACGCAAACGCAGTACCGCGCCGCCGTCAAGCCGATCCACCTTGAACCGCGCCTGGGTCCCCACCCACCAGACTTCTTTGCCGGGTTCCGCGTACACGCCGGCGTAGCGTTCGCTGCGCCAGCGCGGCACGAATCGCGGCACATTTCCGCCTGCGCCCAAAGCCATTGCAGCATGCATGGGATTGACGACGGCGGTGGTGGCAAGTGCCAGGCCAAATTTCCCCGCCCAGCGCGATCCTCGAAATTGCCGAATCAGCAAACTTGAAAATTGGATCGGGCCGGATATCTGCTGGTATTGCATCATGCGCGCGGTGCTCAGCGATCCACCGGTGGCGCGCTTGTGCAAATAAATCAAACCGCGCGCCCACAACGACGCACCTGTCGCCACACCATTGATCGGCCTGCGGCGCACGGGCGCCTCAGTGGCAACAGCCATCAGCGTATTTAACGCTCGTTTGACTGCGACCACGAAGGTGTCAGCAATCCCGATATCTGCCGCACCCGAATTGATGAACCAGCGATAAAACGCTTCGCGGCTGACGCCCAACGGATCTGGAAACGAATGCTGCAAATGTTGATGCTGCAACCAGATGCTGCGCAGTATGATAGGCATGCCGTCGCTCTGCCCCATCGTAAATACCTCGCCGCCGGCAAAAGGATTCGCACCCGCCATCAAGCGAATATCGCTATCGTCGCGATAGAGCGCGCGAACGGCAGACGGAATTTTAGTGCCGTCGTCGAAAGAACCAAATGCATAGGACTGCGTGCGTAATTCAGCATGACCGTGACTTAACACCTTGGCGGCATACATGAGCGCCAGCTCGCGCGCCTCGCCTATGGTGTTGAGGGTTAGACGGTCTTGATGCTTGGAAAACGGTTTCGGATTTTGCGGATCAAATCCGCTGAAGTGGAAAAATCGCAACGGGCTGCCACCCGCCATCCAACTATCGTTTTCCCGCGTAACCGGGCGATGCGGCAAATTCCAATAAGCGACGTTATAACCCGGGTCGCGCAGCACGGCGAAGCCGCCAAACATACCCGGTGCCAGATCCACCCATTTTTGATCGGTAAACAAGCCGCGCGCAGGGTCCGAGACCGCGCCATATTCCAGCTTGTCTTGCCACCAGGCGATGAAAGCATCCGCCGCTGCCGTGCCTGCGAGCGCGAGGAAGCCCAAATTGTACGCACCGGCGCGCATGATATCGAGCTCATTGGGGCGGCGACCGTCGTCCAAGGGTGCGGTCAAGTGCGGCGTGACGACTGCGCTAGCGCCCTCGTCGAGCAAACGTTCCACATCGACCAGGCGATTGACGACCAAAATGTCCGGGTCGATATAGATCACGCGATCGTAACCCTCGCGCCGCAATTTGGCGAACATATAAGGTTTGACCGCCGTGTTCAATTCCATGATGTCGTAGCGAAACAGGAACTCCGGCTTTTTCGGCAAAGGCAAATCCTCCACCAGTGAAGCGGTGAATAAATCGCCACCGACGCTTTCCGGATCTGCATGCCGATCCACCAGCAATACGTGCCTGTCCCACTCGGGGTGGACGGCGCTGATCGATTCCATCAGGGTACGAGAAAATGCGCCATAGTTCAACGACACGATGGTGAATACGGCGGTCTTGATCGTCATGCAAAAAACTCCACTTGTCTTTTTATTCCAGCTAGGGGCGATGTTACGTTATTCGATCATATTATCGGCTTGATCAGACCCTAGACACTACTGTCCGGATTGTTGCGTTTAAACGACCGGAGGGCGAAGTAGGCGCGTAACGTTTGAAAGCGTCGGCCAAGGGCTGAATTGTCGAATTGGGTCGAATCGAAGTTGATACGTTCGGCCAGCATTTTTCCGTGCAAACGGCATGGCGTTTCGACGAACCGATAGGTCAATTCAGCAAAACCAAATAGCAATACCGATGCCGTCAAGATAAATGGGATGTTATACGTCGTGTCGAAAACAGTATTTGCCGGCTCAATCCGGAACCAAATTTCGCGGCAAGCATAATATGCCGAAATGTGCGCGAGATAGAGCGCATACGAGCGGCTGCCAAACCAGAGAAATATTTTTTTCAGTGGGTTGTCCGGCATCAGGTAATCCTTGTCGTAGCTACCGACGAAGACCAGAGAAATCGCCATCAGTGCAACCACGCCGACTTGGAAACGCCATTCGACGAAGCGCATGGCGCCGACCAAGGCCATCCCGATAGCCAATGCAGCCAGGACCGCCCAGCGTAGCCATTTTCTGTGTTCCAGGAATGTCGGCGCACATCGACGATAGCTATCGTGCGAACTCCACATCGCCAATAGCACGCCCAACATCAGCGCATCGGAGCGCGTTGCCATCATCAGCGGGTTAAAGTGACGGTGCGAACAGAACTGATAAACAATCGCGATAGCAAGCACCCACGGCAGACGGCGGCGGAAAATTATCGCGATCAATGGCAACGCCAAATAAAACTGCTCTTCCAGAGAAAGGCTCCAATACGGAAAGCTTGCGCCATATTCGGAGCGACCGAAGGTTTCGACCAAACGAAAGTTTCCATAATTAAAAACCCCCGCTAGCGTCGCCTCAAGATTAGGGCCCAAATGGCCGAATGCGAGCGAGTGATTAAAAAAGATCACAGCCACAAGGATCAGGGCCAACCATAGCCAGGCTGACGGCCATAAACGTGTCGCGCGCCGCGCCCAAAACCGCACCACCGTCGAGACCTGCCACACATCATTGCGCAGCAATTGCGGAATCAGATCCCGCGCGATCACAAAGCCTGAAATTGCGAAGAACAGATCGACACCGACCCAACCGCCAAAGATTTGATAGAAATATTCCAACGCGCCACTACGCTGCTGAAACAAATCAAAGTGCGCGTGCTCAATCAACACAAAGATCACGGCAATGCCGCGCAACAATTGAATATCTGAAATCCGGTGATTCATGTTCTACTGGTTCTCATGTAAATGGTACAACTTGATCGCTGGGTGACTTGTCAGTGTTACGTCACGGCGAAAGCCCGTCTCGGCGATTGGCACACATGACGATCGCAAGGATGAATATTACGTTGAAATTCGATGGCCGATAGCCAAAAAGCGTTGGCGGGCCAATTCTGCTCAGGCTTGACAATCAGCTGCTAACCTCGATTAACCCCGATGAATTTAAGCCTAAAATAGCGCAATCTTCCAATATCGTTGTGTGCGGCCGAATTATTAGATAATATACTTAGATCCCTTTGAAGATCAACGATGTCATGCTGATTTTTACGGTTTCCTTTGCATGCAATAACGGATTTACAAGTATCGCGCGCATTTGTCCAACCTAAGAACCAGTTTGATTCTGGAATAAATTGATGGCTCAGATCTTTGCACAACCACAAAAAAAGAGCATTCCTCCCCTCTCGCCCAATAGCCCAGGCCGGCTAAAGACTTATAACTTGACTCTCGTGCCAGCGTCGGCGACCAAACAGCCGTGACCGGGCAGGTTCGGTCCATAGCGAGCTGCAATAGATCAAAGCAGGCGTCCACACACGATTCAATATGCAGAAAATCCTTGAACGAGCGCATAATACGCGTCGCTTCTGCTTGATTTAATGCCGAATCAATAACATTCGAATAAAAGTACGACTCTAATGAATTTCATTCTATTTTCGGATATTGGCGAAAGTACGATCAATAAAGGGCTTGGATCGGCAGAGTATAGTTACTACTTTGTCTTGAAAGCCTTCCGTGACGCATTGATCGAACTCGGTACCGTCACGGTCGTGCATCATCCTGAGACAGAAGTCGACCCCTTATTTGAAGAATGCCAGCAACGCGGCGTTGAATGCGTGTTTCTCTCGTTTTCACCGCCCAACAAAACCTTGGTCGATTTGAAATGTCCGACCATTTCGGTGTTCGCCTGGGAATACAGCAATATCCCCAATGAACTGTGGGATGAGGATTTGCGCAACGATTGGCGCAATGTCTTTGCGCGTCATGGCAGGACGATTGCGTTGTCCAACTATACGGTGCGCGCTGTCAAAGAGGTGATGGGCCAAGCCTTCCCGGCGCTGGCAATACCCACACCTCTATGGGAACGTTTTGCCGACGCGCGCGAACATCTGGGGCATGCATCGCCAGGCGCGGCATCGGAATTTCGCTTGCGCGGGACGATACTTGATAGCCGGGAACTGAATTTATCTGCGGATCGCCCGTTTGTCCCAGCGCCGCCTCCTGAAGTACCAGTTGACGAAATCACGACTCCGATTGCAATCGAAGCGCAAGCGCCTGATGAACCCGCTGTCGAGATTGCGCTTGCCACAGAAGCAGTGCCGCTCGAAGAAGCGTCTCCGCCGATTGACGAGGAATTGCATCTGGAACCTGATCTTCCGGCTTCGGATGTGCCACTTGGCGTGCCCGATATACCCATTGAAGAGCCCCCAGCACCGCCGCCTCCGACATCGGTGCCACCGAAGAATTTGCGATATCGGATAGGCGCGACCAAGCGGCATTTCCTGAATTGGTATCGCGACGTCGTGCGCGATGCGATACCACTGTGGTTGGCGAAACTCATCGCGATGTGTGGGCATCAGTGTTTTGCGTTAGTGCGATTTGTGCTGACTCTGGGAAGAAGCCCGGTTAAACCGCAGCCAGCAATGGCAATGGCAGCGGTAGAAGTCGCACCCGAGCCGGTAATTGTCGAGGAGCCTCCTGTAGAAATAGTGGAACACGTGGCCGAACCTGAACCGGTCGTAGCACCGGAAACCGTGGCGCAAATAGAAGAGATCTTGCCTGAGCCGGAAGTGACGCTCAAACTGACCGGTGTGGTCTATACCTCGGTATTTAGTCCAACGGATGGCCGCAAGAACTGGTTCGACATGGTGACGGCGTTTTGCTGGACGTTCCGCGACGTCGAAGATGCAACGCTGGTGTTGAAAATGAACTCGCGCAATCTGCATTCGTATCAGGCGACGTTGATGACCCTGCTATCGCAATTATCGCCATTCAAATGCCGCGTGATCGTCCTGCATGCATTTCTCGACGATGCGACTTACGAACATCTGATCGGCGCCACCACGTTTTGCGTCAACACATCCGTGTGCGAAGGATTGTGCCTGCCCTTGCTGGAATTCATGTCGTGCGGCAAACCGGTGATTGCGCCGAATCACACAGCGATGGCTGATTATGTCGATGAATCGGTCGCATTCGTGATCAAGTCTAGCCGTGAACATAACGTCTGGCCGCAAGACCCGCGTGCATTGTTTCGCACCTTGCGCTATCGGCTGAATTGGACCTCGATCTGCGCCGCCTATCGGGAAAGCTATGACATGGCTCGTAATGCGCCGGAAAAATATATGCAAATGAGCGGTCGTGTTTTGGAAAGAATGCAAGCTTACGCATCGGTTGCGGTGGTCAAGCAACAATTGCAAGACTTCTTTCGAGAAACCGGGCACAGCGAAAAGATTGATTCATGATAATTATCATTTACTCGGATACCAATGCCGGTTCGATAGAGAAAAATCTCGGCTTGCCCGAATATAGCTATTACTTCGTATTGAAGGAATATCGCCCGCTATTAGAGCAATTCGGCATCGTGGTGCCGGTGACAGACCCGGCCCGAGAAGTCGATGCGATTTACCGCAATGCGCAGGCGCATGGGCAAGCCTGCGTCTTCCTGTCGTTTTCGCCGCCGCACAAAACCGAAATTCATCTTGAATGTCCGACGATTCCGGTGTTCGCGTGGGAGTTCAATACGATACCGCAAGAAGTATGGGACAACGAACCGCGCCACGATTGGCGCACCGTGTTTACCAAACTGGGTTGCGCCATCACCCATTCGCAGTTCACCGTCACTGCCGTGCGCAATGCGATGACGCCGGACTACCCGATCATTTCCGCACCAGCACCGGTATGGGACCGCTTCGCCGGACTTCGCGAGCGTGCTGCCGCCGCAGCGGCGCAAGACGGCGTCGAATTGGATATCGCCGGCACGGTGGTCGATACCAAAACCACCGATCTCACGCCGTTCGGGCCGACGCATCGCAACGACCCCAAACCGGATTTGGTAAGACCGCCAGAGCTGGCGCGGGAACAGCCGATCAAACTGCGTCTTGATGGTGTGGTTTATACCTCCGTATTCAACCCCTACGACGGTCGCAAAAACTGGTTTGACATGGTCACCGCCTTTTGCTGGGCCTTTAGGGATATGGAGGATGCCACGCTGGTGTTGAAGCTGACCCATGGCACGATCAAGTGGGCGCTGGAAGCCTTGCTGGAAGATTTGTACAAACTGACTCCGTATCAATGCCGTGTCGTGTTAGTTCACGGATATTTGGCCGATTCAGAATATGAGAAGCTGGTGACTGCGACCAGCTTTGTGGTCAATACTGCGCATGGCGAAGGCCAGTGTCTGCCGTTGATGGAATTCATGGCATGCGGCAAACCTGCGGTGGCGCCAAACCACACGGCGATGGCGGACTATATCGACAGCGAGAATTCATTTGTCGTCAATTCCGCAGAAGAGCCGACCAATTGGCAGCATGATCCGCGCCAGGCATATCGCACCTTCCGCTATCGGATCGATTGGGAATCCCTGCACGATGCGTACCGGGAAAGCTATCGCGTGTTCAAACAAGAGCCCGCGCGCTATCGGCAAATGTCAGATAATGCGGTCAGCAGCTTGCAAAAGCATAGTTCGCATGCGTTGATTGCAAAACGTTTGCAGGAATTCATATTCGCCCATCCGCGCCTTGTTGGTGCCGTGGTCAACAACTCGGCGTCGCCATGTTAAAAATTTTCTCGCATCTTGCAACTCTGTTCGATGGCAAAAAACCGCTTACGGCAACACCAGCTCCGCTGGCGTCAGAGCCAGAGATCGACCACTCGCGCATGCGCGGTCTGGCGGACGCCGTGCAGAGCGGCTGGTTCAATCATGCCAGCGGAGAATTGCTCACCGGTTTTCAAATCAAATCTGACGATGTTGTGCTCGATGTCGGTTGTGGCGATGGCGCTGCGACATTGTTTGCAGCCCGCTGCGGCGCGGAAGTGATTTTTTCCGACACCGATGCGGAAAAAATCAAGCAATTGGAACAGCGGGTAAAATCCACCACCGCACGCGCAGTGCAGGCCTTGATCGGCGACACCAATCCGCTGCCGCTGCCGGATGGTCGCGCTACGCGTATCATCGCAACCGAAATGCTGGAACATGTCGATGATCCGGCGCAAGTGTTGGCCGAGCTGGTGCGCGTCGGTCAACCGGGCGCACTTTATTTATTGTCGGTTCCCGATCCAGTCGGCGAACGGGTGCAGCAACAAATTGCTCCTGCCAGCCATTTCAAGAAACCAAACCACATACATATCTTCGAACGCGAGGCCTTTGACGCACTGATTACGAATGCCGGCTTGGTGGTGGAGAGTCGGCAATCATCCGGTTTTTACTGGACCATGTGGATGTGCCTGTACTGGGCCGATGCGCCGAAGCAAGACAGCGCCACCTTAGACCAGATCAAACCACCGTACCCCACGCTATTGAATGAATGGGCGAATACCTGGCAGCAATTGATGATGATGCCGCGTGGCGGCGAGGTAAAAAGTCGATTGGACAAACTCATGCCGAAAAGCCAAATCATCATCGCACGCAAACCTTATTGAGAGCTGATCTATCGTATGCGAAATTTTTTTGAGCGCTTTGAACGATTACTCGGCACAAATCAAACACCGAAATCGAATCCCGTGCAGGCCGTCGCAGCGCAGGCAGTGCCTGCGCCTGCACCTGTCGTGAGAATCAACCCATTCGATATCGGTCTAAAGGACGCGGCACGCGACGGTTGGTACCGTGAGGCGAAAGGCGAAGTCTATGAAGGATTTCCGGTCGATGCAGAAGATGTCGTGGTCGACGTCGGTTGTGGCGATGGCGGCTGTTCGTTGTTTTGCGCCAATCGCGGCGCGCATGTAATCGCGGTCGACATTGATGCGGCAAAAATTGCCGCGACCATCGAGCGACTGGCCGCCACTCCGGCACGCCAGGTGCAAGGCGTGGTGAGCGATGCCAACCCCATTGAACTAGCCGATGGCACCGCGACCAAGGTTATCTCAATGGAGGTGATAGAGCATGTTGATGATCCCGCGCAATTTTTGAGCGAATTGGTGCGCATCGGCAAACCGGGCGCGCAATATCTGCTCGCAGTGCCGGACCCGGCATCGGAACAAATGCAAGTCGGCGTCGCGGCCGCCAGCTATTTTCAAAAGCCGAATCACGTGCGCATTATCCAACGCGATGAATTTGAAAAGATGGTGACCGATGCCGGTTTGATCATTGAAAGCCATAGCTACTATAGCTTTTACTGGTCGCTGTGGATGCTGTTCTTTTGGATCTGCGAGGTCGATTTGTGGACGCCGGAGCATCCCTTGCTCGACAGTTGGACCAGAACCTGGTCAGCCTTGCTCGACAGCCCGCAAGGCGATCAGGTCCGGAAAAGCTTGAACCTGGTCATGCCGAAATCTCAGGTGATCGTCGCGCGCAAGCCTTGAGATTGCGAGCGTTCGATTTTCATTTCGGCATCCAGAAAAGCGCAACCGACGAAATCCGGGTGCGTCGTATTGACGACATGGAAAACGATGCTGTAGTCGCGCCACTCGTAATTGGTATCGAGATGGGAATCCAGGCGCGACAAGGAAATCGCCACCGAATAACTGCCCTTGCCGAGATTCATCGGAAAACGACAGCGATAAACCACTTCCTCACCCGGCACCAATTCTGTTTGCGGCATCTCAAGCCGGTGCGTATTGATGCCGAAGATGGACTGACCCAACTTATCCTTGATCATATAGCCTAGCACCAGACGTGGAATTGCGGCGTTGATCGTCACCCGGATTTCCAGCGTGACGTAAGTGCCGACTTCAACCACATCGATCTTGTTGCCGTCGTCGTCCAACAACGTGACATCCGCAATGCTGGCTTCACCGGTGCCGGAGATGGTTCGCAATTTGCCGTCCGACAGACGCTCTTGCCGCACCGTTTGCTGCTCGCGCTCGGCCAACATCGCGTTATAGAAATCCATCACTTCGACTGGATCGCCCTGCATTTCCAAGCGCCCGCGGTTGAGCAAAATGGCGCGATCGCAAATGGTCTGGATCGCATAGCGGTCATGCGAGACAATCAGCAAGGTGGTGCCGGCGCGGCGGAATTCCCTGATCCGGCTAAAACTCTTGTGCTGAAAATACGCATCGCCCACCGACAAGGCTTCATCGACAATTAATATGTCGGGCCGGCTTGCAGTCGCTACGCTAAACGCCAGACGCACATGCATGCCGCTGGAATAGGTGCGCACCGGCTCGTCAAAATATTCGCCGATTTCGGCGAATGCTTCGATGGCGGGCATCAGCGCCTCGATTTCAGCGGCGCTCAAGCCTTGCAACTGTCCCGCCATGATCGCATTTTGCCGGCCGGTGAAGTCCGGATGAAAACCCATGCCGAGTTCCAGCAAGGCTGCCACGCGACCAAGCATTTGCACGTTGCCGGTAGTCGCCTGGGTAGTCCCGGCAATCACTTTCAACAGTGTGCTCTTGCCGGCGCCATTCATGCCGACAATGCCGACCGCCTCACCGGCAAGCAACTCGAAATCGATGTCTTGCAACACCCAATGCAATTGATGGCGCGGCTTGGAAAATGGCAGCACCCAGTCAGCCAGACGCGCCCAGCGACCGTCGAAAGATTTATAGGCCTTACCTAAGCCCTTAACGATAATCTTGCCCATCAGAGTTCATCCACCATTTCACCGGAGCGTCTGCGAAATAGTTGCATCCCGAGAAAGCAAAGCACAACGCTCACTAATGCCACTGGCCACAGGCTAGACCAATCCGGCCACAGGCCGCTGACAAAAATATCCTGATACGCCATGATCAAAGACGCCATCGGATTGAATTTGATCAAAGGTTGAATTGCCGCAGGCAAGGTCGAAAGGGTATAGACGATAGGGGTAAACCAAAACCAAAATTGCAAGACGATCCCAAACAACTGACCGATGTCGCGAAAAAATACATTCAATACGCCAAGAATAATGCCCAATCCGACAGCAAACAGGATTTGTATCAGCAGCACGGGCACGATGCCCAAGAATACCCAGCCCGGAAAATTATCGGACAGCAGCAAGAAAATCAGGAACAAACCGAAAATGATGGAGAAATTCAAACAGGCGTTCAAGACGGAAATGATCGGCAAACAAATGCGCGGGAAACTGAGCTTCTTGATCATGTTGCCGTTATCGAGAAACACGTTTTGCAAGCGTGTCACAATCTCGGTAAATAGGCCCCAGGTGAGCAAACCCGCACACAGATAAATCCCATAGGCGAATTCACTGCTGGTGTTAGGCAGGCGCGCGTGCATCAGCTGCGAGAAAATCACGGTGTAGACCACGATCATGGCTAGCGGATTTAGCAACATCCATGCAGCACCCAGCATTGAATTGCGATAGCGCGCCTGAAACTCGCGCCGCACGCTACCCACGACAAAACCTCTGTAATGCCACAACGAGCGCAATAATAGGATCGACTTCATGGGCAACTTTGTTTGTATCCGACTATGCAACACTCTTTGCGCCCGTCATTTTAGACTGATAAAAAATCAAAACGGCGAACACGCTGGTTCGCCGGAAACTAAAAAACCTGCCAACCGCGTTACTTTTTCGCGGTCGCGGTTGGTAGCTTATGTTCTTTTTGCGCCTTGGCAAGCAACCAATCCGATACCTTCAAGGTGGCCGCCACTAATTCGCCGTGTGACACATTGCCGATTGCAGTTACCGTTGTGCCTATCGATGCCTCGTAACGCCCATCGATGGCCAACATCGGAACGCTGGAGAGCTTAGACGTTTCAGTCAATTGATTGGCGCGCTGTACCTTGGGTCCGATGCTAAACGAATCAAATGCATTGAGGAATTTGGCGCGATCGACCCCTTGGGTGGCCATGAAATCAGCGATTTTGTTTGCATCGCTGAACTGCACGTGCTCCACATGAATGGCATGAAAAATCTTGCTATGCATTTGTTCGGTAATGCCCATCGATTCAATCGTGTAATACAATTTTTGCAGTAATTCATCGCCTTCATGGATCCGCACAGGAATGCGCTTGAAAACAATACTAGCCCCCTTGGATTTGACCCATGCAGCCAAGTCTGGATCAAAGGCATTGCAGTGCGGACAACTGTATGAAAAGAATTCAGTGACCTCGATCTTGCTGCCTGCATCGGTTGCCATCGACGTTTCAAGCGACACGTAATCCACGTTATTGACCGGGCTCGCAGTCGATGCCATTGCCGTTGCCGCCACCAAGCCAAAGCCAATTGCTGCCAATGTTCTTTGCATAAAACGCATATCGCCGCCTTCCGGAATTGTAAATAGGGAAACCTTGAGTGAACCAATACTGATGGTCGTTTAAGTTGCGCTTATGGGCTTTGCTTAAACAACCAACACACTTATTTTTTCTTCGCGCCCGACTTGACCGGCGTCGTCGCCACTACTGCGGCAGGAGCGGCAGGGGCGCCATGTTCCTTGGCGGCTTTGGCCACCAGCCAATCCATGACTTTCAGCGTCGCGCCAAATATCTCTTCCTCTGAGTGATTGGCCAACTTGGATCCGGCAAGGGGAGGCGCGGTGACGAAACGTCCGTCGACCACCACCATTGGAACACTATCGACCTTGTAAGTCCCCTGCATTTCCACCGCGCGCTTGACTTTCGCTTGCACGCCAAAGGATTCGAAGGCGCTGACGAATTTGGCGCGATCGACACCTTGCGTCGCAACGAAATCGGCCATCGCGCTTTCATCGTTCAAGTGTTTTCCTTCGACATGGATCGCGTGGAAAATGTTTTTATGCATTTCCTCGTTCTTTCCCATCGCTTCCAGCGCGAAGTACATTTTTTGCTGCAACTCGTCGCCATCGTGGAAAGCGATCGGCACGCGCTTGAAAATAATTTTATCGCCCTGCGACTTTACCCATGCCCCGATACTCGGATCGAAGGCGTTGCAATGCGGGCACCAATACGCGAAAAATTCGGTGACTTCAATCTTGCCTCCCGGCGCGACTGTTTGCGCCTTATCGAGAGTGCGATAGTCTTCGCCATTGACAGGTTCTGTTGTGGAGGCGCTTGCACTTGCAGCGATCAAAGAAAGCGTCAAAGCCGCAAATGCCAGTTTAATGAAACGCATGGTAATCCTTTCGTTTATTTTGCGATACGCACCACGGCGACATCGATTCCGTTATCAGACAGTTTGCCGCGCACTTTGTTCATTGCTTCCAGCTGATTAAATGGCCCAAGTCGCACGCGATACAGCGCCCCGCCGCCATCAGTCGAACGATCTGAAATACTTGCTTCGAAACCGGCAAGCGCCAATTTTGCCTTGCTGTTTTCGGCATCGGCTTGCTCGCGGAACGCCCCTGCTTGCAAATAATACATCCACTTGTCATCGGCATTATCCGGTTTAGCCGCAGCCGCAGTCGTGGCCGCCGCAAGTTCGGCTGCCTTGGTTTCCGCAGGCTTGGGTGCGGCCGCAGGCGTCGGCGCAACCGGGTTAATACCCGGAGCTGGGGCCGCTACAGTCGGTGCTGCCGGTTTGCCGTCCGCTGCCGCCGCTGGCGTGCCCGCCGCGTTCGGTGTAAAGTCTTTAGCCGCATCCTTGGCAGCGCTATTATTGCCGTACAGCGGCTTATTAGGGTCGGAAGTCTGCCCGGCAGTCAGCTCTGGCGCCTTGTCTGCTTTCCCAACCTTGTTCAAGAACGGCAATGAGGTCTTGGTAATGGCGACTGCCACCACCAAGGCAATCGCCAAGCCGATGATCAAACCGATAATGATGCCGACGACGGTGCCACCGTGTTGTCGACGATTGAACTGCTGTGCGTAATTAGTCATTCTTCCTCGATTCCATCCGCGCCGGTGCCGATACGCCGATCAGCGCCAGGCCATTTCGTAATACTTGGCGGGTCGCACACAATAAGGCCAAACGTGCCATTTTGGTTGGCACGTCGTCCACCAGCACCCGCTCCGCATTGTAATAGCTATGCAGCTCGCCCGCCAAATCGCGCAAATAAAACGCCACTTGGTGCGGGCCGAGCTCTTCGAGTGCGTGTTGCAGCATTTCGGGATACTCAGCCAGCTTTGCCATCAAGGCCGCTTCGCGTGGCGCGGTCAACGGGGTCAAATCGACTTGATTCAGACCTGCTTCATCGCCGCCCCATTGCGCCAGCACCGAGCAAATCCGCGCATGCGCATATTGCACGTAGTAGACCGGATTCTCATCACCCTGAGTCAGCGCGATATCGATATCGAACACGAATTCGGTGTCGGCTTTGCGCGAAATCAGGAAGAAACGCACCGCGTCGCGCCCACGCGTCAGATCACGTGGAGCGTCCGTGACAACTTCTCCGCCGGCATCGCCGTTAGACCATTCGATCAAATCGCGCACTGTCACGTAGGAACCGGCGCGCTTGGAAATCTTGACTTCCTCGCCACCCTTCATCACGGTGACCATCTTGTGCAATATGTAGTCCGGGTAACCTTCCGGGATCCCCATGCCAACGGCTTGCAGCCCGGCGCGCACGCGCGCGATGGTGCCGTGGTGATCGCTGCCTTGAATATTAATGACTTGCGTGTAACCACGCTGCCATTTGGCGATGTGATAGGCGACATCCGGCAAGAAATAGGTATAGGTGCCATCCGACTTGCGCATCACGCGATCTTTGTCGTCCGTATATTCAGTCGTGCGTAGCCATAAAGCGCCGTCCTGCTCGTACGTTTTGCCGGATTTGACCAAGGCTGCTACGGTCGAATCGACGCGGCCTTCACGATACAAGGACGTTTCCAGATAATAGTTGTCGAATTTGACGCCAAAGGCTTGCAAATCCAGATCTTGTTCATGGCGTAAATAGGCCACTGCAAATTGGCGGATCGCATCGAGATCGTCGATATCGCCCGTGCCGGTCACCGGCAAGCCATCGCTGGCCGCCACGGTCTTTTTCGCCAGGAAATCGGCGGCGATGTCGGCAATATAGTCGCCGTTGTAGGCGGATTCAGGCCAACCGGCTTCACCCGGTTTAAAGCCTTTCAGGCGTGCCTGCACCGAATTTGCCAGCGTGGCAATCTGCACACCGGCATCGTTGTAATAGAACTCACGGGTTACTTGAAAACCTTGCACTTCCATCAAGGCCGACAATGCATCGCCCAACGCCCCTTGACGTCCGTGACCTACATGCAAAGGCCCGGTCGGATTGGCCGATACAAATTCAACCAACACCTTTTTGCCGCTGCCCAGATTGCTTTTGCCATATTGGCCAGCCTCGGACAATACCGTCTTGACCACCGCTTGCTTGGCTGCGGCGGTCAATCGCAGATTGATAAAGCCGGGACCGGCGATATCGACCGCTTCAACCAACCCAGCCCGAGCAGGATTGGCCAACACCGCCGCCACCAAGGATTGCGCCAGTTCGCGCGGATTTTTTTTCAATGGCTTGGCGAGTTGCATGGCAATATTGCAAGCAACGTCGCCGTGTGACGGGTCGCGCGGGCGCTCCAAGACAACCGTCGGTTGTAAGCCGCTGCCTTCGACAATCGGGGCAAGCGCTGCTTGAAACAGGGCAATAATCTGTTGTTTTTGTGAAGCTAGCATGGAAATCGCATTCTGATGGTAATGCCGCCTTTTAACCGGCGGCGGGAGTTCAGAGGCAATTGCCGCAGCAAACCCCGTGAACCGAGGGTGAATTATACCGTTGAGTCACGAAAAATGACTTTACCAATACGATAAGCAGCCACAGAAGTATGCGGGGCCGCTACGGGCAATCAATTTTCATGTCTTAAGCGTTCATGTCTTAAGCGCATCAAAGACAATATAGCCGCCCAAAGCGGCTATAAAAATGCCCAGCAGCAACCCCAATGTTCGCGCATTGAGTTGACTGACAGTCTTGGTCCACAAACTATGCCGCCGCTTGATTTGCCTTTGCCAATTGAACCAACGCAAATAGGCGCGCGCCGCGCATCCACACCGTGACTGCGATCATTACTTGCGTAATCAACAGGGCGGCAACGAATCCGCCGACATTGACTTGCGGCATATTGATGCGCACCAAAGCCAGCATTCCGACCAGCGCAAAGCCCACCAATGAAAATAAGAAATACAGGCCCAGGCTAGTCCATGGTTTCTTGCAAACCAGTTTCAGACCGCGCCACCAGGCTAGGATGGCTGAACGTCGTTTGCTACTGACGGCAAACTGCGCGCGTCCGGCATCCAAGGTGGCGTCAGCAATAAAAAGCAACAAAATTAACAAGAGCAGTGCCGCATGGTTAGCCAAATCTGCATTGCTTTCCAAGATCGCCTTTTGCGCATAGTTGTCCGCCAAATGCATCGCTCCGACGCCGATGCCGCCGGCAATACCGAATGGCACGATCGCCCACAATAACAAACGCAGCATGCGTCCATACTCGGTGATGCCGCCCCGGATCAATTGCCCGAAACTCAAGCGCTCCGAAGACTTGGCGGCGGCGATCACCGCCCCGCTCAATAAAGGTGATAACAACAGCGTGAGAAAGACGCCGGCAACGCCACCACCAACGATCGCCAGGCCACCGGCTACGGCAGCGTTTTGCAAGTCAACAAATGTACTGGCATCGAGCCGCTGCGCCAATTCTGCAGCGTATATCGAGTTATTCAGCGATTTGGCTAAAATGCGCCAAAAAGGAAAGCTTGCGAGTGCGGCCGGAATCAATAACGCAGCCAGCCACAACAACAGCAAGCGCCATTGCATAGCAAAGCGTGCGGCACCGCGCACGATGAACGAAAAATGGGGAAATGATGGTGTGTTCATAGGGTCGCAACCGTCGAAAATAAGAGTTCAATCAAAGCTTCGATTTCTGAAGCCCAACGATTCGATGCACGGCGATCTGCTTTGATCGCAAAACTATCGTTAAGCTTATCGGCATCTAGATAATGGATGTGCTGCGGATCAATCTCAGCTGATGCCACCTTGACCGGTTTGACCCAGCTAAAGCGCGCCCACCGTTGATTGTCGTTCCATACGGCGGCCTCACTGGTGCCATCGACGAACTTGACCACCACGGTCTGCGGCCCGGCAACACCATTGCGGCGCAAGGTAACGACGGTGCGGTACAAGAATGGGCCGGTTCCCTCTTTAGCATCGGGATGTGCCTTTTCCCAATCTTTGCGCTGATCGTCTTGTAATTTCTCAGCCTGCTCTTTGGTCACTTCGGTCCATTTACCATTCACGAACGTTGTGCCGACCTGCGGCACTTCTTCTTCGCTCACCAATTTATCGATGCAATCATCCACCTTGTTGGTGCTATACACTTGTTGCGCGAAGGCGGCAGCCACAATTTCCGGTTTGCCCGACACCTCAGCAAGCGTCGCCTGGAAGTCGGCAATACTTGGATGGCGGTATTTCCACGTTTGGTAGTATTGCTTAAAGGCCTTTTCCATCACCGGCTTACCCAATTGCTCTTCCAAATCATGCATGGTAGTGGCGGTTCGCGAATAAACCGATCCATAGCTGGCGGAGGACAAACGATCCCAGGAATTCGCGCCGGTGGCATCAGCAGGATTGACGTTTGACGCACGCATGCGCACTGATTCAAATGGTGGCATGACAGGATCAATGCCCAGCTTTTTCAGAAAATCCGTCGTTACGTGGATGACTTGACCACGCTCGCGCACCATGCGGAAATCCCAATATTCGTTCAAGCCTTCGTCGAGCATTGGCTCTTCGAATTCGTTTGAACCCAGAATGCCGTAAAAATAACCATGGCCGAATTCGTGGATCGTCACAAAATCAAGGAAAAAGGATTTCAAGGTGTCGGGCTTAATGTCGCTAAATCCTTCAGCGGTAAAGAAGGTCGGATATTCCATGCCGCCGGCCTCGGTGGCGTTATATGGTGGAATCACGACCGTGACAGTTTTGTAGGGGTACGGGCCGAGTGTCTTGGAGAAATACGCCAACGAATCGATCGTCGCCTTCAAAGCCGGTGCGGCGCTGGCAACGTACTCAGGTGGATACAACACCCGCACCTTGACAGTCGGGCTGCCTTCACCGACATACGTTCCTTCCAATGGCGACGCCGTGCGATTATCCGCAGTCCACGCGAAATCATGCACGTCGCCTTGCACAAAATGATGGGTCATTTTGTCGCCGTGCGCAACGGCATCACCCTGCTCTTCGCCTGTGGCTCCCACGGTGTAATCTTTTGGCACCGTTAATTTGACGTCGTAATTGCCGTAGTCTGCATAGAACTCACTATGCAAATGGAACTCGTGCACGTTCCACGTCGGCTCAGTGACGCCGCGTTCGCCGGGCAACTCCAGCACGCCGATCTTCGGAAACCATTGCCCAACCAGATGGAATGTGCCGAAGTAGCCAGTGCGAGCAACCACGCGCGGTAGTTGATCGTGAAAATCGATATCCAGGGTGGTGGTGCCGCCGGGTGGAACGGCAGTCGGCAAGTCGAAGCGCACGACCGTGTGGTCGGTAGCGGGGCCGTCGTCGGGATGGGCATATAACCAGGGAACCGGCAAACCTGATTGCGCCACCTTGCCAAGCTCAATGTGGCCCCATTCGCCATCATCTGTCGCGGCGGCGCTACGGAAATCGAAACCATTATTGTGGCTTTCGCTAAAGAAGGTGCTGTACGATCCCTCGAATGCATTCAAATACAGATGCAAATAGACGGCGCGCACTTCGCGATTGCTGCGGTTGCGCCAGCTTAGCTTTTCCTGACCGTCGATGGTGTGCTTGACCGGGTCGAGCGTCGCCTCAATATTGTAATTGACGACGCGGTCCGACAGTGTTGCCTCCTTGCCGGTGCGTGCGCCGCCCCAGGCGTTCGGCGCACTGACTTGCGTGACAGCGGCCGCATGCGGGCTTGCCAGCGCAATGCCATCCGGACTGGCGGAAACAACTTTGGCAGCATTGGCAACATTGGCGACCGGAATCGGCGCAGCCTTTTTTTCCATGCTCGGCGCCGCCGCGATGGTAAGCCCGATGGCTGCCAACGCCGCAATTCCAAGCCCCTTTAAACCAGTTGAAACAAGTGACATGCCTCGCTCCCGTTTATTTATATAGTTTTGATAGCCGGTCCCGTCGATACACTGTATTAACGGAGATGAAGAGTGCTGCGCTTTTCTAGACTTACGCGCTACCCGCGAAAATAATCAAAGCGGCAAGCTGGCGGGCGCAACGAGTGACACCGTATGGCGCTTTGTCTGTTCGCGCAACGATGTTGCGACGAAGGGTAGAAATTCGGGATCAAAAGGCGTTATCGCGGTAGATGCGTGTCGCGGGGTCAGGATTTGGGCATGCTAGAGTGGAAATTTCGACAACTTTTCCGAAAGAATAGCGGACACGCCCAGGAACGCCGGATATTCTGCAGTGATTAAATAGGTCGGTATGTTGGCAAGGTATTTGGCAAAGCGACCTTTCGCTTCAAAACGCTCGCGAAACCGCGAATTGGTAAATAGATGCCCAAGGCGCGGAACAATGCCGCCGCCAATATATATTCCGCCCAACGCACCCAGAGTCACGGCGACATTGCCGGCGACACCGCCCAGCATTGCGCAAAAGCAATCGATGGTGCGCACACAAATCGCGCATGAGCCTTGCAATGCACGTTGACTGATCTCAGCGGCATCCAGCTGCGCCGGCGCATCGCTCACGTCATTGGCGCGAAGCGCGCGATATATCAATTCCAACCCCATTCCCGACATCAGGCGCTCGGCCGAAACATGACTGTATTCGCGCCAACAAAAACGCAAAATCTCCAACTCAATTTCATCCGCCGGAGAAAAACTGACATGCCCGCCTTCGCTGCGCAACGGCACCCAATGCTCGCCTACTGGAATAATCCCGGATACACCCAAACCGGTGCCGGCGCCCACCAAGCCAATCGCATTGCCCGCCTGCGCATTGCCGCCACCGATCTGCACTTTTTGGTCCGGCGACAAATACGGCAACGCCATCGCCAACGCCGTAAAGTCGTTCACCACAACCAAGGTTTCCAAGCCCAATCCCGTGCGCAAGGACTCGATCGAAAACGCCCAGTGATGATTCGTCATCCGAACCTGGTCGCCGTCAACCGGATTGGCAATTGCCAGCGCGGCATGGCGAATGGGCGTGGCGCAAATTCGCTTGACTGCGGGACTGGCGAGATAACTCGACATCGCATCGTGCAAGCTGGGGTAATCATTACATGGCAGCACCGCGATCACATCGACTTGCATAGGCCCTATTTCGAGCCCGAAACGCGCATTCGTGCCACCGATGTCCGCCAGTAAGCGGGGACCATCGGAATAGGCATGCATGTCGAAACTCTGGGTGCTGGCGTGCTTCATTGTGTTGATCCTTTGGCATGCAATGCGGCAGTCTGCCCGATAAAAATTGGTAAATTTCAGCCTAAAGCGAGTGTCGGCAATTTCAATTTTGTAGAAATACTACAATTTTCAATCAATGTCGTGCACTTTGCCTAAACATCTTAACTTGAACGCCTTGCACGATAAAAATCATCGGCGACGCTGTTGTTTCACCCAAAGACTGGCTCAAAACAACCGCAAAAGCAGGCAATACATCACTACGATTTTCAGAATTGTGTATTTTAACTACATTTTAAATCGAAAACCAAACAATGCATTATTTAAACAATGATTTTTCCGGGATGTGCATTCGGGTCCATACCTTGTTGCTTTAAGCTGCTCGATCCAAAAAAACAATTTCCCATATGCAAATGACGGATCTCGTAATGCGTTAGAAAATTGCTCCAAAAAAATCGCTAATTGAACCAATGGAAAGATTGACGGTCGACATAGTGCGGCGGGTGCGGCATGATCGAAACGAAACCATTTCAACATGATAGTATCCTTTGGTGATGAAACTGTGCCGCCCGAATTCCATGCATGCCTTTCAAATAATCAATAAACTTAGCTCACCAAAATACACTATGAAACTCTCAAAAATATCCTCTTTCATACTTGCGCCAACAATGGCCTTGCTTTTAACCGCTTGCGGGTCAACGATCAGCGAATCGGTCGGAGGAACGGTGACCGGTTTATCCGGCGGAACGACGGTGGTGCTGACCAATAATGGCACCGATGCGCTCACCGTCAACGGGAACGGCAACTTCACTTTCCCGACAAAAATCGATTCAGGCTCCGCCTATAACGTCGCCGTGCAAAGTAACCCAACCGGTGAGACTTGCACGCCCAGCAGCGCCAGTGGAACAATAACTTCATCCGGCCCGGTGACCAATGTTGCGGTGAGTTGCGTGGCAAACCTGTCGAACTACAATTCCGTATCCGGCACGGTCTCCGGTTTGGCGACCGGCACTTCGGTCGTATTGACCAACAATGGCTCCAGTTCGGTGACAGTAAGCACCAATGGTGCGTTCTCATTCCCGACCCAGCTTTTGGTGGGAACGCAGTTTTCCATTACAGTGACAACCCAGCCGACCGGTCGTACTTGCACTGCAACGCCAGCCACGGGTGCCGTGCCTATCGTTGGCGCAAGTACGTCGATCGTCGTAAGCTGCGTCTAACGCAAGATTAAAGCGCTGCGCCATCGACGCTCACGCAACCATGATGCCACCTGTAAACGTCGGCATCATGGTTACACTAAAAGTGTTTCCATACATAATTTTCCGCCGTTCGTGAAATAACGCAAAATGAAAAAAAATGTTTTTTGGATTGTTTTGACGTTGATATTGTCAAGCTGTGGCGGCGGCGGTTCAAGTTCCGGCTCCGGTAGCAATTCATCCGGTGCGTCTTATGCCAGCCTAGCCGCACAATGCGCCGCGCCGCGTCCGGCCGGAACGGTCGACCCGGTGAGCCATCAAGCATACAACGATACCCAAGGAACGCTGACAACGGAAATGGCGTGGATCGCGTCGTATGTGAGCAGTACCTACCTTTGGTATGCCGACGTTCCCGTTGTCAGTTCGGCGCCCTATCAAATCAATGCGACTGTGAACTACGTCAATCCGTCCAACAATCGGCAATCCACCAAAGTATTGGCGAACAATTACGACGTGGTTGATGCCTACTTCAACAGCCAGCGCTCACCGCTGACTACCGCTTCGGGAAAACCCAAGGATCAATTTCATTTTACCTACCCCACTTCGGTGTGGGATTCGTTATCGGCCAGCGGCATTGAAACCGGGTTCGGCTTTCAAGTCGCGTTGATTGCCGCTTCACCGCCGCGCGTAAATTACGTTGCCTATACCTCGCCCGGTACGACGGCTGCGCAAAATAACGTGCAGCGAGGGGCGCAATTTATCTCAGTCAACGGCGTCGATGTCGCCAATGGTTCCGACCTGGCGACCTTGAATGAAGGCTTGTTTGCGCCAATCGCAGGCAAGCAATATACCTTTGTCGTGCTCGATCAAGGCAGCACCGTCCCGCGCACCATTACGATGACCGCGTCCAACGTCAGCCTGACGCCCGTGATGAATGTCGGCACCCTGCCGGCGCCGAATGCTGCGGTCGGTTACATGCTGTTTAATGACCATTTAGCGACCGCTGAGAGCGAATTAATAGCCGCAGTCAACAAATTGAACGCCGCAAACAATGGCACCGGCATTCGCGATTTAGTCCTCGACATTCGCTACAACGGCGGCGGGTACTTGGCTATCGCCAGCGAATTGGCGTACATGATCGCTGGTGCACCCGCCACAGCCGGCAAGACCTTTGAGCAAGAAACCTTCAACAACAAAAACCCGTTTCCAAGCGACACCGCAGCCACCCCATTTTATAGCCAAACCGTAGGGCTTTCGGCCGCGGCAGGGCAAGCGCTACCGCAACTCGGCTTATCCACTGTCTACGTGATCACCACCGGCAGCACTTGCTCGGCGAGCGAAGCGGTCATCAATGGCTTGCGCGGCATCGGCGTGCGGGTCGTTCAAATCGGTAGCACGACTTGCGGCAAGCCTTACGGATTTCTCCCGCAAGACAATTGCAGCACGACCTATTTCACGATTCAATTTGAAGGCGTCAATAATGCCGGATTCGGCGCCTACGCTGACGGCTTTATCCCGGGCGGCAGTGGCAGTGCCGCCAATAACTTGCCCGGCTGCGTCGTAGCGGACGACTTCACCAAGCAATTAGGCGACCCGAGCGAAGCCAATCTCGCTGCGGCCCTGCAATTTAGAGCCAACGGCACCTGCCCTGCAGCGCCCACCGCAAGCAGCAAATGGATGGCGCGATTCATGCAGGGGGAGTCCGCCTTGAAACGCTCACCGGCGCGTGAAAATAGAATTTTGCGACGCATTCCGCAAGCCAGTGCGATTTAAGCGATTGCGGATACTTTACCCGCAAATCTGATTGCGCCCGCCTTCTTTGGCACGGTACAGCATCGCATCGGCTTGCAGGAACAGCTCGTTTTCTGTCTTGCAGGCCGGATATCCGGCAATGCCGCCGCTAAAGGAAAATTTGCGTTGATCGCCGGTCTTCACTTCGAACGAAATTTCGCCAAACGATGCACGCATCGCATCGAGACGTTGCTGCCCTTGTTGCGGGGTGCAATCCCAAAACAGCACCACAAATTCCTCGCCGCCGAAGCGGCTCAATAAATCGCGCGCGCCAACTTGCGCCGTCAATAGCAAGGATAGGCGCTTGATGACGATGTCGCCGAAATAGTGCCCCCAGGTGTCATTGATGGTTTTGAATTTATCG
>Ga0206937_10112_pt1 | contig 25936 bp, 25 predicted proteins | sample Alteio_BWOrgHeat_11_FD_152923 | JGI IMG/M metagenome (GOLD analysis project Ga0206937, IMG submission 152923) | Enriched cells from forest soil in Barre Woods Harvard Forest LTER site, Petersham, Massachusetts, United States -... | ecosystem: Environmental > Terrestrial > Soil > Temperate forest >... | reverse complement strand
AATAGGTGAATCTTACTTCCTAAATCCTAAATCTTACTTCCTAAATTTCCCAATTCCCCTTTACTATCCCCTCCCACACTTTTAGAAAACTCATCATGTCTTTCTCCCTCGGCATCGACTACGGCACCAACTCGGTCAGAGCCCTCATCGTTGACACCTCCAACGGGCGCGAACTCGGCACCTGCGTGGTGCATTATCCCTCAGGCAATCAGGGCATCCTGCTCGACCCGAAGGACTACAACCTCGCACGCCAGTATCCCGGCGATTACCTCGCCGGCCTGGAGGAAAGCGTGAAAGGCGCGCTCAAGGCGGCAGCTTCCGCCGAAGGCTTCACCCCCGCAAAAATCATCGGCATCGGCGTCGATGCCACAGGCTCCAGCCCGATCCCCGTGAATGCGCAAAACGTCCCGCTCGCGCTCGATGCCAAATGGAAGACCAACCTCGCCGCGCAATGCTGGCTCTGGAAGGACCACACGAGCCACGCGGAAGCCGCCCGCATCACGGAACTCGCCGCGCAGCATCGCCCGCAATACATCGCGAAATGCGGCAACACCTATTCCTCGGAATGGTTCTGGTCAAAAATCTGGCGCTGCCTCAACACCGCGCCGGATGTCTTCGACGCCGCCTATAGTTGGGTCGAGTTCGCCGATTACATCCCTTCCGTCCTGGCCGGGATCACCGATCCCAAAAAAGTGAAGCGCGGCATCTGCGCCGCCGGCCACAAGGGCCTCTACTGCGACGAGTGGGGCGGCCTGCCGGACAAGGAATTTCTCACACTGCTCGATCCGAAGCTCGCCGCCCTGCGCGACAGGCTTTACGAAAAAGCGCACGACGCCACGGAACCCGCCGGAACTCTCTCTCCCGAGTGGGCCGCGAAGCTCGGCCTGCCCGCCGGCATCCCCATCGCCATCGGCGAATTCGATGTCCACTACGGCGCGATCGGCAGCGGCATCGGCGAAGGCATGCTGGTCAAGGCGATCGGCACCTCGACCTGCGATTGCTGCGTCGTATCGGCATCGAAAAAAGTGGCCGACATCCCCGGGATCTGCGGGATCGTGAAAGGCGCGATCCTTCCCGGCTTCTACGGCATTGAGGCGGGCCAGTCGGCCGTGGGCGATATTTTCAAGTGGTGGGTCGAGGGCGTCTGCCAGGGCGATGGCGCCCTCCACGCGCAACTCACCCGCGAAGCGGAGGAACAAAAGCCCGGCCAGAGCGGACTCCTCGCGCTCGATTGGAATAATGGCAACCGCACGATCCTCGTGGACCCGATGCTCACGGGCTTGCTCGTCGGCCAGACGCTCCACACCACCCGCGCGGAAATTTACCGGGCCTTGATCGAGGCGACGGCATTCGGCGCGCGCGCAATCATCGAGCGCATCAAGGAATACGGCGTCCCCGTGGAGCGCGTGGTCTGCTGCGGCGGCATCGCGGAGAAAAACCCGTTCCTCATGCAGATCTATGCCGACGTCACCGGCTGCGCCATGCACATCTCCGGCTCCAGCCAGGCTTGTGCGCTCGGCGCTGCGGTCTCCGCATCCGTCCTCGCCGGGGCGCACCCGGATTTTCCGACCGCGCAAAAAGCAATGACGTCGATAAAGCCCCAGGTCTGGGAACCCAAGCCGGAAAACCAAAAAATCTACGAACGCCTCTACTCCCTCTACCTGCAGTTGCACAACGCCTTCGGCGGCGTGACCCGTTCCGCCGATCTTTCCGGCGTGATGAAGGACCTCATCGAAATCAAACAGTCGCAAAGCCGCTAAAAAACTTCACACTTCAAAAATCCCTCAATCCAACAAACAAAAACTCCCATGTATCTTCCACTCGGCACCTACTCTCCTGATATCAAGCTCGGCCTGGTCTCAGCCTCGCGCAATTGCTTCCCCCGTGCCCTCTCCGAGGAGCGCACAGAGCGTCTCCTCAAGGCTGCCGCAGCCGCAGGCATCACAATCACCACGCCGCAGGGGGAAAGCCGCATCATCGAGACAAAGGAGCATGCCCACGAGGCGGCCCGCCAGTTGAAGGAAGCCGGCTGCGATGCCGTGGTTTTCTTCCTCGGAAATTTTTCGCCGGAGATCGAGGACAACATTTTCATCAAGGCCTTCGACGGCCCGATAATGATCATCGCCGCCGCCGAGGAATCAGGCGCGACACTCCTGCAAAAGCGCGGTGACGCGCTCTGCGGCCTGCTCTCCGCCGTCCTCGGTGTGAGCAAGCGCGGTTTGTTGAACAAAGTGCACATCCCCGAGTCGCCCGTGGTCAGCGCCGAGGAGGGCGTGAAGGAGATCGCCCATTTCATCAAGATCGCAAAGGTGGTCAAGGGAACGAAGAACGCCACCGTCGGCCTGTTCGGCCCGCGCCCGCGCGATTTCGAGACCTGCAACTACAATCTCGCCTCGGTGAATTCCATCGGCATCGAGATCGAGGAGCTCGGCCTGTTCGACCTGCAGAACGAGATCAAAAAAATCAAGGAAACCGGCAACGCGCCCGGGATCAAGGCCGACATGAAAAAGGAAATGCCTGGCATTCCCGACGACGAGTTCGCCACCCGCCTTTCCACCTACGAACTGGCGATCAAGAATTTCCGCGACCGTCTCAAGCTTTCCGGTGCCGCGACCCAATGCTGGTCCGAGCAGGAATTCAGCCTCAAGCACGTCCCTTGTTTCATCAACGGGCGCATGGCACAGGGCGGCTTCCCCATCGCTTGCGAGAACGATTGCTACTCGCTCATCTCCGAGCTGTTGGCGCAATACGCCTCCAACCAGACCGTGGCCATCCTCGACATCAACCACAGCATCCCGAAGGATTTGCACGAGAGCCTGAAAAACTACCCGATCAAGGACATGGTTGGCATGTTCCATTGCGGCAACGCCTCGACGAAGCTGCTGAAAAATCCCGAGATGAAATTCCAGGTGATCATGAAGCGCCTCATGGAGCCCGACACCGCGCCCGACATCACGCGCGGCACGATCGAGGGACAATTTATCGGCTCGCCGATCACGGTCGTGCAGGTGCATGGCATCGGCGACCAGATGCGCGCCTACATTTGCGAGGGCCACTTCCTCGACCTCGATCCGAAGACCTTCGGTTGCACCGGCACAGCCTACCTGCCGGGCTTCAACCGCTTCTATCGCCACGTGTTGCTCGGCAAGTTCCACCACCACGCGGCCGTAGCATTCAGCCATTGCGGCTCGGTGCTTTACGATGCCTTCAAATTGATCGGCATGAAGGAAGTTTATACCCCCCTCCCCGAGTGCATGCCTTATCCAACGGAAAATGTTTTCCGCAGCGGGTTTCTCTCAAAATAAGGAACCGTCATGCTCTACGACGACCTGAAAATCGAATGCTGTGAGGCGAACCTGCTGTTGCAGGAGTACAAGCTCATCGACCTGACCTTTGGCAATGTGAGCATTGCCGATCATTCGCACAAAATCTTCGCCATCAAGCCGAGTGGTGTGGATTACAAAAAGCTCAAGCCCGACAACATTGTTATAGTAAACATGGAGGGCAAGGTTGTCGGCGGATCGCTGCGCCCCTCGTCCGACACGCCGACCCACCGGCGGCTCTACCAGGCCTTTCCCGCTGTCAGTGCGATCGTCCACACCCATTCACGCAACGCCGTCGCATTCGCGCAGGCGGGAAAAGACATCCCGTGCCTCGGCACAACCCACGCCGATTATTTTTACGGGGACGTCCCGGTCACGCGTCCCATGACTCCCAATGAAATCGCGGATGCCTACGAATGGGAAACCGGCAACGTCATCGTGGAGCGTTTCGCCGGCATCGATCCCCTGCAAATGCCCGCCGTCCTGGTGCAAAATCACGGCCCATTCGCGTGGGGAACTTCCGGCCTAAAAGCCGTCGAAACCGCCCTTGCCCTGGAGGTTGTGGCCGGGATGGCCATTAAATCCCTGCAGCTCAACCCGCAGGTTCAATCCATCTCCAAGTCATTGCTGGACAAGCACTTCCTTCGTAAACACGGCTCTACAGCCTACTACGGACAGAAGTAAAATCCGTCTCGATACGGCGGCGAAGGCATCCACCTCCCCATCGGGAGCCGATCTTTTATTGAATGAACAAATGAGAAAAACAGTCTGATCATTCAAGGAGACATCTATGAAAAAATTCACCCTCACATTACTGATAGCCTTCGCATTTTTGCTGGCTCTAACCCCAAGTTCCAACGCAGGTGTTCACGTCGGCGTTTTCGTCGGTCCCGGCCCGGGATTCTATGCGGCGCCTTATCCTGCCTATTACGGACCCTACTACGGCTACAACGGATATTACCCCCGTTATTATTACGGCAGGCACTATTACGGACACTACGGCCATTACGGCCATCACTGGCACTAAGCCCCGGGTTTTAAAACCGTGGCAAGGAACTGCGCAGTGCGCCGTTCGTGCCACGGTTGAAGCCCGTTGGCCAGGTCAACAAACCCGACGTGCCCTCCCGAATCGGGCACTTCAAACGAGAAGCAATCATTCTTCTCGGCCTCTTCAAAGGGAAACGATTCGGGTGTAAGAAACGGATCGTCCTTCGCATTCACAAGCAGCGCCGGCACCCGGATTCCGGAAATAAATTGCCGCGAACTCGACTGCTCCCAGTAATCATCGGCATCGCGAAATCCATGGAGGCGCGCGGTGTAGCGGTCATCAAATTCCTGAAAGCCCCGGATCTTGCGAATGCCGCTCACATCGAAGTGATCCGGAAAACGCGCGGCCTTCGCCTCCACTTTTAAAATGAGCGTGTTTAGAAAACGCCGCAGATAGATTCGGTTTGCAACACGTTGATCGAGAGAGAGCGCGCTCGACGCAAGATCCACGGGCGTCGAAATCGCAACGCCGGCAACAACAGTGGCATGCGGTTCCGCCTCGCCGAGATATTTCAAAACCACGTTTCCTCCCAAGCTGAACCCCACCAGCGCGATGCTCGAATAAGTCGCGGAAGCATGGCGTATGACCGCCGCCAGGTCACCGGTTTCACCACTGTGATAGAAGCGCGGGATGCGGTTCAATTCCTCGCCGCATCCCCGGAAATTCCACCCAAGCGCATCCCAACCCGCCGCATTCAATGCAGAAGCCATCCCTCGCATGTAGCCATTGTCCGTGCACCCCTCGAGACCGTGCAACAAAATCGCCAGTCGGCCCCGTCCCCTCCGCGACCAGTCCATGTCGAGAAAATCACCGTCACCAAGTTCAAGTCGCTCCCGTTCATAAACAACATCCAGCCAGCGCGGAAACAACACAGGCAGGATTGTCTGCACGTGTCCGTTGCGGAGAAAAAACGGTGGCTTGAAATGGGATTGGATTACGGGCATGGATTCTCGCTCCGTTTATTGTATCTGAATTCCTGCGGGAAAGATCGTGTTTTGAGATGCATCGGTTATTTTTCTTTCCACAAAATATTAATGAACTCCTCGACGCATCCCGCTCGCTACCGCCTCGCTGCAATTGATATCGACGGAACTTTACTGGGCCCCGACTCCCGGGTCAGCGCCGCAAATATCGCGGCAGTGGCGAAATTGCGCGCGCACGGTATCCGGGTGGTTCTTGCATCGGGAAGAAGGCACGAGAACATCTTGAATTTTCATCATCTTCTCAACCTCGAAGGCCCGATCGTTTCATGCCAGGGCGCCCTGGTGAAAATGGCGGAAACGAACCGAATATTGCACGAGCACTGCATGCCCGCTGCCCTCGCGGAAGAGGTGATCCGCGACGGGTCAATGCAGGGTATGACGTTGATCTACTACCGGACCGACGGAATCTATATCTCAAAACACGACGCACACACCGACCTCTACCATAGCCGCGGAGGGGACGAACTCATCCCGTATGGCGCACTGGAAGGTCTGGCTGGGGAAACACCGCTCAAGATAATCTGGATAAGCACCCCTGTGGAAATCGGTAACCGGTATCCGAAGGTCGAGGCGCACTATCGTGGACGGCTCGATACGGTTCTCACCTACCCCGAATACCTCGAGTTCATTGCCCTTGGGGTAAGCAAGGCGGTTGCAGTTAAAGAAGTCGCAAAATACTACGGGATTGACCGCGAAGAAGTGTTGGCATTCGGCGATGGAAATAACGACGTCCCCATGCTGGAATGGGCAGGCCTCGGAGTCGCAATGAGCGAGTCAACACCGGGCGCAAAAGCCGCCGCGTCGATCACAGCCCCGGCTGGCGACCCGGCCACAAGCCTTGCCCGCGCAGTAGCGAAAATACTGGTCGAGCCTTCCCTCGCGGAATCGTAAGAGCCTAGTATTGTTTACTGTCTCCACAGCAATCCTGGAATCTCAGATGACTGCCGCAATAGCATGGAAGCATGCCGCTTTTTTCGGCCTTCTGCGGTGCCGGAGGCTTTGACAGGTATTCCGAAAGAGGCAGCCAATCAGCCGCTTCTTCGTCGTAGTAGAAGTCTGTCGGCAAAAGACTTCCGTTTTTAATACGTTCTTTAATCTCCCTATCCGGCCATTCGCCGATAAAATCTTTCCCTCTCGCTATCCGCATGAAAGCACCATCGTATGCATGCGAAAAATCTGCAAGTTAGTTTTGAGATTTTGAGACTGCCCGGCGTGAAATTCTGTTACTCCCGCGTCTTCATTCCGTCTTCGTTTCGATCCACCGCGCATAAAGCCAGCAGAGATCGGAAAGCCGGTTCAGGTAGCGGATGATCTCGGGATTCACCGTGATCTCCTTTTCTCCCAAGGCCGCCACACGGCGTTCCGCACGGCGGCAGACTGTGCGCGCAACATCCATGGCAGCGGATCCCAACGTAGCGCCGGGAGTTGCCCAATGCTTGAAGCTAAGCTTGCGGTTCTTTTCAATGTCATCGATCAAGGCAGTCAGATTATCGACCATCGAAGCCGTCACAAATGTATGGCCGCTTTTTTCATAGCGTTCGCGATCCTCTGCGATCACGGCAAGCTCACCCATAAGGATCACAAGTTCCTTTTGAATGGAAAAGACGGGCTCTGCGATGAATGGTTCCTGCACCGTGGCGCGCACCATTCCGAGCGCGGCGTTCAGTTCATCCAACGTGCCGTAAGCCTCGACTCTCGGATCGGTTTTTGGAACCCGTCTCCCATACATGAGAGCGGTCGTTCCGTCGTCTCCAGTTTTAGTGGCGATGGACATTGGCGAAATGTGAAATGCCGAATGGCAGGTGGAAAAAAAAGAAGCCCGGGGGGTTGACCATGCGGTGTTTCCCCTCGGGCTTCATGATTGGAATTTAATGTTTTTTAACCTACGGCGGGCTCCGGTGTTTCCACCTGCTCGCTGGCAATCGGTTCACCGAATGTGACTACTTTCACATTACGGTGGATCGGGAAACCTGTGCCGGCCGGGATGAGGTGACCCATGATCACGTTCTCCTTGAACCCGCGTAGATTGTCCACTTTGCCAAGCGTCGCAGCCTCGGTCAGGACACGTGTGGTGTCCTGGAACGATGCGGCGGAAATGAACGAGTCAGTTTCCAGCGATGCCTTTGTGATGCCCAGCAGCACAGGGGAAGCTTCGGCTGGTTTCCCGCCTTTCTCCGCAATGCGCTTGTTCTCGGCCTCGAATTCGAGACGGTCGATCTGGTCACCCCAGAGGAGAGCGGTATCACCGGGTTCGGTGATTTTCACTTTCCTCAACATCTGCCGCACAATGATCTCGATATGCTTGTCGTTGATTTCCACGCCCTGCAGACGGTAAACCTCCTGCACTTCGTTCACGAGATGCTCCTGGAGATCCTGCGGTCCGCAGACCTCGAGAATCTCATGCGGAACAACCGGCCCTTCGGTAAGCTGCGAACCTTTTTTCACAAAGTCGCCCTTGAAGACGATGATGTGCTTGTTCAGCGGGACGAGATGTTCCTCTTCCGCACCGGACTCCTGGTCGCGCAGGATGATCTTGCGCTTGCCGCGCACGGAACCGCCGATTTCCACAATGCCGTCGATCTTTGCGATCTCGGCTGCGTCTTTCGGACGGCGTGCTTCGAAGAGTTCGGCCACACGCGGCAGACCGCCGGTGATGTCCTTCGTCTTGGCAACTTTTCTCGGAGTCTTTGCAAGCATGGTGCCGGCCTGGACTTTTTTGCCTTCCGCCACGGCCACGTGGGCCCCTGCGGGAATCGAGTAACTGGCAATGACTTCCTTGTGGTCGTCGAGGATGACGATCTGCGGGTGCAAATCCTCTTTGTGCTCGATGACGACCGTGCCTTTGACGCCGGTCTGCTCGTCGATTTCGCTCTTGACGGTTACGCCGGTGATCATGTCGCGGAACTCCACCTTGCCCGTCTTCTCGGTGAGAATCGGGACATTATATGGATCCCACTGGACGAATGCCTCGCCCTTCTTGACATGCCCGCCGTCGGCCACGGAAATGACGGAACCGATGACCACGTTGTGTGATTCGAGTTCGCGGCCTTCCTTGTTGTGAACCGTGACGGTGCCGTTTTTGTTGAGCACGATCCAGTTGCCGTCCAGGGCCTGCACAGTGCGCAGGTCGTTGAACCGCAATGCTCCGTCGTTCTTGGACTTGATGATTGGCTGCTTGAAGGTCTGCGATGCCGTTCCACCGATGTGGAAGGTACGCATCGTCAACTGCGTGCCGGGCTCGCCGATGGACTGTGCCGCGATGATGCCGACTGCTTCGCCAAGCTTTACCATCTGGCCCGTGGCCAGATTGCGTCCGTAGCATTTGCCGCAAACGCCGCGCCCGGTTTCGCAAGTGAGCACCGAGCGGATCTTGAGCTGCTCGACGCCGACTTTTTCAATCGCCGCCGCGCTGATTTCGTCAATCAACTGGTTTGCCTTGATGATCTTCTGGCCGGTGATCGGATCTTTGATCGTCTCGCAACTTGTGCGTCCGATGATACGGGTGGAAAGATCGACGACTTCCTCGTCGCCTTCGTAGATCGACTTGACCACGATGCCGTTAACGGTGCCGCAATCCTCTTCGTTGATGATGACGTCCTGCGACGCATCCACGAGCTTGCGGGTAAGGTATCCGGAATCCGCCGTCTTGAGCGCGGTATCGGCAAGACCCTTGCGGGCGCCGTGCGTGGAGATGAAATACTCGAGCACGGTGAGACCTTCGCGGAAATTCGACGTGATCGGGCGCTCGATGATTTCGCCGCTTGGCTTGGCCATAAGACCACGCATACCTGCGAGCTGTTTCACCTGCTGGCGGTTGCCTCGCGCACCGGAATCCACCATGAGATACACAGGATTCAATTCCTTGCGTCCCTCATTGTGTTCGAGTGTGCGATACATCACGTTGGAGATTTCGTCGCCGGCATGGGTCCAGATATCGATGATCTTGTTGTAGCGCTCGCCGTCGGTAATGATGCCCCGCTTGTACTGCTTGTCCACCTCGCCGATCTGCCTGTAGGCGGAATCGAGTTCGGTCTGCTTTTCCTTGGGGATGATCATGTCGGCAATACCGATGGAAATGCCCGCACGGGTCGCCCACGTGAAGCCGAGTTCCTTCAGTTTGTCGAGTGTCTCCACGGTGCCCTGCTGGCCCACAGCCTGATAGGTGCGCCAGATGATATCGCTGATCTGTTTCTTGCCGGCGGCCTTGTTGATGAAGCCGAGTTGTGATGGCCAGATCTGGTTGAAGATAACGCGACCCGCTGTGGTCTTCGTGATCTTCTTCGAGTTGTCGCCGTAAACCGTGACAGCCTTGCCAGCCGGATCGAAGTCAGGATTGATGTAGTTGATCCAATCGTGAATTTTGATCGTCTTCTCCGAAAGCGCGAACTCCACGTCACTCGGACAGGAGAACAGCGGAAGCCGCTTGGTTTCGTCATTGTGGCGGGGATTCTGCGTGAGGTAGTAGCAACCCAGCACGATGTCCTGCGACGGCGTGGTGATTGGCTTGCCGCTCGATGGCGAGAAGATGTTGTTCGGAGCGAGCATGAGCATGCGCGCTTCCATCTGTGCCTCGACTGAAAGAGGAACGTGCACGGCCATCTGGTCACCATCGAAATCCGCGTTATATGCGGTACAAACGAGCGGATGAATGCGGATTGCCTCGCCCTCGATGAGCTGCGGCTCGAACGCCTGGATCGAAAGGCGATGCAGGGTCGGCGCACGGTTTAGGAGCACAGGATGTCCCTTCGTGACTTCTTCCAGGATGTCCCACACTTCAGGTGTCTGACGCTCGATCATCTTCTTCGCGCTGCGGACGGTGTGGACATAGCCACGCTCCTTGAGCACGCGGATGATGAATGGCTCGAACAGCACGAGCGCCATTTTCTTCGGCAGACCGCACTGGTTGAGTTTCAATTCAGGTCCGATGACGATTACCGAACGGCCCGAGTAATCGACGCGTTTTCCGAGCAGGTTCTGGCGGAAACGTCCACCCTTGCCCTTGAGCATGTCGGAGAGTGATTTCAATGGACGGTTGCCGGCGCCGGTGACTGCGCGGCCATGGCGGCCGTTGTCAAACAAGGCATCGACGGCTTCCTGCAACATGCGCTTTTCATTGCGGATGATGACATCAGGCGTCTTGAGCTGCAGCAGGTTTTTCAACCGGTTGTTGCGGTTGATCACGCGGCGGTACAAATCGTTCAGATCGGATGTCGCAAAACGTCCGCCTTCCAGCGGGACAAGAGGACGCAGATCCGGCGGAATTACAGGAAGCACTTCCAGGATCATCCATTCAGGACGTGTATGGGAAGTGGCAAAGCCCTGCACGAGCTTCAAGCGTTTCGCAAGTTTCTTGCGGATCTGCTTGCTGCGGGTGTTGGTCATCGCTTCTTCGAGTTCCTTGTTCAGCTTGGCGAGATCGGTCTGCGCGAGCAGTTTCCTGATCGCTTCCGCGCCCATGCCGGCTTCGAAACTTTCACCGTACTGGTCCTGCGCCTCGCGATATTCAGTCTCCGTGAGGAGCTGGCAGCGCTGGAGCGGAGTCTGGCCGGGATCGATGACGATGTAATCCTCGTAATAAATCACGCGCTCGAGATGGCGCGAGGTCATGTCGAGCATCAGGCCGATGCGCGAAGGCATGCACTTGTAAAACCAGATGTGCGATACCTGCACAGCGAGTTCGATATGGCCCATGCGCTCACGGCGCACGCGCGAAAGCGTTACTTCCACGCCGCAACGGTCGCAGATCACGCCTTTGTGTTTGATACGCTTGTATTTGCCGCACGAACATTCCCAGTCCCGTGTCGGGCCGAAAATACGTTCGCAGAACAAGCCGCCTTTTTCAGGCTTGAAGGTGCGGTAATTGATGGTTTCGGGGTTTTTTACTTCACCCTTGCTCCACGAGCGGATGCTGTCAGGCGATGCGACCGTGATGCCGACCTGATCAAAGCCTACTCCGCGCTCCTCACCGAAAATTTCACGAATATTTGGTTCACTCATAATTAATTTTCCTTAGATAAGTTCAATGGTTGACGCGGGGGCCTTGCCGCCGACTTTCACGTCGAGGCCGAGACTCTGCATTTCTTTGATCAAGACGTTGAATGATTCCGGCGTTCCCGCTTCCAGCGAGTTGTCGCCCTTGACGATGGATTCGTAGATGCGTGTGCGTCCCTGCACGTCGTCGGATTTGACGGTGAGCAGTTCCTGCAACGTATAGGCGGCTCCGTATGCCTCGAGCGCCCATACCTCCATTTCTCCGAAACGCTGTCCGCCGTATTGCGCCTTGCCTCCCAGCGGCTGCTGGGTGACGAGCGAGTATGGGCCGACCGCACGTGCGTGAATTTTGTCCGCCACCAAGTGACCGAGTTTCAGCATGTAGATGTAGCCGACCACGACCTGCTGGTCGAACTGGTCGCCGGTGCGTCCGTCATAAACGGTCGCCTTGCCGGTTTCGTTGATCCATGTGAAGCCGTCCACTTTCTGGGCATCCTTCAAATACTCGCGGATTTTCGATTCCTCGATACCGTCGAATACTGGGGTCGCCACTTTGAAGCCGAGCGCTTTTGCAGCGACACCAAGGTGGGTTTCCAACACCTGGCCCACGTTCATACGTGAAGGCACGCCGAGCGGGTTCAGGCAGATTTCCACGGGAGTTCCGTCCGCGAGGAAAGGCATGTCTTCTTCCGGCACGATGCGGGCGACAACGCCCTTGTTACCGTGGCGTCCTGCCATTTTATCACCGACGCTGAGCTTGCGCTTGCTGGCGATGTAAACCTTCACCTGCTTGATGATGCCGGGATCGATGTCGTCGCCGCTTTCGACGCGGTCGAGCGAGCGCTCGTGCTCGAGATCGAGTTCCGCGAACTTGTGTTCGTAGTGGCTGATGATCTCGCGGATCTTGTTGCGGATCGGCGAAGGATCGATGTCCACGTGATCATATACTCCCGCGAGCTTGCGCAGCAGGGTCTTGGTGATCTTGCGGTTTGCAGGGATGATGATTTCGCCGGTCTCGGCGTTTACGACGTCGAGCGGGATTTTTTCGCCGAGCAGGATGTTCGACAAGGCCTCGGTGAGCTGCTCGTGCAACTCTTCCTTCTTCTTGTTGTAATCATCCGCGATGGTCTTGAGCTGGCGCTTGGTCTCGGTGGGAGTGAGCTTCTGTCGCGCAACTTCCTTGCGGGAGGAAACTTTCACGTCCATGACGATGCCGTAGGTCCCCGATGGAACGGTAAGCGAAGTGTCCTTCACATCCGCCGCCTTCTCGCCGAAGATGGCGCGCAGGAGGCGCTCTTCAGGCGCGAGTTCGGTCTCACTCTTCGGGGTGATCTTGCCGACAAGGATGTCGCCGGGCTTCACTTCGGCGCCGATGCGGATAACTCCGTCCGGTCCGAGGTTGCGCAGGGCTTCCTCGCTGACATTCGGAATATCACGCGTGATTTCCTCAGGTCCGAGCTTGGTGTCGCGGGCGCCGATTTCGAATTCGTCGATATGGATGGATGTATAGATATCCTCCTTCACGACCTTCTCGGAAATCATGATGGCGTCCTCGAAGTTATAGCCGTTCCATGGCATGAACGCGACGAGCACGTTGCGGCCGAGCGCGAGCTCGCCGTTCTCCGTGTTCGGCCCGTCTGCAATGACATCGCCCTTGTGAACAGACTGGCCCTTCTTGACAATTGGCTTCTGGTTCACGCAGGTGCCTGCGTTCGAGCGCATGAATTTGCGGAGCTCGTAAACGTAAACGTGCTCCTCGGGATCGTGCTTGAGTTTTTTGCGGCCTTCGGGGAGATGGCCGTCTTTCGTGATCACGATCTGGTCGGCTGTGACCGATGCGACCTTGCCGCTGGCTTCGGTGACAATGACTGCGCGCGAATCGCGGGCAACCTTGCCTTCCATGCCGGTGCCGACAAGCGGCGCCTCGCTGCGGAGCAGCGGCACGCCCTGGCGTTGCATGTTCGAGCCCATGAGCGCACGGTTGGCGTCATCATGTTCGAGGAACGGAATCAGGCCGGCAGCGACGGAAACAAGCTGCTTCGGCGAAATGTCCATGTAGTGGACCTTCGCAGGCTCGACTTCCAAAAAGTCGCCGCGATAACGGATGGAAACCTTTTCGCCAGTGAAATTACCTTTGGCGTCGAGCGGTGCGTTTGCCTGCGCGACAAGGAAATTCTCTTCACGATCTCCGGTAAGGAAATCGATCTGGTCGGTAACGCGCCCCTTATCCACCTTGCGGTAAGGAGTTTCGATGAAGCCGAATTCGTTGATCCGGGCATAGGTGCTCATCGAGCTGATAAGACCGATGTTCGGACCTTCAGGCGTTTCAATCGGGCAGATACGTCCGTAATGCGAAGGATGCACGTCACGGACTTCGAAGCCCGCGCGGTCACGGCTCAGACCGCCTGGTCCAAGGGCCGAGAGACGGCGCTTGTGCGTCAATTCGGCAAGCGGATTCGTCTGGTCCATGAACTGCGACAACTGCGAACGGCCAAAGAAGTCGCGGATCACAGCGCTGAGCGCCTTCGGATTGATGAGTTTCTGCGGGGTCATGCCCTCGATGTTCACATCAAACAGGGTCATGCGCTCTTTCACGAGACGCTCCGTGCGGGCAAGGCCGACGCGGCACTGGTTTGCCAGCAATTCACCCACGGTACGGACGCGGCGGCTTCCGAGATGATCAATGTCATCCAGGGTGCCTTCACCACGGCGCAGGCCGGTGAGATATTTCATGGCGACGATGAAGTCTTCCTTCGTCATCACACGCTCGCCGAGGTCAACCTCGGTGCCGAGCTTCTGGTTGATCTTGTAACGTCCCACGCGGCCGAGATCGTACTTCTTCGGATCGAAAAAGAGGCGTTTCAGCAAGCCACGTGCGTTGGCCACGGTTGGTGGGTCGCCAGGGCGGAGACGGCGGTAGATGTCTTTCAACGCTTCTTCTTCATCATGCGCCGGGTCTTTCTTCAGCGATTTGATGATGGTGTCGTCGTCCTTCGTGTCAACGACCTTCACCTTGTTGACGTTGAGCTGGAGGATCTGCTTGATGGTCGCCTTGGTAAGAGGCTCGAAAGCACGCGCCACGGTGATCTCACCGTCGCGGACGTCGTTGATCAGCACCTTGGTGGCGAGATCTTCGTCGTCGAATTTGTCATTCAACGAGAGGGTTTCAACCGTGTAGAAAAGATTGATGATTTCCTCATCCGTGCCGTAGCCAAGGGCGCGCAGGAACGTGGTCGCAAGGAATTTCCGGCGGCGTTTGCGGCGGTCAAGGTAGATGTAGAGCAGGTCGTTCGTGTCGAACTGCACCTCGAGCCATGAACCGCGGTCGGGAATAATGCGGAAGCTGAAAAGCACCTTGCCGTTGAGATGGATCGAGGATTCGAAACAAATGCCGGGCGAGCGGTGCAACTGGGAAACCACGACGCGCTCGGCGCCATTGATTACAAAGGTGCCCTGCGGCGTCATGAGCGGAATTTCGCCCATATATACTTTTTCTTCCTTGGTGCCCTTCTCTTCCTTGAGCTGGAAAGTCACATGCAAGGGCGCGCTGAAAGTCTGTCCCTCACGCTGGGATTCCAGGGCGCTCAGTTTCGGTTCGCCGATTTCATAGCTGACGAAATCAAGCGTGACTTTTTCGTCGTAGCTCGTGATCGGGAAAACCTCCTTGAATACAGCCTGCAGGCCGGTCTCTTTGCGCTTGCCGGGCGTGACATCCTTTTGGAGAAACTCCACATAGGAATTAAGCTGAACCTCGATGAGGTTTGGTGGTTCCGCAGCTTCCTTTAGTTTACCGAAGTTGATTCTCTCAGACATAGTATTTGCGCAGTTGGTGGTTGGCTCCGTCAAATTGCGGGAAGCAGTTTGACAGAGGAAAAGGCTATTTGTTCAATCCGTCCTTGAACCGCAAGGACTTCCAGGGCAGACAAATAGAACGAAAACCGCTGCCTTCTTCTCTGGCCGCGACTTTCGTTCTAGCTGTAATTTCAAATTTAAGTTGCTTCAGAATGGTATGGTAAACCTCGCTGAAAAAATGGGGAAGTAAACTTAAACACAAATCGGCGCGTGGCAAGCAAAATAAATTTGCCGCCACGGCGCACGATAGTGTTTTCGATGGCTGGGTTACTTGATTTCAACCTTGGCGCCCGCTGCTTCGATCTTCTTCTTGATCTCTTCAGCTTCTTCCTTGGTCACGCCTTCTTTGATCGGCTTTGGAGCGCTTTCAACAAGCGTCTTCGCGTCGGCCAGGCCCAGTCCGGGCACCGCTGCGCGAACTTCCTTGATGACGGCGATCTTGTTTCCGCCGGCTTCCTTGAGGATGACGTCGAATGCAGTCTTCTCCTCGGCAGGAGCAGCAGCAGCGCCACCACCAGCAGGACCGGCTGCAGCGACTGCGACAGGAGCCGCGGCGCTAACGCCCCACTTTTCTTCAAGTTTTTTAACGAGATCAGCGACTTCCAAAATGGTAAGACCGCTGAGTTGATCCACTAACGTGTTTGTGTCTGACATGTGTTTTCCTTTCGGTATCGTCGCCTCCCGAGGCTTCGGGAAATTTCAGGCTGGTGGCCACCAGCCCGACGAGGAACCATTTGTTTTTTTGTTAACTCGCGGCGCACATAACGCACGCCGCGAAATTCTTTGTGTTTTAGCTCTCCTTTTCTGACTTTGCCTTGAGCACACGGGCCAGGGCTGAGGCAGGTTCGTTGAGCAGACGAACAAGAGTCTGTGCCGGCGATTGCAGCATGCCGAGCAGTTGCGCGAGCAGCACTTCGCGGGCGGGCAGGTCGGCGATCGCCTTGATCTGGTCGCCAGAGACAACCATGCGATCCACCACGCCCACTTTTACAATCGGCTTTTGAAATTCAGCCGTGAAACTTTTTAGGATTTTTGCCGCTGCGGCCACGTCCTTGTCGCCGATGATGATGGCGGTCTGGCCTTTCAGCTCGCCGACATCGGGTAGCCCGGCGTCCTTCGCTGCACGGCGGAGAAAGGTGTTCTTGACGACTTTGCATTCCGCGCCTGCGCCCGCAAGCCGGTTGCGCAGTTCGCTGAATTGGTCCACTTTCAGGCCGGTATAATCGGCGACGAGCAGAAAGGGTGACAGGTTCAGTTTTGCCTGAATGTCTTCAACAATAGATGCTTTTTCGGGTCTCATGATTGCTCTTTCCTGTTAATTCTTCAAATATGGCGTGGCGTCCACCCGCAGGCCGGGCAGCATGGTCGCCGCCAGCGTGAGGTTTTCTACAAAAGTTCCTTTTGCCGATGGCGGGCGTGACTTGACGACAGCGTCGATGACTGCCGTGCCGTTTTCCACGAGCGCCTTGGCGTCAAACGAGAATTTCCCGACCGGCACGGCGATGTTGCCGTTTTTATCGAGCTTGAATTCCACGCGACCGGCTTTGACTTCCTTGACAGCCTTGGCGGTATCATCCGTCACGGTGCCTGTCTTCGGGTTTGGCATCAGGCCGCGGGGCCCGAGCACTTTGCCGAGCTTGCGCACTTCGGACATTGCCGCAGGGGTCGCAATCGCCACGTCGAAATCCTGGAAGCCTTCCTGGCATTTCTTGATCAAATCTTCAAAACCGACATGTTCGGCGCCTGCTGCGCGGGCGGCTTCAGCCGAGTTGCCCTGTGCGAATACCAGCACCCGCACCGTCTTGCCGCTGCCGTTTGGCAGGGGGCATGTGCCGCGCACCATCTGGTCGGATTGCTTGGGATCAACACCCAGCCGGAAGGCGAGTGTCACGGTCTGGTCAAACTTCGACGGAGGAAGGGTCTTGAGAACCGTGACCGCTTCGTCGAGCGAGTAATTTTTCTTCGCGTCCACTTTTTCAGCGGCTGCGCGATAGCGTTTGCTTCTTTTTTGTTGCATATTTTTGGTGCAGTTCGAACGAGTAAATGACTCTCCTGCTTTATGGGTTTACCGCCTCCTTTAGAGTGCGGGGAGTGGAGAGAGTAGCCTTGAAACCTGAAACGTCAACGATTTTTTCAAAAAAAATTCAAAAAATCGGGACGTTGGGCAAAAGACAGCTGATTCTGATGAAATGGCGGGCCTTAATGCAGGAGCATTGGACGATCCTGCGGCTCCGGAACTTCCTCTTTGGGCGCACTATCCGAGGACAATGTGGGGTGCTTGAAGGGAATCGTATAGGTCTTGTTCTGGTACTGCAGGATCACGCTGCCGTCGTTGATCCTCAATACTTTGATTTTTAAGGTCTGGGCCCCGTATTTGGCCTCGATGATTTCACCCTCGGCACACTCTTTGTTGTTGATCAGGGCCATCGGCGGCGACGAGATTGAGATGCCGGACACTACGAAATTGTCGGCGGAGATCGGCGCAGCCACCTCTGTGGCAACGGCAGTTTGCACCACATCGGCACCCTTCACCCAGCCAATCGGCCAGAAGGGGTTGTGCGGGGCCGAGTAGGTGAATATAGAGCGATGTTTGAGGGTATAGGCACCTGTGGTTTGCGACCACGCAATGCGCCCGCTGAAACCCAATAACAGTAATACGATGACGGCAATTTTAGGTGATGTTTTCACTGTTTTACAATGGTGGTTAGCGAGAATGTCGCGTTCTGGTATTGGACATTGTCCTTTAACGCTCCAACGCGGAGGTCGGTGATTTCCATGAGTGGTTGCTCATTTTCAAGCGCAGCAATGGCCTTGCCTAGCGTTACCACTTCCACGCTGGGAATCTCCACGCTCCATGAGAATTTTTTAAATCCCGGTGTATCCTTGTCGCCGCTTTCGCCTCCTACATGGACGGTGCATTTATCGATGCCCTGGCGCTTTAAGAACGTGATCAAAGTGGGAGGGAACCAGGCAATGGGGGCGCCGTCGGGAATGGAGGCTTTGATTTGATTCAGTGTCTCCGCTATTGCGGGGGCGTCCTTCTCACGTGCCGCAACATCCCTGATGACAGCCGAGGCGCTTACGATCTTGGGGTTGAGATCCCCGACTTGGCTTGTCGCATCGCTCTGCTGCTTGTCCAATGGCCCCAGCAGCAGGGTGAAATAGCAATACATCAACCCGATCAGCAGCAGGATGCTGAGAAAGATTTTCTGGATTTCTTCTTTGCCGAGTTTCATGATTTTGGCACGCGGGTTGGTGTTTTTGCACTCGCTTTATCCACATCATCGACATCGGGGGCGGCGCAGGTAATATTGATCACGAAAGTTGAAGTCGGAAGGGTCTTGCCTTGGTACTGGATTGGGTCGGCATTGTCTTCGAGGGTGCCAAAAACTGACGTCACCTGCTGGTAATGAAGCGACAGTTCGTCTTGCAGGGTGGTCCGAAGCTTTTCTGCGACGTTTCTTGGCTGGGCGCCCGTCGCAATACCGGAGACGGCGATCGTTATTTTCTTGGGCCCGGTGTTGATGACTCCTCCCCCGAAGCCGGTGATCTGTACTTCCGGGGGCGTGACACGCACGATGCTATCGAGGAGCGGCGCCCAGTAAAACCGGTTTTCGATTTTATGTACTATCCCGTCCCGAAGCTTCATATTCAGGTCCAGCTCATCGCGGCGGGCAAGGGCGACTTTTTGCTTCGGCTCCGTGGCTTTCCACTCGCTTTGCACCCGGAGCAGCTCGCGGGTGGATTTTTGCACCGACTCCAGGCGCCAGAAATAATACGCAATAAATCCCACGGCAACCATGAGCAGCACCATGATGCCGATTTTAAACGGGTCTCTCTGCCGTTTAAGCTTCTGATTCTGGATTTCGTGATAAAGGTTGAGGTAAAGCGCCATAATTCTCTATTTGCTCTTGAGGAATTCAATGGCCGCTCCGCACGCGACACTTAATTTCGTGGCGTCATTTGCAAAGGCCGCCTTCTGGTTGCCGTGCAATGCCATTTCACATTTCAAAAGCGGATTCCACACTTCGCAAGGCATGTGCAATTCCTCCGCGAGAAGCTGGAGGATCGCCCTCGAATTCGCAGGACCGCCCGATACATAAATCTGCGAGATATTCTCCTCGTGGCGCCCCTCAAAGAAACCGATCGAACTGCTGATTTCGCGGGTCAACGCTGCCAGCGACAGGCGCGCCGTCTCTATCAAAAGGTCATCCCCCTCCTCCAGCAGGCTCAACACCGATGATGCATTGCCTCCCCCGTGGCGCACGAGCGCATCCATTAGCGCCTTGCCTCCATACTCCAGGATGCGCACGATGATCAGTTCCTTGCGCAATCCCACGGTCACAGTGGACGCTGCATGGCCGATATCCACGAGCAGAAAGGCCTCTTTTTTAAAGGTCTCCTCGTTCGAGAATTCAAAGGCGTTGAAAATTGAGATCGGCGCGAGCTGGATGGAATCCAGGCTTCCAAAGCTTTTCTGAAAAATGTCGTCGAGCTGGTTGACCTGCGCGCGGGGAAGCCCGCCCACCAGATACTTCACCTTCGGCAGGTTTCCCGATGCGGGAACTGGAGCCTTTTCCGCTCCGTTGGCGGATTCGATGACCGCGCAGTCCAGCACGAACTCCCGCACATCCTGGTTCAGCAGCGAGAATCCGTTGATCCTCAACGCGTCCCGCAAAACCTCCCGCGGGGTCGAAGGCTGCTCGATGATCCTCAATAGCGCCTCCGGGCTGGTGATGGCCACGGCACAGGCTTTCGGTGCGCCTCCCATTTCCTTGAGCAGCAATTTGATCTCGTGCGCGATTTGATCCGGCGTTTCCACCGGATTCTCGAAGGTTCTCACCGCGTAATTCGTGAATTGATAACGGTTGCTTCCACGACGGTTCAACAGCACCGACTTGAAAGAATGACGGCCGAGATCAATACCGACTACTGAATTTGGGACTTTTGCCATTTCGAAAGTGTGTAGCAGGTTGAATGCCTGATCTCTTTTCTTAAAAAAAAGATTCGCGCACAATCATTATTATTTTGTTTCCGTGTTTGAGGATTGCCCGGCATCCGTTTTTGGCTGTGGCCGGCGGGCGGTCAATTCCGATGCCATGTATTGCATCACCACCAGCAATCCGACGGTCACGATGACGATTATCACGATACTCATCACACGGACAGCGTTTCGATTGACCCCCTTGCTCGAATGCTTCGCCCGCATCATCATCGTGCTGGCTTCAAGTGACTTGAGTAATTGATCTGGATCGGGTTCTGTCATGGGGAAGCGTTGTAGTAATTAAATCTTAGCCTTGATGTCCAAAGCCTTCTCTTCATTAAAAGCATTCATCGCGCCGTTCGCGGCGTTTTTGCTGCTGCTGCCCTTGGTGGATATCATTGGTCCCACGGCAAAATATTGGGTGTTCCCGTTGCAGACGGTTCTATGTGGGGCGTTGATCATCTGGTTTTGGCCGCGTTATTCATTAAAAATGCCCAAAAGGGTCGGTTTCACCCTGTTCATAGCAGTAACCGTGCTCTGTATCTGGATTTTGCCGCGGGAGGCGTTCCATTATCCCGCGCGTATGGTCGGATTCGATCCCACGGTTTTTCGCGACCGCCCCTCGATCTACTATGCCACTATTGCGATGCGGTTTATACGGCTCGCGGTGGTGGTCCCGTTCCTGGAGGAAATATTCTGGCGTGGTTTTCTCTTGCGTTACCTCATCCGTGAAGATTTCGAGTCCGTACCCATTGGCGCTTTCACATGGCTCTCCTTTCTCGTGGTGACCGCTGGCTTTTGTCTGGAGCATTCACCTGTTGATTATCCTGCCGCGCTCATAGCCGGGGCGCTGTTTAACGGAGTCGCGTACCGCACCCGCAGCCTCTCCTCCTGCGTCCTCGCACATGCCGTCACCAATCTCCTGCTTGGGCTTTACATCATGCAAAGCGGCCAATGGGGTTTTTGGTGACATTCCGCCGCAGCGCGCTATAATTAGCCTGCCGATGCAAGCCTCTTTCTTTCAAAAATTCCTCCTTACCATCACTCTGGCATTTTTCACGGCATGTGGCATCTGGGGGCTTCGCCACATCGTTCTTGAAGCCATGTGGGAAACATCAAACGCCGGTTGGAAGCAAAGCCTCTTTCCCGACGGCAAGCAGAAAAATTACTAACCCGCTCGGCACGCTTCCCTGCGGAAGCCGTGCGTGTGAAGGATTGGGATGAAAATCGGTTTCGCACAGATCAACACCACCGTAGGCGACCTCACAGGTAACGCCCGCAAAATCCTCGCCGCCTACCACGATCTCGTAAAACTCGGCGCCGGCCTCGTCCTCACGCCGGAACTCGCCATCACCGGTTACCCTCCGCAGGATCTCGTCTTTAAATCCCGCTTCGTCCCGCAAAATCTCGAGGTCCTCGCCGAGCTCCACAATTCCGTCGGCGACACGCCGCTCCTCGTCGGCTTCATCGATATCAACCCCGGCCCCGGCCAGCCTTTCCACAACTCGGCGGCCCTCCTGCAACGCGGCCAGCCCATTCGCAAATTCCACAAATCCCTCCTCCCCACCTACGATGTCTTCGACGAGGACCGCTATTTCGAGCCCGCAAAAAGCGTCGCCCCAGTCGAGATCGGCGGCGTGAAATTCGGCATCACCATCTGCGAGGATATCTGGACGGAAAAATACCTTCCGCGCCACCTCTACGGCGTCTCCCCCGTGGAATCCCTCGTCTCGCAGGGCGCCACCGCGATCCTGAATCTCAGTGCCTCCCCCTTCGCTTTGGGAAAAGCCCGGCGCCGCGCCGAAATGCTCACCGCCGTCGCCATGCAACACAGCGTCCCCATCTTTTATTGCAACGCCGTCGGCGGAAACGACCAGCTCATATTCGACGGCAACTCCATCGCCGTTTCCGCGGAAGGCCACACCATTGCCCGCCTCGCCCCCTTCGCGGAGGAATGCGCAATTGCCGGACCATTACCAACCGTTGCCAACCCTCCGCCGTACCAGAGCCCTGCGGAGGAACTCTTCCACGCCCTCTCCCTCGGCACCCGCGACTACCTCCACAAATGCGGTTTCAAGTCCGCCGTGCTCGGCCTCAGCGGCGGCATCGATAGCGCCGTCACAGCCTGCATCGCCGCACATGCCCTCGGCCCGGAGAACGTCCTCGGTGTCACCATGCCCACCCAATACAGCTCCCGGGGCAGCATCGACGATTCCCTCGCCGTCGCCCGCGCCCTCGGCATCCGCTGCCTCACCATCCCCATCCAGAAAAGCTTCGAAATCTTCCGCGAGCAGTTCGGTGAAATATTCGCCGGAGTTCCCGAGGACACCACCGAGGAAAACATGCAGCCCCGTCTCCGCGGTATGACGCTCATGGCCCTCTCCAACAAATTCGGCCACCTCCTCCTCACCACCGGCAACAAAAGCGAACTCGCCGTCGGCTACTGCACGCTCTACGGCGACATGTGCGGCGGCCTCGCCGTGATCAGCGACGTCCCGAAGACGCTGATCTACGAGCTCGCCGAGTGGATCAACTCCTCCAGTCCCCTCGCCCGCCAAGGCCGGGACATCATCCCCCGTGCCACCATCGAGAAACCCCCCAGCGCCGAACTCCGCCCCGACCAGCGCGACCAGGACACCCTCCCCCCTTACGAAATCCTCGACCCCATCCTCCAACTCTACATCGAGGAACAATTGAGCGGAGCCGAGATCATCGCCCGCGGCTACGACGAAAAAACCGTCCGCTGGGTCGTCCGCCGCGTGGACCTCAACGAATACAAACGCGCCCAGGCCGTCCCCGGCCTCAAAGTCACCAGCCGCGCCTTCGGCCTCGGCCGCAAAATGCCCGTCGCCCAGCGCTTCGTGGATTAATCCGCGACCCCGACCAAAACCTCATCGAGACTTCTGGGTATCTATGAGTTACGTCTCAACAACCAATCAGAAATTCCTGGCGACACTTGAGGACTGGTTGCAAGATCAGGATGAAATTCTGCTTCTCATCCGTTATTCTGCCGCCGCAGGCAGCAAGGAATTTGAATTCTTCCCCTCATTCTCCAAGCTGACAGAAAGGATACGTAAACTGCCACCACGGACTTGCGTCACCGCTTTCAAGCAGCCACAGCTACCGCTGCGGGGAATTATTGACGACTCCTTCATCAATAATTGTCTAAAGGCTGTTTCCGATGGTTCTGAATTTTTGATTGTGGAAACTATTCGTCGTACTTATGGCAGCATTTCATCGTTTCATTACACTGCAGGAGAGTCACAAGCGGAATTGCGAGAGGAACTGGAAAATTTGCGTGGCTATACCGTCGCAGTAGGACCTTATCCCCCGTGGCACGATTCCAACGACGTTGTATCTGCCGTAGTACCAGATGAAAACGGAGCAGTGACTACCGGAATTTATTAATCGCCTTCAAATCACGCGCATTCGGACTTGGGACTTCGTCATTCTTTCGTCATTCGTCATTCGGATTTCGTCATTTACTCAAACTGCTTCCTAAACCCCGCAAACTCCTCCCGTAGCGCCGCAATCTCCCCCTTCAGCGCGCTCACCTCCGCCTCCATCAAATCCATCCGCGACTTCTGCGTCACTGGCGCACCCGCACCTGTCACCGGCTCCGAAGCCACACTGCTCACCGGCGCCCCTGCCTCCTCCGCTGCCGGCTCACCCGAAAGCAACTGCACATACCGCCGCTCCTTCTGGCCCGGACTATGCGGCAGAATCCGCACCAGCGGATCGCTCCCTTCCATCAATTTCTGCAAACACGCCTCCACCTCCTGCGTATTCGCAAAAGCATTCATCCGCTCCGTCCGCGTCCGCAATTCCCCCGGCGTCTGCCGTCCCCGCAGCATCAGCACGCACAACACCGCGATCTCCCCCGGCTCCAGATCATACGCATCCGGCAGATTGTGACGAAACTTCTGCACCCGCGACCCCGCCCCCCACACCATCGTCGCCAGCTTCTTCTCGCGCAACGCATCCAGTCCCTGCTCCACCACCTTTTCGTCATAGCTCGTCACCGGATCGCGCGCCGTCGTCTGGTTGCAAGCCGCCGTCAGCGCATGCAAACTCAACGGATACCCTTCCGGCGTGATCCGCTCCTTCTCAATCAAACACCCCAAAACCCGTGTCTCCAGCGCAGAAAGTACAAAAGCCATACCGACAAAATATCAGCCTCCCCCCGCCCGCACAACACCCGTTCCTTTTCACCAAAAAACAAAATTCTAACGCTGGCTCCCCTTTTCCGCCCTCCGCCCTCATCCCTCCGCCCTAACAAACATGATTGACCCTTTCCCTTCGCAATATTATGCAATCAACGTGTCTTAATGACACATCCAACAGTGCCCCGACCCGCCCATCGGACCACTTAAATTTATTGGGCAACAAAATCAGTCAGTCACCACCCCGTTACAACATGGCAAAAGTCTCCCTCAAAAACGTTTACAAAATCTACCAAGGCGACAAAGGCAAGGACGTCACCGCCGTCACCGATTTCAATCTCGAGATCATCGACCGCGAGTTCATCGTCTTCGTCGGCCCCTCCGGCTGCGGAAAATCCACCACCCTGCGCATGATCGCCGGCCTCGAGGAAATCAGCAAGGGAGACATCTCCATCGGCGACCGCCGCATCAACGACGTCCCGCCGAAGGATCGCGACATCGCGATGGTCTTCCAGAACTACGCGCTCTACCCCCACATGTCAGTCTATGACAACATGGCATTCGGCCTCAAGCTGCGGAAATATCCCAAGGCGGAAATCAACAAGCGTGTCACCGAAGCCGCAAAAATCCTCGGCATCGAGACCATGCTTGATCGCAAGCCAAAGGCCCTCTCCGGCGGCCAGCGTCAGCGCGTGGCGGTCGGCCGCGCCATCGTCCGCCAGCCGAAAGTCTTCCTCTTCGACGAACCCCTCTCAAATCTCGATGCAAAAATGCGCGTCCAGATGCGCACGGAGATCACCAAGCTCCACCAGCGCCTCCAGGCGACCATGATCTATGTCACCCACGACCAGATCGAGGCCATGACCATGGGCGACCGCATCGTCGTCATGAAGGATGGCCTCATCCAGCAGATCGACGCCCCGCTCGCCCTCTACAATTTTCCAAAGAACCTCTTCGTCGCAGGCTTCCTCGGCAGCCCGCCCATGAATTTCCTCAACGGCAAACTCAAGGACGGCCCCGGCGACACCGTCATCTTCAAGGAATCGGGCGAAGGCGTGCTCGAGATCAAACTCGCCGACCGTAAATCCGCAAAAAGCTACGTCGGCAAGGATGTCGTCCTCGGCATCAGGCCCGAGTCCATCGAAATGGCGACCGACGCCGAAAAAGTCCCCGGCAGCCGCTTCCAAGCCGTCGTCGATCTCGTCGAGCCCATGGGCGCCGAGACGAACTTCTACCTGCAAACCGGCGCGCACACCATCATCTGCCGCAGCGAAGCCTCCGTGGACCACCGCGAAGCCGGCCACCGCCTCCAGTTCGACATGAACACCGCCAAGGCCCACCTCTTCGACCCCGTCTCCACCAAACGAATCGAATAGCCGCCAGGCGAAGCCTGCTTGAAAGTAGCGCATGCCTCCGGCTTGCCGTCGAAAGCTCTCAAGCTGAAAGCTTGCACCGATATTTAGAGCACTTCTGGTTGGTGGTGAAAATTCCGCGTTTTGTAACCACAGCTACGCAGCGCACTCTTCACTTCCTAAATGCTAAATCCTAAATCCTAAATGCTAAATATTAATTAACTCAGCTCTTCCGGAAAA
>Ga0206937_10111_pt1 | contig 26164 bp, 33 predicted proteins | sample Alteio_BWOrgHeat_11_FD_152923 | JGI IMG/M metagenome (GOLD analysis project Ga0206937, IMG submission 152923) | Enriched cells from forest soil in Barre Woods Harvard Forest LTER site, Petersham, Massachusetts, United States -... | ecosystem: Environmental > Terrestrial > Soil > Temperate forest >... | reverse complement strand
TGCGGTAAACGGCTTCGATGCCGGTGCAGTGCGCTCCGATCAGGTAGGAGACTCCGAATCCCTTGAGTTTTTCGGCGGTCCAATCGAGTTGCTGGTCGGAGGCGGGAAAGAGGTGAAATCCGCCGATGAGGGCGTAGACAGGTGTGTCCGGAAATTCTTTTTCAGCAAAAGTGAGCGTGTTGACCACGCCGGCGTGACCGCATCCGGAGACGAGGACGAGTCCTTTGGCGGTATTAATGACGAGCGACTGATCTTCGGGAATATTGTCTTCGACCAGCCCGGCGGGGGTTTGCACCTGGCCGACGACGGACCAATTTCTTTCGGGAAAGGGACGCGGCACTGGGCCAGTGAGCCAGGCGCCGGGAAACAATTCCACGAAGGAATCGTGTTCGATGAACTTTCCGCCCGTTGCCTCGTATTCCTTGCGCAAAGCGAGCATGACGTTACCTTCCTTGCCATCCGCAGGACGGCTGTAGAAGATGCCCTTGCCGACATGCACGACGGAAAGCGCGGAGGGATTTTTCTTCATGAACTCGCGGCGCAAAGTCAACAATCCGCCGACGTGGTCGCTGTGATTATGGGTGAGGACGACCTCGCGGACATCGCTCAAATCGATTTTCAGGTCGCGGATGTTCGACAGTACGGTGTCAGGCCGTGCGCCCGTATCAACCAGAATGCGGTGGCCATCGGCTTCGACGAGCGCTGCGAAACCCCATTCACCAATTCCTTCGTCGGCAAGCATGGTGGAGAGAATCGTGATCTTGAGATTCTGGACCGCAGGATGCGCGGGAGATTGCGCGAGAAGTTGAAGGCTACCGAACAGCAGCAAAATTGCCAGCGTGAATCTTGCGATACTTGTGGTCGGCATGCGAAAGAGTATAGACCGAAAGAAAATCGTTGGGCCGGAACTATCGCGGCTGGAGCCGAGCTCGACTGGAAGCAGGCTCGGCCCGCAGCGGTCGCACGGGATGGACGGGGGCACAACCAGGCCCTCGTGTCGAGCTAATAGTGGGGCTTCGCGGATTACCCTTGCGCAAGCCAAAACCCGGGTTGGGTGGGCAGTTTCCGGCGTTGGTAGCACACCTGAAGGGCTCGAAACGCTTGTGGTGCAAAGGTTGGCAAGCTGGTACCGTTGAAACAACGGTGAGATAGCGGCTTTGGAAGCGCTGCTACTCCCAGATCGTGGGCCCGTTGTCCGGAGAATGCAATCCATGCAAAAACAGAAGGGTTTCTCACTGATCGAACTGCTGATCGTGGTAGCGATTATTTTGATCATCGCCGCGATCGCGATCCCGAACCTGCTGCGCGCGCGTATTTCAGCGAATGAAGCGTCAGCCGTGGGTTCGGTGCGTACCATCAATACAGCGCAAATCACTTACAACTCAAGCTACTCGACGGTAGGTTTTGCCAGCTCATTGGCCTCTCTTGCCGGAACAAGTTGCGCACCTCCGACTTCGGGCGGCGCTTGCCTGATTGATACCCAGCTGGCTGGGGGCACGAAGAGCGGTTACTCGTTCGGTATCTCGGGAGCGACAGGTACGCCGGTGGCGACCTACAGCATAATTGCAGCGCCGATCGCGCCGAACCAAACTGGCACGCGCTACTTCTGCTCGTTCGCAGATGCGGTGGTTCGCTTCAGCCCGACAACGGCAATTGCAACCTGCGACTACTCCGTTTCGCCGCTGAACCAGTAAGTCGTTTTTCTTGCGGGATGGTCTTCCAAGGTTTCTGTGTGCCCGCTTGTCGCCCGCGGCTTCATCCACATCTTGGGCATGGGGATTGTAGTCCCCACTCAATCGCAAACTACGCGATTGAGTGGGGCACCCGACCATACTGGGATTTCTGATCCCGATTTCACTCACAGCCCCGCTGCGGGGCATTCTGAGTGTAATCGCCTGTTTTCGTCAACCACGATTTCGAGTGAGCGTAAAATTAAGGTTGTTCATTAGACTGAATGGCGCACACAACCCAACTCGTTCTCGCTTTCAGCATTGGTCTGCTGATGGTTGCTGTTGCCTTCTGTCAGTCCGATCCGGCAACGATCCAGTCCAGATCTCTTACGATAATCGTGACCGATTCGAACGGCGCAGTAATTCCTCGTGCCGATATTGTCGTCGCTCGTGACTCGAATCGAATGTCGGCGCAGACGGGCATGGCTGGGGCCGCATACCTAAGAATTCCGCCCGGTCAATATGTCATGACAGTTTCCGCCCATGGATTCAAGACGGCTAAGTTTACCGATTACGTTGTCACGTTTGACTCGCCTGCTTTGTCGAAGATAGTTCTCGACGTTGCGGCTGCGACATTCACTGGTGGTGATGGCGTGCCGCCGGAGGTGCCCACCACAACGTCTGAGTTGCAGAGCAAAATAAACCCACCCTCAGTTGAACGCGTGCAGGAATCGAAGCGTGACTGTTCCACCAATCATTTCGTGATGCACAAGACTCCTTGTCTTTGTGGAAAGGTCTTAATCGCGTCTGGGGATATTGGCGTTAGTCCCGCTCAGATGGGTCTAGATGACACGGTGGATGTTGAACTCCGCAATAAGAGCGGGAAGATGATTGAGTCGAAACGGTTGCCATATAACAGCGAACGTGCGTTTTGCTTTTCTGGAAAGCCGAAGGGAATGTATGCATTGGCGTTTGTGTTGTACGAGTCCGGCAAACCACAGCCTGCTGCTGTGTTTCCGACGAAGTACACAGCGAAACCTAACGACACATGCAATGCCATTTATCTTGTGCGGCCTGTCTGTCCAAAATAACGGGAGGCCTCGTACTTAGCGAAAAATCTCTATTACACTCAATGACCCGCCGGTCACGTTCCACGCCAGCCCGACGGCGTAGTTGGTGTAATTGCCTGATTTCAACAGTTTGCCTTACGCCTCTTCCGATGGGAAGATAATCGAGCCATGCGAGTCAAGCGATCGAGGTTGCTGAAGATAGCGGCAGCGATAGCTGTCACCGCTCTTAGCTTTTGGCTCGTGCAACATGTGCGAGAGCGACACAAAGCGGCAGAACGCGAAGCGTACTACCGGACCGTGCTGGCGGAATACACGAGCGCATTAAAACCCGGAATGACCCGTAAGCAGGTCGAGCAACTTCTTCAGACTGATGGAAAACGGTTCAGGCAGATGTGCTGTGTTGCGAGTTTCAGAGGCGAACACGTAAATTCCGTGGATGCAGGTTGGGACGATCTGGTCAAAATCGGCGAGGAGAGTGCTCCGTGGTTTTGCGGCGAGAATAACGTGTACATTGCTTTCGAGTTCAACCCCAAATCACGGGGAGAGCTATCCAAGACGAACGTTTCAGACATCCTGAAGAGCGTGGCCGTTTTTCATCAACTCGAAGACTGCATGTGATGGCTGACGTAACATCTCTATAGCACCAACTACGCCCGATTCGGGTCAATGAGTGAAATTGCCTGTTAACGTCAGTGATCAGTGATTAGCAACCTTCGGATTTACGTTCAAGGTTCAGGGAGAGTGATACCATCTTTCGTGTTGGCGAGTAGCATTCTGCTGCCATGAATAATCCCGCCAAGAAGGACGCCAGAAATGCATCTTCCGGTGTGGCGCCGCGTAGCCTTGTTTGCAGGCTTCGTTGCCGTCGCTCTGCAGGGTGCTTCGTTTGTTGCATTCTGGTGCTGGCCTAACATTAGCCGCGATAACGTGCTCCTCGGGTCTTGGGCACGGCTTGTATTTGGCTCGTTCATTGTTGCGGTGCCTTGTGTCCTCGCCGGGAAAGGGGCGTCCCGATGGTGGCTTCTTGCGTTGTCTGTCCTCCTATTCGTTGTCTGTTTTTTTCTAGCGAATATCCCCTGAGAGTCAGGTAGGAAGACTACTTCGTAGGCCTCGTCAGAAACGGCGTCGTTTCGTCAGTTGGCGAAAAATCCCATTACACTCATTGACCCACTGGTCATATTCCACGCCAGCCCGAGAGGCGTAGTTGGTGTAATTGCCTGTTTTCGTAAACCGAGACACAATGGCTTGCACCGCTGGATTTGCCTAGGAACAACATCGTTGACAGTCGGCCTTACGCTCCCTAGCATAGAGCGGTTCCAATGAGCCGATCCCATCGTCTAACCTTCTCGGTTACCGTATCGACCTGTTAGGAGTTAACCATGCGGCGTAGTCTCCTCTCGCTAACTCTGAGTGTCCTCGCCCCCGCCTTTTTATGCTTTTTGCCGATAGAACTGGCGCGCGCGCAAACCGAAACCGTCCTTCATAGCTTCGGCGGCCAAGCGGGCGATGGACTCTACCCGTCCGCGGGCCTCGCCCTCGACAAGTCCGGCAACGTCTACGGCACCACCAATCAGGGCGGCGCTCAAGGCCTCTACGGCACGGGCGCCGTCTTCGAGGTAACCTCCGGCGGCGCCGAAGAAGTCCTCTACAGCTTCAACTACCAGATCGACGGCGGCTCTTCTAACGCCGGCTTGATCTTCGACAAGAAAGGCAATCTTTACGGAACAACCGGTGGTGGCGGAAGCGGGGGTTTTGGCTCAGTTTTCGAGTTGACTTCGCAAAATACCGAAAAGGTGCTTTACAGCTTCCGCGGCGGGCCGGACGGCGGAGAGTCCTCGGGCAACCTGGTCCGGGACGCAAAGGGCAATCTCTATGGCACCACATACTGGGGTGGCACTCAAAATTATGGAGTTGTTTTCAAGTTGACCTCGAAGGGCGTAGAGACTCCGTTACACAGTTTCACCGGTCCTCCAGCCGACGGCTACTACCCGACAGCGGGCTTAGCCTTGGATAATGAGGGCAATCTCTACGGCACAACGCCCTTTGGCGGAGCGAATGGTTATGGCACAGTCTTCGAAGTGACCTCGGATGGCTCCGAGAAGCTCCTCTATAGTTTCGGCAACTATCCTGGAGACGCGATCGGCCCTGAAGGCGGACTGATCCTCCACAATAAAGGCACCCTCTACGGTACTACCTCCGCGGGCGGCGCAAATAATCTCGGCACTGTCTTCGAACTAACTCCCGACGGCACGGAGAAAATCCTGTACAGCTTTGGAAGCCACGCGGGCGACGGTTACGATCCTGAGACCGGCAACTTAGTCTTCGATAAGAAGGGTAACCTCTACGGCGAAACGGTCCGCGGTGGCGCGACTGGTTGTGGCACTGTCTTCGAATTGACCCGCAAAGGCATCGAAAAGGTGTTTTACAGCTTTGGCGCTCAGCTCGAAGACGGGTGCTATCCCCAAGGGGGAGTGGTTTTGGATGCGGAGGGCAATGTTTACGGCACCACGTTCGAGGGTGGCACTTGGGGTGTTGGCACCGTGTTCAAGGTGGTTCCGTAGGAGTGTTAAGCGGAAAAAGTCGATTGATGATAAATCGCGATTACACTCATTGACACTCCGACCGGGGGTGAGTGTAATTGCGTGTTTGCATCAGTTGATTTCCGGTTTGAAGTTAAACCTCCAACGAAAGTAACCGTCTGATGTAGAATTCTCCGGCGAATCAAGTGCCGCTTCAGCAGGAGTGACCGTGAACTACGCCCGCATTGCAGTGGCCTCTCTCGGGGCTATGGTCGCCTACTTTGTCTATGGCTTTGCCATGTTCGCTGCATGGCCATCCATGAAAACAGAATTCATGAAGTATCCCAACGTCTATCGTCCCAAGGACGAGATGATGAAGGTAATGCCCTACGGCATGATCGCCATCCTCATCGCCATCGTGGTCATCGCGATTCTCTATGCAAAGATCTATAGCGCTGGTGGCGGCATCGTATCAGGCATATACCTCGGCGCACTCATCGGCCTTTTCTCTGTCTGCACCTTCGCGATCCACAACTACATCAACCTGAACATCGGCCTTACGCTGACCATCTACCAGTCCATCGCCTACTTCATTCAATGGGTGATTGTGGGCGCAGCCATCGGGCTCATCTACAAGCCATCGTAGATTTTGTCGGGAAAACAGGGTTATCGAGAGGCGAAGCTTTTTGCGAAGTTGCCAGGGGCTAGAAAGAGAGCAGCGACGCCCGCGCAAAGGTCGGCATTCGTAGTTCGCAGCCACTTATTTCAACGCGGGACTCTTCTCAGGGTTACTCGGCAAGGAATCGAAGATGAAGTAATGCCCCTGTCCGCATCGAAACAGGTTAAGTATGATTTTTCCTGAAACGTTCTGAATTGAATCCTGACCACAAATGGGACAGAACTTGGGGATATTGGCCGTGAGCTTATACGTCACTCTGTCATGGTAGGGCGCTTTGGAATGCTCCATTGTGATGCATGTCACAGGCAAGTGTGACGGCAACAGATGGCTTGAAGCGGCCCAAGTCAGTCTGTAATTGGTGAGAAACGCCATTTTACTCATGACGGCGTCTCCATCCCACGTCCGCGGGCCTATTACCTTCGTACCGCGCGCTTGTGCCAATCTACGATTTTCTTCCAATCTCCTGCCCGATACTTAGTATGTCGCTGGAAATGACGGGTTGTTGCTCGGCCATTCTCGCCGAACAGCGACGCTCACCGCCGGCTGAGAAGAGAGCAGACACTTCGGAAGATTGCCCATGACGTTTTGTTATCTGCAGGACAACAAGTGTTCCCAGAAGTGCCGGCTTTCAGGCTCCACGAGTTTTCTATCTCTGGCGAGTCTGTTTCTAGTCCTGGCCGCGGCCTCCGTCTGCCCTTCGATTGCGCGGGCGGCGGACGAAGTCACGACACTCAGATCCGTCAAGAGCTCAGACCCATCACTGCGATACGATTCGATCGACTGGTTCGTTGATTTCAACGCGATGGATCGGCGGCACCGCGATCTTCTCCCAGCTCTTCCATCGGTCAAAACGCCGATGGGCGAGGCAGGTGCGTTTCATGAAAATGAATTCCTTCCGGTCTCCGGGGCAACGAGCACAGCGAATCCATCTTCTGCGATCTTCAAAACCGATCGGTGGCGCACCAACAAAGCGGTGATCGCATCGAGCATCTTTGAAGCGGCATGGCTGACTGCTGACGGGATTACGACGGCGGGTATGAGCCGGGGTGCACGCGAGGTAGGTTCGACTTGGGCCTACGGAAGGCATCCGACGCCGGGCCGGACGGCTGCCATGATGGCTGCTGAATTTGTGGGCGTTGAAGCGAGTTCGTATGTGTTGCACAAGATGAAAGCTCCGAAGTGGATCTATATCTCACCGATGGTTATCAGCGGAAGCCTCCACGCCTCCGGAGCAATCCCTAACATGAAAATTGGACAATGATGCGCCGGGCTCCAGTGAAATGTTAAGGCGATTGGACGCGAGCGCTTGAGTTACATTACCCGTTTCAGCGTGACGTTTGCGAAATGATGGATCTGGCTGTTCTCCAGATTGTCGATGAGCCACTGCCAGCTATCTTTCTTTTTGTCATAGCTGAATGTTGTGTGGATCTGATTGGCGGGTGAGATTCGGAAGATGAAAGGAATGGAATCTCCGGCCTGAGTGGCGCGGGCGATTACTTCTGTCGAGAGGGCATCGCCGGAGGTGGAATCCAGCCATAGGCAAGTGTATTGTTGGGCCTTCGAGTCCCAGCCTATGTAGACAATTGCCTCGTATGCGGCACCGCCCTTGGCATTCTTTTCACGTGAGATCTCGTGGAGTTGGAGGTACTCGCGGTTGAGGACCCAAGTGGCCTGGACATCGTGGGTGGTTTGCCTGGCGGCGATTGTTCCTTCGAGAAGCCAATTGCCCGCCAGACGGTCGAGGAGTTCTGCTGCTGCAGCTGTAGGGTCCTGCCTGGCTGGGGAGGGAAGTGAGCAGAACACGATGCATATCAGTAGACAGAATATCGCGCGAACGAGGCGCATATCAGACTCTCCTGTATCGGGTGCGCAGGCCCTTACTCGGTTCCGTAGCTTGCAAGAGGAATAATAATGGATTGGTGGGGAAGGGAAATGCTCCTCAGCGGCTAAAGCCGTATTCAAGTAGAGCGGTTATCGCAGCGCTAAAGCGCTGCGCCACCCAAATGCCGACAACCAAAATGCCGCCAATCAAACGCCGCCAACTAATCCCGCCAACAAACGCCGCCAACAAATGCCGCTAACAAACGCCGCCAAACAAACGCTGCCAACTAACGTCATTCTTGATCTGACTTTTTTCGCATAGGCAATGGGTGGCTTGGGCGCGGCGGAGGCATCCATACTCAGCTATCAGTTAGGAATGTCGAAGCCGGTTTTCCTGAGGACTGACAACCGAGGGTGATGAACGATCGGCATAGATCAAGTCTTCGCCAAGCTGAAGCGCAAACTTGTCTGAACGCTCTGCATTTGACGAAGAGGATGGGGAAAGGGGCTTCTCGTGGAAGCCCCTTTGCGTGTTTAGCGACGGACTTATTTCAAAGGCTGAACGATGATATCTTGCACGCCGGTGATGGGGTAGGGCGATCCCGGCGCCTTCTGGTGAGTGGTAGGAGTGATTGTGTAGACGAGTAACTGACCGGCCGTGTTGCTGATGGCGTAGAGGTGGTTGTCATTATCCCAGAACATCTGGTTAACCGGTTCTTTGGTGAGCAGGGCCGTGTAATGGGTGACGGGATTGGAGCCGTTGAAATGAAAAATTTGTAGACCTTCCTGACCAGCGACGGCAAGGAGTTGGCCCGAAGGCGACATCTTCATGTCATAAGGGTTCGAGATTTTGGTCGCCGGCATAGTCTTATAGGTGCTGTTGGTAGTCAGATTGCCGTTCGCGTCGGCAGTGAAAACCGCGATCTGCACAGGCCCAGGGGCGCAGCCGGGTGGGTTAGCGGGCTGCTCGAGCATCGCAAGGTTGTTGGTGGGGTCGGCCACCGTGAGGTCCGGATAGTAGATGCGCACTCCCGGAGGAGGCGTCGGCTGAACATTAAATTGACTGGCGATGGAATTGAGGAGCCCACTGCTCTCGCGCTGAAATGCGTAGATGTTGGGGTACATGCAGCCAGACTGATCGGCCGAATACGCGTAGACGTTATCGCCGATAAAAAATGTGCTTGTGTAGTCGCCAGGAAACGCACCGGTAATAGTGTTCCCCAGATAGTTGAGTGCTCCGGAAGACTTATCGACAGCGTATGAGGCCGTTTCGTTGTTGTTATCGGCGTCGAGTTCCATCGCGTAAAGATCGCTTCCGGTATGGTCAAAGAACAAGTTGGCTGCGAAAAGGCACTGATTACCCGGCTGAACGCACGGAGTTGAAGTGACGTAGGTCAATGCGCCATTCGATCCGATCTTGAAAGTGTCAATATTCGTCGGACTCGAATTATCGGTAGCCATGAGGTATTTTCCGTTGACCGCCAGGGAACTGACGTTCTGCGGGAAGGGCGAGCCGGGTATAGGAGTGAGCGCGCCGGTCGAGCTGGCGGAATATCCGACGACGGAATTCGGGTTGCCATTTCCGGTGCCGGCCGCGACGTAAACGTAAGCGACCGAGGAGCTACTGAATTGATCGGGTTGGGAATCGGCCGAAGGCGAGCTCTGTGCGGAAGCGGACGCTGCGCTCAACGCTGCGCAGAAGCAAAGGGTGGCGAAGGGCTTGAACATCGAAATGGCTCCTACTGGAAGTAAGTCTGTGCGGTGATTCGATGGTGAGAGATAAGGGGCAGTTGTATCTGAAACTTCCTTTGCTTCGCGCTCGCTACAGGATCTTCGCCGGTGCGCGAGGGCTGGGCAGGTGGATATGATTGAAGAAACTTCGACTTTTTACCGCTTTGTAAGTCCGGCCGTGGAAGTGGGTATTTGAGGAGGTATATTGTGGTTCCCCGTGTTTCCTAAGGGGAATACCGTAGTGGAGAATTCAATGGGAGTCGTCACCATTGTGGAGTTCGTTATACTCATCCGCTATGATTCCCCGCATTGCCGTAGGTTTCGCACTTCTCTTACTTGTGGTTTTTGCTCAATCACAACCCGCACCCGCACCTGCGGATGCGGATGTACGGGAGGCGCTCGTCCATTTCATTCGGGCCTTCGATGACTTAGATTGGGAGCATTTCCGGCTCGCGTTCGATGACAATGCCACAGTGTTCTATCCACGTGCGATGCCGCGACGAGCCAACGGCCGTGTCGAGTTCGAAAAGGCTTTCAAGACGGTGTTTCAGCAGATACGCGGCAGCAAAACTGCCGCTCCGTACATGGACATTCAACCAAAGGAGTTGAGAATACAGTTATTCGGAGACGTAGCGATTACAACCTTTCATCTCGACGATAGACCAGGGTTCCTCAATCGACGAACTATCGTCCTGAACAAAACGGAGAAAGGTTGGAAGATCGTGCATCTGCACGCATCGGAGGTGTCCGTAATGGGTGTTGGACCGTAGCTGGCATAAAATCAGCGATTGCGCTTGCTGACGCCCCGCAAAGTGGGGCTTTGAGTGTAATTGGCTGATTTCATCGGCCCTCTGCCTGGATAACCTCGTACAAAACGAACGACCACAATAGCAGTGACCCGACGATCGCGAGAAGCCACATTTTGCTTCCTCGTTGTACCGCAAGCATGGCACAGCAAAGTGCGGCTATCTCAATCACCAAAGGCTCAAAAAACGACAGGTCGTCGGGAGAATACATCAATGCAAACACAACGAGCGAAATGAAGGACAACGCGATACTCAAGAAGCCCAGTTCTCTACTTCCTCTACTTCTTCTTCTCTTTCTCACGCAAGCCGCTCCTCGGGCTTTGGGATTCCGCGATAAAGGAACAGGCTTCCGCACAACCGAAGAAGGCTGGACGTGCCCAAAACGCAGGAAGCATTATGTTAGGGGGCTATTGGCCTGTCAATCTGGAAGCAGTTGCCTTCGTAAGAAGAAACTTCGGCGGGCCGGCTGAGGGAATTGTGGGGGGCAACTGGTGGTCTAGTGTCGTGTGAACAATCTGAGGCCGCCGGATTCGCGGGGGTAGAACGGCAGGGTGTTTGAAGATTCACAACTGCGGTCGCTGACTCTTGTATCGGCTAAGCGAGTAATGGGAGGCGCCGGCAAACATCTCCATCTGGGGATAAGTCGCCTAGCAGCAACTACACGGAAAAGAAACCTCATCCCGCAATTGTTCTGTCGGGCTAACTTCTGAAGCGTCGATGATGTTCGGTCCCGTTCCATAGCTCGAAGCCTCCGCGGAACGCGTTCTCGTTGTTTCCGAGGCGGGTGCCGGGTGGAAGCTTCTTGAGCTTCTTCGCGTTGCCTCCTCCCAGCACAACCTCTTGCGGTTCCAGTGCGGCCCGCATTAACGAGACTACCTTCTCAACCTCGCGTGCCCATTTCTTCCGACCCAATCGCTTCAGGCCGCGAATCCCGAGATAATCCTCATAGGTTTTTCCACGCTTGTACGGCAAGTGAGCCAACTCCATCGGTTCTACTATTCCGTCAGCGATCATGGCGGAGCCCAATCCCGTGCCCAAGCCGAGGAAGAGCAACCTGCCCTTTTTATAGCTGCCGAGTGCCTGCATGGCGGCGTCATTGATTATCTTCACGGGTCGTTTCAGGGCCGTACGAAAATTGAAGCCCACCCATCCTTTTCCGAGGTTATGTGGCTCTCGGAATGGTCTTCCGTGCACGACAGGTCCTGGGTAGCCAATCGACACGAGATCATACGGAATGTTTTTCACCGCGGCCTTCACCTGGCGGACCATCGCGCGGGGGGTCAAAGTTGGACCGGAAGGAATTAGGATGGGCTGCTTCATCCCAGTGACGAGCAGCTTTACGTGTGTGCCGCCAACATCCAGGACTAGAATTCGCGGATTTGTCTTCATCTCATCGTGCCCCTCTTATGGAAGGCGACCAACCGTGGCGGTGCGTACGGTGTCTGCCCTCGGGCTCAACGATAATTCAGAACGGATCGGGTCGCCATGATTGTTGTCGAAAAAATCACACGCATGGTGATTCGGCCGCTTCGGGCTGTTGGTTGTGTTGGGCAGGGAAGTGCGGCTGGAACCGGGGCGCGCCGGTGGTTGTTTTTCCGGCATTCTGGAGCGGCGGAGTAAATAGGGGTGCAAGCCAAGGCCTGCACCCCAAAATCATAGGTCGATTTCCTGGAATTATCCTTTAGGTTACGGTGAAGGTTTGCGAGCTGGTTGCCTTACCACCTTTCGTTGTGATTCCGATTTTGCCAGTCTTGGCACCAGCCGGAACAATGGCGGTCACCTGGGAATCGGAGTTCACGGTGAAGCTGGTCGCTTTGACTCCGCCGAAGGTAACGGCCGAAGCCTGGGATAAGCTCGTGCCCTTGATCACAACCGAGGTCCCAACCGCGCCGCTGCTCGGGTTGAACGAGGAGATGGCTGGGATGATTTTGTAGACCTGGGGCGTTGCAAGATTCCCGCCGGGCTCGAGCACAGTGATTTTTCCTGTGGTGGCACCGGAATCGACGGTAGCGGTCAAGTAATTGTCGGTGCTGGCCACGAATGATCCTGCTCCTGTACCGAATTTCACACCCGTGGCATTGGAGAATCCCTGGCCAAGAACGGTGACAGTATCATTTACCTTTCCTGAGTAGTAAACAAACTGCTCGGCGAAAGGACTGAGCCCGTTGTCGAAGCTGTAGATCGCTCCATAAGCCGTATGAGCTCCGCCGTGAAATGTCAATCCATAGATCTTGCCGTTGGTGTGCAGGAGCGGAGTGGGAAAGGGGGTGTCGCCGGTCGCAGTTGCGAAATTGTGGAGAACGGTGATGTTCTTGCCTGCCGTGTCGATCTTGAAGAGGGTGCCCACCCCGTTGGCTCCGCCGACGGAAGCCACGCCATAAAGGAATCCGTCGCTGCCCTGCACCAGTCCCGCGAAAGGCGTTGCGCCGTTTACCGGGCTAGTGGTGCTGAAGTTGTAAAGAGTCACGAGCTTTCCGCCAGTAGTCATCTGAAAGACGGTGCCACCATTGTTAGTTCCGCCTGTCGAGCATGTGCCGTAGAGCTTGCCATCCACGCCCTGCATCAGCGGACTGTATGGCGAATAACCCTGCGATGTGCCTCCAAAGCTGTGGATAATCTTCAACTTCTTTTTTTTCGGAGAAAACTGAAAAGCTGTGCCCCCATTGAAGGTTCCGCCGTACAGTGTCACTCCATAAAGATTGCCGTCGGTGCCCACCAGTAGCGGTGCGTAGGTCTGCGATGGAATGGTCACGACGACGCTAAATACGCCCGCCGGTGTGAGCTTGTAGAGGATCTGGTCGGTCCCGTTGCCGGTCACGCCGTAGAGATTTCCATCCGGGGCCTGGACTGGGGGGACCTTGGGGTAGGCACCGTCACTGCCGTTGGTGAAATTGTAGAGAACCGACTCGGTGCCGGAAGGCGTGACCTTGAAGATAACGCCGGCATGGCCGCTACCACCCTGATAAGTGGTGCCATAGAAATTGCCGTCAAACCCCATGCTGAGACCGCCCTGCGGGTATTCACCGTGTGTGCCGTCAAAGTTGTAGATATTGGTAAATGTGCCCGATGGCGTGAGCTTGAAGATGTTTCCAAGCAGGCCCGTGCCGCCGCCGGTAGTAGCCCCGTAGATGTTTCCATCCTGTCCCTGAACCAGCATGCTGGGATAGCTGGCGCAACATCCATCTGTTTCATTGAAATCGTGCATGTCATTGTAGGTCTGGGCCTGCGCCGATGCGGCGAAAAGTACCAGTGCAACAACAAAACCTAGATAGCCACGGGTAGACATAGTCATGAGTCGCTCCTGCTCACAGAGGGTTAACTTTCTGCATCACCTCTAGTCACACATGTGAAAAAACGGGGAAGACTGGCTCAAGAAATTGAAGAAAATCTTTCAGGCTGTTGGATCCAAAGGGACGCAGGCGCCAAGGGGCTATAATCGGAAGGCTTTAGGGGACGTTGGAGCCCGATGTTTTCTGTCCGCGTAAGTCCCATGTCACAGAGCTGTAGCCCTAAGTCTTCCCTATTCATGGCACCTATATTCCGGCTGTTGGTGATTGTTTTGTTGTCACTTCTGCTGGTTGGTTGTGGGGGACAGGGAAGCGCGGTTGGAACTTCAGGCTCTTGGGCAGTCGATACCAGCAATACTATTTGGACGATCTCGTTCGGGAGTGGCAAGTCATTTCCGCAATATGGCGCGCTTGATACGGCGTCCGGATATCTGAGGCTTGTTCCCACTACGCAGAGCAACTGGGGCACGTCAGTAGTTGTTTTTCCGGCATTCTGGAGCGGCGGAGTTTATTACCAAGGCACGAACATTGCGGCGTCGCACAGCGTGAGCGGAAATAATCTGGTCATTGATTTCACGGGAACCCTGGGCGGGTTGAACGTTGCAGGGAGACTTACTATCTTTCCGCCAGACCAGCAGATCCATGCGCAGGTGGACATTGTAAGTGCCACCGGGAACGTGGTTCTGGACAAACGTCCTGGCGAAGCTTTTAAGCTGGTGATGCTTTCATCGATGCACATCAGCGACGCGCAGTGGGACTCGCAGTCTGCCTATGCCGGCAGTCAGAGTTATGCATTTCCGGCGAGCGGCTGGATTATTGATCCGCCGGGAAGCGGCACGGTTTTTGGGTCTGACCGGAGGAAGTTCCTCGTGGAAGACGAACGCTCCCACGATGGAGATTTCTTTTCCTACGAGCCAGACGGTGACTGGATGGGTTACAAGCAGCGGCGATCCAAATGACGACAATGTGGGATTCTGGGCTGCATCCGACACCGTCGTCAGTTCATACAGCTACACCTTAACGGCGAAATAGCGCCCGTGGTCGGTGACGACGTCGGGTACGCCGCCCAAGTGACATAGATTGCCTGGTGGCTTACAGACCCAAGTCCTTCATTTGATCTTCATCGTGGCCGAGCCAATGCGCGACTTCATGCCAGACCACACGTTTGATTTCGGCGGGTAAGTCTCCTTTGGAGTGGCGAAGGATTGGGCCGCGAAAAACAAAAATCAAATCGGGGGCCATTTGCACGATGTTGTGGCGGCGCTGAGTTCTGAAGAGTCCGGTATAGCAGCCCAACATTTCATGGCCGGGCGGCAGATTGTTTTTCTTCAGGATGTCGGGCGGCGGCTCGTCGAGGATCTGGATGCCGGGGAAGTCGGGCAGATCTTTGACCTTTTGCGGAAGTGTGCTGTAGGCCCATTCGACGAGGTCTTCGAAGGTGGGAGGATTTGTTGCGCCGGGCATGAGTAACTTTAGCATTGCGCGAATGTCGTAAGTGCCAGTGCAAGAGAGTCCACGGATATGACACGAGCAACGACGCAAGCGATTGCACGCGAGAGTGAGCACGGACATTCTCGTTATTTCGGACGTGGCGGGTGCGTCGCGAACCCCAACTGAAGTTGCGGTGGATGACACGCGCAATTGCAGTTCTTCTCGGCATCGCAACCACCCGCCCGGTGATGGGAATATTCTTCGCCACCAGTAGAGTCACCCACGTTTCACCTGAGCGGTTCTTTGGTATCGCGTTCTGGATTGGTTTCTCGATCAACACGCTGATCGTCGAGCTTTGGCTTCGATCACAGGAGGGAAAGTCTCAAATCGAAAGGATGGCAATGCGTCCGTTGTCACTATAGCAGCGTAGAGTTAACTGCCTGCCGAAAGACCGTCCCCGACATCGTCTTCCGGATCGACGACAGCCGGATTCACTGACAGCCGAAGGGTAAGCCATCGCTGATGAGCCAGTCTACCCTGAGCGTTTTTCGAGCCCTGATCCGTGGAGTATGATGAGCGGAAAAATGAAGAACACCGCCGTCTTGCTCCTGAGTACTCCTATGGCCCTCGCCCGAAAAGGCGTGGTAGCGGCAATCGCCGAGTTCCTGGTTGCGCACAACGGCAGCATCTTGCACAGCGACGACCATCTGGACAGCGAACGCGACCTGTTCCTATCGAGGCTGGAATGGGACCTGGAAGGGTTTGATATTCCAATCTCCGACTTCGACCACCACTTCAAGCCGCTGGCCGAACCTTTCAGGATTAAATACCACCTGGCAATGACAGACTATCGGCCAAAGATAGCGATTCTGGTTTCCGCCTACACCCACTGTCTTGCCGACCTGCTCTACCGGCATAGTACCGGGGACCTGGCGTGCGAAATCATCGCGATCGTGAGTAATCACCCGACCGCCAAACCCATGGCCGACTTTTATCGGATCCCGTTCCACCTGCTGACCAACCCCAATGACAAGCGCTTAAGCGAGCGGGAAATGCTGGAACTACTCGGACAGGATGTGGATCTGATCGTGCTCGCCCGCTACATGCAGATTCTAGGAGCGGATTTTGTCGCTCAGTACCTGTTACGGATGATCAATATCCATCATTCTTTTCTTCCTTCTTTCATCGGGGCGAAGCCTTATCATCAAGCCTTCGAGCGCGGCGTCAAGCTGATCGGAGCCTCCAGCCATTACGTCACCGCCACGCTGGACGAAGGACCGATCATCGAGCAAGATGTGGTGCGCGTTACCCATCGGGATACGGTCGAAGACATGGTGAGCAAAGGCCGCGACCTAGAGAGGGTCGTGCTCTCTCGCGCTGTTCGGTGGCACCTGGAAAACCGCATTCTCGTCTATCAGAACAAGACAGTCGTGTTCGCTTAAGGCGTGAAACGAAGCGGTAAACTGTCGAAAAATCCAATAACGCACCATTGACATTCAAAAGGCGAAACAAAGGCGCAAGCTTGTGCTGACGCCTAGTAACAGCAGTTAATATAGTCCCTAAGGTGACCCGATGAAACGATTCGCACTCGTGGCTCTGCTTGTCGCGGCGGGGTGTGGCGTTCTCAAAGCACAGACTTCTCCACCTGCTGCCATCTTTCACGGGAACTGCGCGAGCGGGCTACTACGGTTTGAAGAATGGTACGCACAGACCCGATTGCCTAGCCATCCGTATGTCGTTGCAGACAAGCGTAAACAACAGATGCTGGAAAACTATCCCAAGTTAAAGTTGCAGATGTCATTGGAAGATGTCGAAAAACTCATTGGCAAACCCGACTTTGCATCAGAGACACCCTCCGCCCATTTGGCTACCGCGCCAGAACCCTCAGATAAGCGGTGTAGCAACGAACTCGCGTATATCCTGAGGAAGAACCACGAAAATATGACCGACATGGAAGATGTCGCCATTTATCTATCTTTTTCTCGCGACGGCAAGCTGTACTGGGCTGCTCCGCAGAACCTGCCGACCCTCAAGCCGTTGGGTTCCCCAACCGAGGGCAGATAGTTGTCGGTTGTCCAAGGGTGGACGCGGCGGGCGATTGTTGGCGTGACATCGCAATACCACTCATTGACGCACTGGTCATATTCCACGTCATCACGAAAGACGTAGTTGGTGTTATTGCCTGATTTCAACAGGCCTTCTTAGAAGGCCATGAAAACGCCATTGTTCTTCGACCTCACAGCGGAAGCATCTTGCCCATCCGTCCATTTTCGGGAACCGCAGGAAGTCGAAGAAATCATTGAAGAATTGCGCGAGCAGAATATCGCCGTCTTCGAGATTGATGGTACTGCGCTTTCATCAACTGAAGCCTTGTTCAAAACGTTCGCAACGGCTTTGAAGAAACCGAAGGGCTGGTACGGAGATGAGGAGTACGCACCTAACTCAAACGCTTTTTTGGAATATCTCGACGATGTCGTTGAGTGGGTTCCCGCCGAGGGACATGTCGTTCTAGTTCGCGGCTCGGAGCAGTTGTGGTGCGGTAGAGCGCGAGTAGCTGGCCTATTGACCGAATGGTGGCAGTTTGCGACTGTTAGCCGTCAAGCCCGCATTCACCTAGTCTTTGTGTGGTGATGGTACGAGCATCTGTCAATTGGCGTAACATCCCCATTACAACTCATTGCCCCGGGAGCGGAGTTTTGAGTGAAATCGAGAGTTAGTTCACGCGATAATCATTTAGCCAAGAGGGTGGCGGGAGTGAAACCGAGTTCCACAGCTCTTTGGTAGCAATTCTTTGCCTGCTCGTTTTCACCCTTCCTGAGTAGCAGCGTTCCAAGATTGTTCCACGCAACAGGGTTGTTCTGCTCGGCAGCTTCACGAAGCCAACGTTCTGCTTCTTGCAGATTCGACAACACGCCTAAGCCGTTCTCGCAAAGAAGCCCCATTAAGCACTGAGCATTGGAGTCCCCCGCTTTTGCAAAAGTCAAAGCGTATCTCCAAAGTTGCTCGTAGTCTTTCTGCTGCAACAGCAGCAATGCAGCCTCGAAATTGTAATTTTTGTTCATGAGACGCCAGCCAGTGCGAATCATTTTAAGGCAGGACCGTCAGTTGGCGAAAAATCGCCATAGCACTAACTCACCGTCGTCAACAGCAGTGCCACTGTCGCCTACATCGTTTTGGCGTCATCGGATCAATCTGAGGTGGGAATAAAAAAGGACAGCCCGGAGCCCCCCAAGGCCGTCCTCCATGAACCCTCCCGGTTAGAAGGGCAACTGGAACTAAGATAGCCGGAAGACGTTGCGAGAGTGTTGCGGTTCCATGAAAATCCCGTGAATTCGGGAGAGACCAAGGTTTCAAAGTCGCAAGGTTTCAAAGTTTCAAGGTTTCGGTGTGCCGGTCCTCTCTCGGATCCGCCGCGAAAACGTGAACCTTTCAAACCTGAACCATCGAAACCTTGTGACATTGAAGCCTTGAAACTTTGATTGTTCAGATATCACAAGTTGATGTGATGGGTGCGCTGCGGCCCTTCCAGTCTGCGCTGCTATATTGATTTGAAAGCTCAGGCCTTAGCCGTTCGATCTGTGGAGGTAGTCATGTCCCGCAAAACCGAGCAATCCCGCAAATTGCAGAAACGCGCCGAGCAGTTTATCCCAGGCGGCGTGAATTCCCCGGTCCGCGCTTTCCGCGCAGTGGGTGGCGAACCTCTCTACATCGTGCGCGGCCAAGGCTCGCACATCTGGGATGCGGACGGAAACGAGTACGTCGATTACATCGGCTCCTGGGGACCTCTTGTCCTCGGCCACGCCGCACCTACGGTGATCGAAGCCGTGATTTCCGCAGCCCGCAGCGGCACCAGTTTCGGAGCATCCACCCCCGCCGAAGCCGACCTCGCCGAACTCGTGATTTCGGCCTTCCCTCACATGCAAAAAGTCCGCTTCGTCAGTTCTGGAACGGAAGCGACCATGTCAGCCATCCGCCTAGCCCGCGCCTACACCAAGCGCAAGTACATCGTGAAATTCGAAGGCTGCTACCATGGCCATGCCGACGCGCTCCTCGTCAAAGCCGGATCGGGCGTTGCGACACTTGGCATTCCCGGCTCAGCCGGCGTTCCCGAAGAATTCACGCAGTTCACGCTCGCGCTTCCCTACAACGACACCGACGCGCTCGAGCAGGTTTTCAAGAAGTTCAGGCACCAGATTGCCTGCGTCATCGTCGAACCCGTGGTCGGCAATATGGGTTGTGTACCGCCCGCCCGCGGATATCTCGAAGCTCTCCGCGCCATCACCTCGCGCGACAAAACTCTGCTGATCTTCGATGAAGTCATGACCGGATTCCGCCTCGCCTACGGCGGAGCGCAAGAGCTTTACGCCATCCAGCCCGACCTCACCACCATGGGAAAAATCATTGGCGGAGGTCTTCCGGTCGGCGCCTACGGAGGCCCGAGCGAGATCATGGATATGATCTCTCCGCTCGGTCCCGTCTATCAGGCTGGAACGCTATCTGGAAATCCCCTCGCGATGGCCGCAGGCTATGCCACCCTGCGCTATCTGCGTGAACACAAAGATATCTACGCGAAACTCGATAAACTTGCCGGCGAAGTGGTCGCGGGAGTTTCCGCAGCCGCCAAAGACGCGGGCGTTTCCATGTGCAACAACCGTGTCGGTTCGATGTTTACATGGTTCTTCGCGCCCGGTCCCGTCACCGACTGGACTTCTGCCGCCAAGTCTGACACCGAAGCCTTCGGACGTTTCTTCCGCTCGATGCTCGAAAGCGGCGTTTACCTGCCGCCCTCCCAATTCGAAGCAGCCTTCCTGGGAGCTGCGCACACCGAGCACGACGTGCAACAGACCGTCGCCGCCGCCAAGCAAGCGTTTGCCGCCGTGCACGCCTGAGACAAAAAAAGAGGGCGCGTCAGTGAAACGCGCCCCCGAAATACATCCAGGAGGAAAAACCTTACCCGCCCAAACCTCAGCGGAAGAAACTTGTCTACCGGCCGAATCCTGCCGACTGCATCGATTGCCGCGAGATATCCGCAGTTGACGCGATACCCTGCATACGCAGTTTGAATTCGTCCGAGTTTGAAGCATTTTCGAGAGCCGTTTCGTAATTCACCAATCCCGCCTGGAACAGATCCCATAGCGATTGGTCAAATGTCTGCATCCCGTATTGCGACGTGCCTGCCGAAATCGCATCGCGGATCGCGCGCGTTTTTTCCGGCACCAGAATGCACTCGCGAATGTAAGCCGTGCTCACCATCACCTCGACCGCAGGCACGCGGCCTTCCGCGTCCGAGCGGCGTACCAACCGCTGGCTGACGATCGCTCGCAAAACCGCGGCAAGCTGCAACCGGATCTGCTTCTGTTCCGGCGGAGGGAAGATGGCAATGATACGGTTGATGCTTTCCACCGCATCCAATGTGTGCAAGGTCGAGAACACCATGTGGCCAGTTTCGGCCGCATGAAGAGCTGTTCCAATCGTTTCCAGATCGCGCATTTCGCCGACCAGAATCACGTCCGGATCTTGACGCAAGCTGGCGCGCAATGCCGCCGAAAATGAGGGCGTATCCACTTCCACTTCGCGCTGGTTGACGTAACCTTTCTTGTCGCGATGGAGAAATTCGATTGGGTCTTCAATCGTGATAATGTGCTCGGCGCGCGTGGAGTTAATACGATCCACCATCGCGGCCAGCGTCGTCGATTTACCGGAACCCGTGACGCCCGTAACGAGTACCAGGCCGCGTGGCATATCGCAGATTTGTTCCACCACCTTCGGCAGGAACAGTTCATCCAGCGCGCGAATCTTCGTCGGAATGACTCGAAGAACCAGCCCCACGTTGCCGCGTTGCTGGAAGACGTTCACACGGAAGCGTCCGAGGCCAGCGACGCCGTAGGCCATGTCGATTTCGGTGGTCTCTTTGAATTTTTGCTTTTGCCGCGCCGACATCATGCTGAAGGCCATGTTCAACATGTCTTCGGCAGAAACGCGTGGCTGGTCGGTCAGCGGAATCAGGTCGCCATCGATCCGCAAATGTGGGTAGTTTCCCACCTTGAGGTGCAAATCGGAGGCGCGACGTTCCATCGCAATACGCAGCAGATCATCAATATTCATGCAGGGACGAGACTCCAGCTACCGTCAGTATCATCCCCTGAATCCGCCCCTTCGACGAGATGACGGAAGTAATGGACCTTCCAGCCGGAATTTTGCCCCGCGGACATCGGTGGCACTGAGCCGTTACTTCGCGCCGGGCACTGAAAAGCCGCCCCGAAGGGCGGCTTGATAACCAAAACATCTCTTCAACTTCTCAACCCATCCCTTCCCTTACGCGACGCTTTCCTTCCTTGCCGGAGGCGTAAATGGCTCATCGAAACTTCCTCCATAAATGCCCGGCACCTTCGAACCCATCGGCCGCAGGTAAGTTGCCAGCTCTCCACGATGATGAATGCTGTGATTGTTCATGAACTGCAGATAAAACGCTGCAGGTAAGTTGAACACTCCCATGAAGTCGATCGGAGTAGACAACTGGGTTGGGGATAAGCCACGCACCTTCTCTATCGCCCGCTTCACTTCACGGTCGTACCACGGCACCAGTTCTCCAATACTCTTCGGCTTGTCGGCCGGAGCGCTCATGCTGAACTTCATATCTGCAATGCCATTCAAGAACTGTACATCGGTATTGGCAATGTGCCATGCCAACTCCCATGCCGTCCGGGCGTTCGGGTCCGGACGGTAATTGCTCTTGCTGTCCGGAATAGCAGCCAACACTTTCTTCGTGGTCTCAACTTCGCGGCCAATTCCATCAAGCATCATCGCGCAATAAGTTGCGGCAAATTCAGGCGTAGGTGCGGACATAAACTCTCCTTGTTAGGCTGGGATTTCTTGCAGGAAAACGCTTACTTCAGACTGACACGCACAACTATAGGCGACCGATCCACCGAGCGCAAACCGCCCCAGCCGCAAAGCGGCGAAAGAGGAAAGCCTGGCACGTAAGTGCCGGGAAACAAACACCACCAAACGGAGTCCCCACTCAAAGCAACGTCAGCTCCGCTCTACACCGCCACTGGCTGCTTCGCCCGCACCGGAACCGGAGTCAACCACTTGTACCGGTCGGCCTTCTCGCCTCGCACCACGCCATAAAACTCGTGCTGAATCGCCTTCGTCATCCCGCCAATCTTCCCCGTGCCGACCGTGATCTTGTCCACCGACCGTATCGACGTGATCTCCGCCGCTGTTCCCGTAAGGAACGCTTCATCGGCCACGTAAAGCGACTCGCGCGGAATCGGCTGCTCGATGATCTTGATCCCCAAATCGCGCGCAATCTGCAAAACCGAATCACGCGTAATCCCAGGCAACACCGAATTTCCCAGCGGCGCCGTCTGCAGTACTCCATGCCGGATCACAAATAGATTCTCGCCCGATCCCTCGCTGACATAACCATTCACATCCAGCGCAATCCCTTCGGCGTAACCGTTGACGATCGCTTCCATCTTGATGAGCTGAGAATTCATATAATTCGCGCCCGCCTTCGCCATCGCCGGCAACGTGTTCGGAGCAATGCGCGTCCACGAAGAAATGCAAACATCGACGCCTTCATTGACGTCCGCGCCCAGATATTTTCCCCAATGGTAGTTGCAGATATAAACCTCGGTCGGCGAATTGAACGGGTTTACGCCCGCCTCGCCATAACCGCGCAGAATTACCGGGCGGATATAACACGGCCACACGCCGTTGTTCCCCACCAGTTCCAGCATGCCCTGCAGAATCTCATCGCCCGTAAACGGAACTTCGATCCGGTAAATGCGCGCCGAATCGATCAGCCTCTGCATGTGTTCCTTGGCGCGGAAAATCGCCGGCCCGCTCGGCAGCGCGTAGCAACGAATGCCTTCAAACACTGAGGATCCATAGTGCACCACGTGCGACATCACGTGGATGGTGGCATCGTCCCAGGCGATGAACTTGCCGTTGTGCCAGACTTTTTCCGTCTTCTGAATGGCCATGAAATCTCCTTCGGTGTTCAAAGATGCGCGGAAGCGGCTGGGGGTTTCCGAATTTCGCTGCAACTTCCCGTGCCAGGCTCTGCCAGATCGATCCTGCAGAATGCGATAAAGCCCGCTGCGGAAGTCTTGCGCCCCACATCGGTCAGGGCAACTTCTTTCGTGAATTATAACGTGCGTCGCCGCCCCAACCCCCACACAAATCGTGGGCCCCGCCTCTCCATCCCGACCGTTCGTCCGGGAGGCAGGGAAGCCCGGGTAGTCCATCACGTTCGGTCGTGACGCAAATCACGGACCGCCCGCCCCGCCTGCTTCTATTTTGAAAATGAAATTCAATTTCAACTTCATATCGGGACTAATTTATGACCTTTTCGCCGCTTTCCCGCTTTACCCCGCGCCCTATCCTTCTGTCATTGTTGTGTTTCGCGCTCTTGACCCTTCGGCCCGCCGTAGCCCAGATTCCGGACATAACCGCTCCTCAGCCCTCGGAAACCGTGGCCAGCGGCGAAACCTGCAGCACCTTTCCCCATCAGATCGCCAAACGCCTTTGGATGTCGGGCCAAATCAACTTTATCGCCCAGGCCCATCCGCCCTTTTCTGCTCGCTATAGCGGTCCCAACAGCCTCCGCCCTGGATACGAAAAGGCTTCCTCGCGCGTCTTCACTCTCTACACCGGTCTGCAGTTAACAGGATCGACCGAGATCCTTGCCGATGTCGAGCAAGCCGGAGGCGGCGGGCTCAGCGCCGCCCTCGGGCTCGCGGGATTCTCCAATCTCGATGCCGTCCGCAATCCTTCCCTCGGCCAGCAGCCCTATCTCGCCCGAGTCATGCTGCACCAGGTGGTCGCGCTCAGCAAAGATCGCATTGAGTCGGAGCCCGGTCCGTTCTCCACGTTTACCGAGCTCCCCGCTCGCCGGCTCGACCTCCGCATCGGCAAATTGGGCACCGTCGATTTCTTCGACGTCAATTCCGTCGGCGGCGACAGCCATCTGCAATTCATGAACTGGGCCGTCGATCAAAATGGAGCCTTCGACTTCGCCGCCGACACTCGCGGCTACACCTGGGGCGCGCTGCTCGAATATCAGCAACGGCAATGGGGATTCCGTTTCGCCGAAGCACTCATGCCCTCGGTCGCCAATGGCATGAATGAAGTCTGGAATCTTCGCCGGGCCCGCGCGGAAAATTATGAGTTCGAACTCCATCGCGGATTCCTGGGCAAACAGCCAGGCACGATCCGTCTCTTGAGCTTTACGAACCACGCCAACATGGGCATTTATCGGGACGCAATCAATCGTTATCTCTCAGGCCTTGACGCAACGCCAGACATCGCCGACCACGCTCCGCACACCACCGTGAAGTACGGCTTCGGCATTAATGCCGAGCAGGCGCTCACCCGCGACCTCACCGCTTTTGCCCGCTTTGGCTGGAACAACGGGAAGACCGAATCGTATGCATTCACCGAAATCGATCAGACCTTCGCCACCGGCCTCGCCCTCAGCGGACGACGCTGGCATCGCCGCTACGACCGCGCCGGCCTCGCCGTCGTTTCCAACGCAATTTCCGGAGACCACCGTCGCTACCTCGAACTTGGCGGCAAGGGGTTCATCATCGGAGACGGTAACCTGAATTATGGCCGGGAAAAGATTCTTGAGACCTATTACACAGCACACCTTTGGCGAGGTTTCTACGCCTCGGCTGGCGTTCAGCACGTGAACAACCCAGCCTACAATCGCGACCGCGGCCCAGTAGTAATTCCGTCTCTCAGGTTCCACGTGGAGTTATAGGTTCGAACTCCGCGAACCAATGTGATGGTCGGCCGGACCGACCCACGAAGCATCGGCGGTGAATCTTCTACCCGGCACGATTCGATCGGTCCGGCTACCCCTTCACCGCTCCAACGGTAATAAATAAGTAGGGTTACTCTCGATCGCGCCGCCAAAGAACTGCTTATCTATTTCGCGCATATCCCACGAGATAACCGAGGTCGGCGTGACCTCGATCGTGACATCATCCACGGCCGCGAACACCGGCCCGACCTTCGGATCGGCGCGCGCCGCCTCGCTCAAATACTTGCGATGGATCTTCGCATTCCATTGCCGCGAAGTGTCGCCCGTCAAGATCTGCGCGGTACCCGCGACGTTCACCCCACAGGATGCTGCCACGTCTCGCGAGTCGATCATCACGGAAACACGCGAATTCGCCAGCAGGTTTCGTGCCTTGCGACTTCGCGCGGACGTACCCACATAAACGTGCCCGTCGTCGAACAAATACCACACGGCCACAACGTGAATGGAGCTGTCCGGATTCTGAGTTGCGAACGATGCAATATAGCGCCCCTCCAACAACCGCCTGACGAGAGCGTCGGAAAGTGAAGCCATTAAAAATCCTCCGGTGAAAACCCAATGAAGTTGAACGGACACAAAAGCTGAAAAGCTGATCTGCGAGGCATCATAGTTGCAATAGGACGATTACATCAATGTCGTGAACGGAACGGGCTCTACGGGTTGAGCCCTCATGATTTCCAGACAGATGAGCACAACGAAAACAAGGCGAACCCCAGCCCGGACGGTCCAGCCGCTTGCACCTGACAGGATGTGCATGCTGGGGATTAGTACGTTAGGGAGAACTGCTCGTCCAACTTCTCGGGCAACCGGCTGAATCGGACGCTATCCCTCGTCGACAAGGGCCGACGGGGTCGGCACTGGCTCAATTGTTCCGCCGCCTCAGTGGCGCCACATCTTCGGAGCGTTATCCAACGGCGAGCCCCCACTCGGCGCCGCCGCAGCAGGCACAACACTTCCTGCCGCCGGAGCAACCGCGCTCTTCCCGTTTCCCGGCACCGCCGTACTCGCTACGCCCACTTCAGCCTTCGCGCCCACTTCATCGCCGCGGAAATATTGTCCCTTCGCGGCCCGCATTTCCGGCATCGCGGCGTACGGCTTGGTGTAGTCGTTATTAGCGTTCCAGAACAGAAAGCCGACTCCACCCTTTTGTTTTGAAACCTCGACCTGTACCTCTACATACTTGGGCGAATAAGTCTTCGTCCGCCACGCAAACGCCTGCAGCCACGGACGTATCACCACTCCACTATCCTTCGTGATCAGCTTGAACCGGTCCATCGACTCGCCAATAAAATGTTCCGGCGCGTCCCCCGGCTTGGCA
>Ga0206937_10110_pt1 | contig 26342 bp, 21 predicted proteins | sample Alteio_BWOrgHeat_11_FD_152923 | JGI IMG/M metagenome (GOLD analysis project Ga0206937, IMG submission 152923) | Enriched cells from forest soil in Barre Woods Harvard Forest LTER site, Petersham, Massachusetts, United States -... | ecosystem: Environmental > Terrestrial > Soil > Temperate forest >... | reverse complement strand
TGCAGGAAGTGCAAAAATAAATATTGTTAAATCCGAAAAATTTTGTCATGGAACTTATATCCAGACACAGGTGGCGGGCGGTCCGATTGTTACTACTCATTCAAATGACAAAAAAATAATTATTTCAACAGGGTTTCTTCATAATGTGGATTATATGGTTAGAGTTTGTTATGATGGCACCGATGTAACCCAGGTTTGGAGTGATTGGAAACCTTTCCAGGGAAATTAAAATTTTATTCGGATAAAATAAAAAAAGGCTGTCAGCAATGGCGGTCTTTTTTTGTTTCAGCTAATTTTAATAATAATCCGAACTTATTATGTACTATTGCGGGCATAAATAATAGCGTGAAACACTATCTTAAAATAATCGGCATCGTAATAGGAATCAAAATTCTCTATTTTGTTTTTGCAATTTCTATTTCAAGCTATGTAAAAAACATAGGACTGAGTTTTAATTTTCAAAGTTATGTGAGTACCGTAAAATCGAATGATTCTTATTGGTATGAAGCGATTACTTATGGAGGATACTCAAAAATTACCGATAAAAAAGATTTGGGATATCATACAAATACCATCAATAAGCAAAGCGAATGGGCGTTTTTTCCGGCATATCCTTTAATCATTCGCGAAACAAAGGATTTGTTTAATTCGGATTTCAATAAAAGTGGAATATTCTGGGCAATTATCTTTTCAATACTTGCTTTTATCGGGTTTTATATATGGATGAATAAATCGGATAATGCACTGTTTTGCACTCTTGTTTTTATGTGCTTTCCGTTTCATTATTATTTTTCGATGCTCTATACTGAAGCATTATTTTTCTCTTGTATAATTTTCAGTTTTATTGCCGTTCGCAGTAAAAAACTTTGGTTGTTATCCATCCTCCTAATACCATTAACACTGCTAAGACCCAATGGAATAGTACTTATTCTACCTTTGTATTTATACTTCCTCGAACAGGAAAAAGTATTTGAAGGATATAGATTGATATGGAAAAGAATTGACAAAAGAATTATATTAAAATCATTTGCTTTCATCACCGCCCCAATAGCTTTTATTCTTTATGGATTATATCAGCAACACATGACGGGAGAGTTCTTTGCATTCATCCTGGCTCAGGCAGGTTGGAACAGAAGTTTTACTTTTCCACTGTTTTCATTATTTAATGGTGGAGATTTTACAACACAGTTCTTTTCGATTTATACCATTTTATTTTTTGTAATAGGAATCATATCCTGGAAGAGATTGCCATTAAGCATAAACATCATGATTTGGATGATGCTCTTGTTACCACTATTCTCCGGTTCGATGTTGAGTATGCCCAGGTTCATTTCAATTATCTTTCCTTTTTCGATAATCATCGGAACATGGATGTATAAAATAAAGTTGAAGTATGTTTTTCTGTCAATCCTTTTCGCTTTGCAATTAGTAAGTTATTATTTCTGGCTAACAGGAAGTTCGATGGGATATTAAAGAAATAAAAAAACCGGCAGATCTTTAAAGAATACAAAAAGAAGATGCCGGTTAAAAACTAAATCTAATCTGTTTTACTATGATTATTTCCTGCTTACATCGGCTAACGCATTGGATAATTTATTTATTGCATAAGACAACGCGGCTATGATTCCTAAAAATATAAACCCTACAAAACCAATAGTTAATATAGAAAAGAACTTGTCGGGATTGATAGATTTTGTATCCTCAATATTTGAATTATCAGCAACCGACGTGGTAGTTTGTGCAACTGTAACTTTTTTATCCGATGCCGGAGTTGATGTTCCTGAAGAAGGATTATTGCTTGCAACAGTTGCTTTTGCTGTATCGGCTTTCTTGTCATCAGTTTTCTTATCAGCAACTACTTCGCCACCGCTTTCCGATTTAATATAATCCAGAACTGCTTTCACTTCAGCATCAGACAGTGCCTGATCGGGCATCGGAATCATGTTGAATTTGTTAAATATCTCAACTGCTGCCGGGTCCTTTGCATCTACCATTGCCTGCGAACCTCTTATCCATTTCTTAATCCAATCTTCGGAAACTGTCTTTGTAACATCTTTAAGATCGGGACCTACCACGGTACCTTTTCCTATAGAATGGCAGGCAGTGCAAGTGGTTGTAAATATCGCTTTCCCATCCTGAGAAAACATTGATACCGGTGCAAGCATCAGTATCATCATGCCGAAAAATATGCTTTTAATTTTCATTGTTATAGCGTTTTAAATTGTTAAACTTTTTATAAATTAATTAGCTGATTTTAAGAAATCTCTGATTTTAGATACTTCTGTTTCTGTGAGTAATGCTTTGGTACGCATGTGTTCCATTGCTGCATCCCATTTATCATCACTGAATGTCTTTGGATCGGGAGCATTATGGCAACGGTTACAATTTTCGCCCCATAGCTGGGCACCTGATTTATCTGCAATACTTTCAGGAACTGCACAGCCATTAAAAAATGTTGCTGTTCCGATTATTAAAGCTGCAAGAGCTGTTATTGTTATTATCTTTTTCATTGTTTATAAATTTTTAATTATTGTTGTGAATTAGAATCTGAAGAATAATATAGTTGAGAATATTTTTTGAGTAACCCCATTCTGAGTTAAAGTATCATATTCAAAAGAAAATGGAATAGCCCAGGTAAGGTAATAAGTAATAGTTAATGTTGTTTGATTAGTCATTGCACCTCCCCATGGAGCATCTTTTGGAGGATTATAAGCACCAACGCGACCTGCAAACTCTAAATTCTTAATGAAATTATTCTGTGAACCTGTTGCACGAAGTGTTATTCCGGCAAACCAACCATTTTGTTTGTTATCGTAAGCCGGCAATACCGTTCCCGTTGAATCTTTGAGCCATTGATATTGATAATTTGATACTCTTATAGAATTATATTCTCCAATAAGTCTTAGCATAATCGGGTTGAATATATGGTAATAATTCAGACCAAAAGCCATTGAAGTAGCATTGATAGTTTCAAAGTTAGGATCACCAGATGCTCCTGATTTTGGAACATATTCGCCTGAGAATGTAAGTTCAAGGGATGAATTAGAGAAGGGTAAAAATCCAACATGCCATCCAACAGATTTATTCCTGTTATTATCGAAATAAGGACCATAATCAAGCATTCCGGTTGAATTTCCGGCTCCGATTGTAGAGCTATCCAAAACTAATTGAGGTCCGTTAGCAGCATAAAGTTGGTAAGTGAACTTTGAATAACCTGCCTGAATTCCTCCCTGAATTCCTACTCCATTTTGATTTGCCAGACCATGTCCCATTCCTACAGGAGAAACACCTGTTCCAAATCTGTTTGTAAAATCATCTAGAATACCTAAATAAACACCAAAATGAGGACTGAAATTACCTAAAAAGGCAGTCATGTAATCATTAATTTTATAAAATCCCACTAACTCTCCGATTCCTGCTGTAGCACTTCCGTCAGAGTTTGCACCCATGGTTACTGCACAATCCAAAAACAGCCTGTCATTATATTTCACAATAGGGAATGCTGCAATTCCCACTGGGGAAAAGTTGTGAGTAGGAATTGTTCCTGGAGTATTACTATACTGATACATTGTGACAGCATAACCAGGAACCATCATTTTTTCTGATCCTCCGTTAGGAGAATTTACAACCTCATCCTGAGCCTTTGCTCCGAAAGTCATTAGGAGAAGAAGTAATGTTGAATACGCGATTTTGTTCATAAATTTTAAATTTTAAGATTATTATTAAATATTTTTAGATTAGTTCTACGTTTTAATTACATGGCAAAATTATGATGATATGACAGGGAGAAGAATGACTTTTAGCAGATTTTAAGATGATTTATATCATGTTTAAGATTGAGTTCTCAAAATTAGCTCAATCTTGAAATGTGTTGATTATACAATTATGTATTAAAATTATATAATTACAATACATAGAAAATACAAATAGTTCAATTTATGAATTTATTTGATGATTTAATGGTATTGTTAGATAATCTACCATCCCTGTTAGGAAATCTAACATCACCGTTAGATTTCCTAACATCACTGTTAGATTTCCTAACATCACCGTTAGATTTCCTAACATCACCGTTAGATTTCCTAACGTCACTGTTAGAAAACCTAACGGAGACGTTAGAAGGTTAAAGTTCCTTATTTTTGAGCAATAAGAGGTTATATAACTATAACAAAAGCTCCTGAATCTGAAACTGAATATACATTAATATTGGCAGTCAGGCATTCCTTTTTCCATTTCTTGCTTTGCTTATTGGAATTAGATGAGTCAATAATCAAGCTCTTAAAATTGCAAAAGGATTGAAGTTCGTCTATTGTAACCGTTACATTATCCTCCAAAATCAGATAATCTATACTATTATATATGGGAGATAATTGTTTTAACTGCTCCTTATTATTAATAATCAAAATCCTTTTGTTAAAGAATCTTATATAATTATCCCTGATAGAAACATTCTTACTATCACATTTATTTGAGCTATTACCATAATGATTATCAGAGCTATTAACTTTCATTTCACCCCTGTTGCCTGCAATTTGAAAATTAATGATGCTGTTATTTGAGACTAAGTTTTTATCAGCAATAAATGTATTGGTATGCCCATCAACTAAATCCATTCCTGAATGATTTTTTATGTCATAAATAATCATTTGTCGTTGTTTCATGGTTTCAAAATCTCTATAAAACTGATGCGAGAAAACTATAATCAATGATAGTATGCCAATGATTAAATACTGTTTATTTCGTTTCAGCAAAAAGTAAAAAAAGAAGGCAATTGAAAGATAAAGTAAAATGGATTCTATAGGAGTGATGCTGATTCCTTTAACTTTAGAAAAGGGTAGATCATTTATAATCAACACAGACTGATTTAATAAATAAACCAGGAAAGCAACCAATTTGCCACCATAAAATGATATAGTCGTAAATTTTGTAACAATAAGCAATGTAATGCCTGTAAACATGATAAATGGTGTTAATAACCACACAAAAAGATTAGATAACCAAAAATAAACTGGGAATTGATGAAAAAATAGAACAGCTATTGGAAATGTTCCAATCTCGGCAGCAAAAGCAGCGCATGTTGCTGACCATAACTTATCTATTAATGGGTTCTTGAACTTATACAACCGATAAAAATATTTGTGAAAAATAACTATTCCACCCAATGCAAAATAAGATAACATGAAACCAACATTTGTTATTAAAAAGGGGTCGTAAAGTAATAGTAAAAATGCGGAAAAAGCCAGTGTATTCAATATATTATGCGATTTATTAAAGGTTAAACCAATAATAATCATGGACAACATTACTGCCGAGCGCATTACTGCAGGGGAAAGACCTGTCAGTATAGAATAGAAAATTAAAAAGCAGATTATTATCATGGCTTTTAATATCCTTAACCATTTATTTTTATTCATAAAGAATAAAAGAAAGTTGAGGGCGATTAAAATCAGTCCAACATGCATCCCGGAAACTGACAATACATGAATAGCTCCTGTTCCGGCATAAGCATTCATTAATTCGTTATCAATTCCATCAGTATCACCTAAAATTAATGCGGATATAACAGCAAGTTCGCGCTTACCTGAAACATATTTTTTAAAAACATTTAAAAATTCAGTTTGCATATTGCATGCTAAACGATTAATTACATTTCCATCATTAATTCCCAATTTTGCCCATGACCCTTTTGATAAATAGGCTTGTTCATATACAGATTGATAGGAAAGATATTTTTTATAATCAAATTCACCAGGATTCATTGGTGGCTTTGTCTTTTCAATGTTAGCTTTAACAATCAAATAATCCCCATATCTTATTTGGGAAGCTAAAGAGTCTTTTGGAAGGACGAGCATAATATTGCCGGAAGTTTTTATCCATTTATCGTTACATTTTACTTGCTCAACTTTTGCAAACAATTTGAATATCATTTCTTTTTCAATTGGCTGTTGGTAAATCTTTACCAATTCAAAACCAGAACTATCTAAATACTTGCTGAAATGATCCGATTTAAACTTACCAGTATTAAATACCGTTAACTGAAATCCAAAAATGACTAACGAAACAGTAATGAAAATACCAAATATCCATGAAGTCCTATAACGAGTAAAAAGTTTTGTTTTGAAGAAGAAAAAGACGAAGGTTAATGCAAATGAAATTAAAACATACCAGAATATCGAAGTTTGAAACCCAAAATATGTCCCGATGAGGATTCCCAAGATAAAAGGTATCAGGATACGAAGAAAAGGAATTTGTGACCAGATTTTCAAGATACAAACATAGTGTTAATTATGCTACAAATGATAAAACCCTGAATATTTCATTGAAAATGGAGATTTTTGAAACCCATTTCTCAGGATAAATAATCGCCATTTACACTTAAATAATATTTTTTTTACTAAAAATGATATAAGTTAAGCTAATTTACTGTATTTTTGGCGCTGCTAAATGAAATCCTTCAATAGGGGTTGTTTTGCAGTTTAAATAATTTTTTATAACATTGTGGTCTTAAACGATTAAAAACATGATTAAAAAACTTACTTCTATTCAAAATAAAGTGAAAATATTACTCCTTGCGATTGCCTGTTCTATATTTTCATTGAATGCTTTTGCAGGTATAATACCTTCCGACACTAATGTTTGTGTTGGTTCTCCCATTACGTTTCAAAGCACCACTACCGGAACCTATTCCTGGACATTTCCCAGTGGGAACCCTGTAACTACTTCAACTAGTGCAAATCCAACAATTTTCTGGACTACACCAGGTTCATATACTGTTACCTTAAAAGTAAATAATGTTACCACAGGTACAGCCACTATAAATGTTACTTTCTGTGCAGGTTTTACTGCCGATAGTACCTCTGTATGCGCTAATAATTGTACAGATAATTATCCTAAAATGTCCACAGCTTGCGTAACCTTTACCGATATTAGTAGTGGCGCTCCTACTTCCTGGCAATGGATATTTCCGGGCGTACCGCCTTATCCTTTTATCACTACTGTTCAAAATCCAAGGGTTTGTTATTGCCAGCCAGGAAGTTGGGATGTTACATTAAATACAAATGGACCTAATGGACCACACGATACAACTTACCATAATTTTATCCAAGCAGGAAATTGCCCAATTGCAAATTTCTCATATACGGATTTACATCATCATGATACTATTTGCGTTGGGAAATGTCTTGATTTTTACGATCAAAGCATTGACTTGCCAACCGGATGGAAATGGTCTTTTTCTGCCGGTGCTACGTTCAGTCCGGTTAGTGACTCTCTTATTCAAAACCCAACTAATGTTTGTTACAATGCTCCCGGGACTTTCCAGGTTTACCTTATAGATAGTAATACTTATGGATTTGACACTTCACAGGTCCAAACTATTGTTGTGACTCCTTGTGCTCAACCTTCTGCTAATTTTACTATTCCTCATGATACCATTTGTGTAGGTGAATGTGTGACTTTAACCGATAACTCGACTCAAGGTAACGGAGCAATACTTGAACGTGATTGGTCAATGCCTGGTGGTTCTCCTGTAATTGTTGATACCAATCAAGTGCCTGCTTGCTTACAATATGGTTATCCGGGAAGGTATCAGATTACTTTGAGAGATTCAAATGCTTTTGGAGCCGATACTGTAATTCACTATGTCCAGGTAAATCCTTTACCAAACATTACCTTATTTTCTACACCTGAAAGTATAATTGGAGATACCATAACGGTTTTAAACGGAACATGCGTTAATATTACTCCTGGTGGTGATAATGTTCAAGGAGAATATTTCTGGTCAAAAATACTTTCCCCAGGAGTTAGTGCACCTGATACTATTACCTTAAATTGCCATGATACAACCGGTGCTGATATTGCTAATTGCACGTACATAACTGCCTGCCCCACTCAAACGACATGTTATTATATTATCACTGATTGGACTAACGGATGTTCCAATAAAGACTCCATTTGTATAAAAGTTGTTCAATCCTTCGACATTTTTGTTCCATCTGCATTTTCCCCTAATGGTGATGGATATAACGATATTTTATATGTTCGCGGTGAAGGAATAAAAACAATGGATTTTGCAGTTTATAACAGATTTGGACAAAAAGTATTTGAATCAACCCGCCAAGATGAAGGATGGGATGGTTATTATAATGGTGAGTTTGCAAATTCCGGAGTTTTCGATTGGTACGTAAAAGCAACCTTATTTAATGGCAAAGCCATTGTGCAAAAGGGAACAACTACTTTAATAAGATAATAAAATCACACATAATATTATATACCTTCTTAGTAAATAAATGAGTATGAAAAATCTATACCTGATATGTTTTCTTCTTTTAATATTAAACTCCATTGCATCGGCGCAGGACGTACATTTTACACAGTTCACACAATCTCCTCTGAATCTGAATCCCGCTGCTGCAGGGGTTTTTTATGGTGATTATCGCGCATCTACCGATTATAGAACTCAGTGGTCTCCTATTGGAAATCCATATTCAACAATCACTGCATCTTTTGATATGAAATTATTTAAGCGCAGATTATATGGAAATTATATCGGCGTGGGTCTTTTGATTAATAAAGACAATGCCGGCGCAGGTGCCTTTGGTACTACCCAGGTAAATCTGGCTGTATCTTTTAACAAAACTTTAAATGCCGATGAAAATCATTTCATCTCCGTTGGCGCACAATATGGATATGCTCAGAGAAGCGTTAATTTTGCAAACTTTTCGTGGGACCGCCAATGGAATGCTCAAACAGCAACTTATGATCCTAACTTAAATTCATACGAAACCACTCCAAATTCCAGTTTCTGGTATTCCGATTTATCGGCAGGAATCATGTGGCATTATAATCCAAGCGAAATGTACAAATTCACCTTCGGCATAGGCATGGATCACATCAATCAACCCTTGATAAATCTTTATCCTACCAACCCTGCCGATAATCTTTATAAAAGATACATTATCCACACCACAGATTATTTTGCATTAGGTCAAACAGCCACCATATACCTTGTTCCGAGTATTTTATACACCGTGCAGGGACCTGCCAAAGAATTCGATGCAGGTACCTTCCTGATGTATATTCTTACCGATAGATCAAGATACACAAAATTTGTTGGTGAGATAGATTTAAGCTTTGGATTATTTTTACGAAAAGGCGATGCAGTTTGCCCTGCCATTAAGGTTGGTTTCCGTAATTTTGCATTTGGATTAAGTTACGATGTAAATACTTCCTCCCTTAACCAGGCAACAAACGGAAGTGGCGCTTATGAAATATCATTGATTTATGCCAATCGCATCACCCATTCACATTTCCGCCGAAGTGCCCCGAAAGCAACGCGATTCTTATAAGAACATTCACCAATTTATATAAATTGAAAAGCCCTCCGATGATGAATCAGAGGGCTTTCTCTTTTATATTTTATTATCCTATCAACTCAACAATAAAATTTACAGGATTAACACCACTTAAATCTTTTATGATTAAAAAAGGATTGCTTAAATCTCCCAATTCATGCGGATGTGGATGCTTGCCATGATTAGCTTTGATGATTACTCCTTGCCCCGGAAGCGGCGCCGAAGTGGCAGTTGCTCCAAGATAAGCCAACATATCGGCATTAAGCGAAGTATTTTTGATGATTAATTTTACATTATCGGTAAGCAAACGATTGATGACCATTGACGATAAACCCGGAGCGGCAGTGCCACTATGCAGGTCGTGAAGATGATGCGGAACAGGAAACAATAAATCGAAACCAAAAAATGCTATGCAGGAAGCTACATCGCCAGGAAACAATCCTCCGATGGTATGAATGGTGGTTAAAATAGCTTCCTCTAAAGGCAAATCAGAATCATTTCGAAGTGTGCGATTAGCAACCACAACTCCCTTTTGCAGCACCTGTTCATCTCTCGATGAGGTCCAAAGCGCCTGAAAACTATGCAATAAACCAGTCATTGTAGCACCCAAAGCACCTGAATGAGCAGTTGCAAAAACAAACACTCGGTTTACAAGTGTAGGTATCTGCGTTTTATTGGCTACCGAATATTCGGTGGCACCTTCGGGATAACATTCAAGATAAGCCGCAGTAGTGAATCCTCCCACCAAATCAGCAATAGCACCTTTTTTAGTGCCCATTGTTAATTTAAAGGCAGCCATCACCTGGTCGTTGGTCAGCGTTTTACCACTTCTAACAACCGATGCACTATCCACCAAACCAATATTAACACCAAAAACATTGTTTCGGGGAGTTAATAAAGCTATTAAAGTGGTGTAATCGCCGCTACCATTTGCAGCGGTTAATCTGCCGATGAGGTCTTCCGTAAAATTATATTTACGGGCAGGGATGATTTTGTCATCAATCAACCAATTTCCAAACATTTTTACTTCGTCTATCATAATTTTAACTTTAAGTTTTAGAGTTTTATAATTTAAAATGCATTAATAATCAATCTGTTAGAGTTCGCTGATTTCTCCGACCCCATAAATAATGGTATGGATGAGTCCGCCGATTTCTCAGTACTCACCAAGAATGTTTTGGATGAGTTCGCCATTTTCTCCGTACTCATAAATAATGTTTTGGATGAGTTCGCTGATTTCTCCGAACTCATCAAGAATGTTACGGATGAGTCCGCTGATTTCTCCGTACTCATAAAAAGCGTTATGAATGAGTCCGCCGATTTCTCCGCCCCAATACGGACAAAAAACACTCCATTGGCAGGATTTAACCCTGCAAAAGGAAAACGAATATTATAAAAGGAAGAAAGTCTTAACTGCATCCTGCGAGGAAATTTGCCGATAAAAGGCTAAATATCCTCGATGGAGAAAGTTTAGGATTCCGTAAGACTGTTTTTTGTATCATGAGGTAAAATTACAAACATATATCCTATAATCAAAACTATTTGAAATTATAATTGATATTTAAGTGGTTTTATATACTTTTACATCATCAAATTGAATAATGAACTTTTAAAAATTAATATTATGAAAAAAATCTTTACTCTCGGCTTTGTTTGTTTTTTATTGATGATGGGGAAGATGGATGCCCAATCAAAATTTTATTTTGGTATTGATGGCGGATATGGTTTTGGCTTTGCTTCCTCTAGTTACGCACCTGTTTTTGGGTCATCAGTAACGTATCAAAATTTTGTATATAGTGACAGTATTGCGGAAAGTAAGTCCATTGGCGCTGGTTTTAATTTTGGTGGATATATTGGCTATTCTGCATCTAAACATATAAGTTTTGAAATTGATGCGTCCTATCTTTTAGGAAAGAATGTTGAATATGATTATCCTGTCCATCATTATACAATTGAAGATTCATACGGATATACAGATTCGTGGAAAGCAACTACATTCCGACTTATCCCTACCATAAAAATAAAAGGTGATTCTGCTCGAATTGTTCCTTATTTAAAGCTTGGTTTTTCCATTGGCATATCCCCGGTTATTAATAATGATGTGACAGAGACCCATTATTTTACAAGTCCTAATTATCCCTATTCTACATCATTTGATTATACTTCTGACGTTTCAGTTAAATATTCAGGAGGCGTTGCCCTCGGATTTATGGCGTCTTTGGGGGCAGATTATAAATTGAGCAAATGCTTTGATGTTTTTTGTGAATGCAGAATAATGAGTCAAAGTTTTTGTCCTTTAAAATCTGAAATCACAAATTACATAGTTAACGGAGTATCTTACCCTTATCCAATATCCTATCAATATGGCGCAAATACAAGATATTATTACCCGCTAAACTCCATTGGAATAAATATAGGCATCACGTATCATTTTGGAAAAAAGGCAGATACATTAAATGCTCCGAATCAATAAATAAAGTTAAACTTTATTTTTTTTCTCAGGAATCAATAACGATAAAATAATACTCAGGGCGAGTATTGCGGCAATAACAATCAGCGAATGTTCGATGGTAAATCCAATTGATTTCAGTTGGTTGTTGAAAATCATTTTCAGTCCGATAAAAACCAATAGCAAGGATAATCCATGCTTAAAGAAATGGAATTTATGAACCACATTTATCAACAGAAAAAACATGGAGCGCAATCCAAGTATGGCAAATATGTTGGAGAAGAAAACGATATAAGGGTCTTTGGTAACCGCGAAAATGGCAGGGATGCTGTCCACCGCAAATAAAATATCAGTGAATTCTATAATCAGTAAGACAAGAAACAGCGGTGTGATAAGTTTTTTATGATTTATTCGGATGAAGAATTTGTTGCCCTCAAAATGTTTATGAACCCCGAACCAGCGCGATGCAAACCGGATGATGGGATGGTTTTCGGTTTCAATTTTATCTTTTTTATCTCTGTTTACAAACATCCTTATTCCGGTAAAAATCAGGAAGGCAGCAAATAAATAAAGTATCCAATCAAACTTGATAACCAATATCGCCCCTGTAAAAATAAATATGCAACGGAAGATTATTGCACCCAATATCCCCCAGAATAATACCCGATGATATAACCGTTTATCAACATTAAAAGCAGCAAAAATAAGGATGATGACAAACAAATTATCCATCGACAATGCTTCCTCAATAAGATAACCCGTGATGAACTCAAGAGATAATTCGTGCCTGTAATTATAGATGCTTGTTTCGTAATCTGTGTCAAAAGTTTTTACCAATTGCCCGTATTGGCTGATATGAGATTTTAAATCCTGAAGGTTTGAAATGCCATGAATCCGCTCTCCTCCAAATTCGAGAAACAGATAAAAAAGTAATGCTAATGAGATCCAAATTCCTGTTTTAATAGCAGCATGATGAGATTTGATAATCTTGTCTTGCCTGTTAAACACGCCCAAATCAATAATCAAAGCCGCAAGAATAAATACAATGAAAAAAGAAAAATAAAGCAATTCGCCGGAGTTCATAAAATCAATTTAGATTTGTTGCCCTACAAACATAGTAAATATATTTCAATGCGGATAATTATATAATACAAAACCCCATCCTTTTACAGGACAGGGTTTGTTTTTTTAATGAATATGAATTTAAATTTATGCTTGTGCAGTTGGTCCTCCAAAGTTCATTGGAAGCCCGGCATCAGTTTGTTTAATAGTTCCATGAATGGATTCAAATTTTGAGATATTCTCTCCTAATGCCTGCAATAATCTTTTTGCATGCTGAGGAGTTAAAATAATTCTTGCCTTAACTTTTGCTTTCGGAACGCCCGGCAAAACCTTTACAAAATCTACAACAAACTCAGAATTTGAATGCGTGATGATTGCGAGATTAGAATAAATACCATCAGCAATTTCTTCCGATAACTCAATATTAAGTTGATTATTAGTTTCTTCCATTTTTATATATTTTTATTTAATTAATCTTTTTTAGAAACCATCAAAAGATCGAATTCTTCCTGAGAACCAACAATTAATTTTTCGTATTCTCTCAAACCAGTGCCGGCAGGAATCAGGTGACCAACAATTACGTTTTCCTTTAATCCAGCTAAATCATCAGTCTTACCATTAACGGCAGCCTCATTTAATACCTTTGTAGTTTCCTGGAATGATGCAGCAGAAATCCAACTCTTAGTATGTAAAGATGCTTGCGTGATTCCTTGCAATTGTGCACTTGAGGTAGCAGGTATAGCATCTCTTGCTTCAACTAACTTCAAATCCTTTCTTTTTAAAACAGAGTTCTCATCTCTTAATTTACGAAGAGTAAGGATTTGACCAGCTTTGAAATTTTGAGAATCACCAGGATCAACAACTACTTTCTTATCAAATATCCAATCATTTTCTTCCATGAAATCTGTTTTGTCAACAGCATCTTTCTCAAGGAATTTAGTATCACCCGGATCTTCGATAGTTACTTTACGCATCATCTGCCTAACGATAACTTCAAAATGTTTATCATTAATTTTCACACCCTGCAAACGATAAACTTCCTGAACTTCATTAACAAGATAGCTTTGAACTTTTCCAGGTCCTCTAATCGAAAGAATATCAGATGGGGTGATGGCACCGTCAGATAATGCATCACCAGCTTTTACATAATCATTATCCTGAACCAAAATATGTTTGGATAATGAAACCAGGTACTTTTTCACTTCACCTTCTTTTGATGTAATGATGACCTCCCTGTTTCCTCTTTTAATTCCACCATAAGTTACAATTCCATCAATTTCAGAAACAATCGCAGGGTTTGATGGATTACGTGCTTCAAATAACTCCGTAACTCTTGGAAGTCCACCAGTAATATCACCGGATTTACCTGTAGTTCTTGGAATCTTAACAAACACATCACCTGCTTTTATCTTATCATTTTTATTAACACTGATGTGAGCACCAACGGGAACGTTATAGGCTTTGATTACTTCACCTTTTTTATCACCCATGATTTTAATTACAGGGTTCTTGGTTTTATCTCTGCTATCTATGATAACTTTTTCCTTATACCCGGTTTGTTCATCTGATTCTTCGCGGAACGTAACACCCTCTTCGATATGTTCAAAATCAATCTTCCCGGTAAATTCAGAAACAATAACAGCATTATAAGGATCCCATTCGCAAATCATTTCTCCCTTTTTAATTTTAGTACCGTTCTTAACAAATAAATGAGCCCCATAGGGAACATTACCTGTTGAAAGAATAGTATTGGTATTTGGTTCCATAATTCTGAATTCGCCGGAACGACCAAGAACAACATCAACTTTTTTGCTTCCAGCAACATAAGGAATTGATTTTATTTCCTCAAATTCAATTACACCATCATGTTTAGCTGTTATAGTACTTTCTGTAGCAGCTTTTGAAGCTGTACCACCCACGTGGAAAGTCCTTAAAGTTAACTGGGTACCTGGTTCACCAATAGATTGAGCAGCAATAACACCGACAGCCTCACCTCTCTGAACCATTCTTCCGGTTGCAAGGTTCCTACCGTAACATCTTGTACAGACACCTTTTTTACTTTCACATGTTAATACGGAACGAATTTCAATTGTTTCAAGAGGGGATTCATCAATTCTCTTTGCAATATCCTCTGTAATTTCTTGTCCTGATTTAACAATGATTTCAGCAGTCCTGGGATCTTCTACATCATGTAAAGAAGTTCTTCCAAGAATTCTGTCATATAATGATTCAACAATCTCTTCATTATTTTTTAAAGCAGTGGCAGACAATCCTCTTAAAGTTCCACAATCTTCATCAGTGATAATAACATCCTGAGCAACATCAACCAAACGTCTGGTCAGGTAACCGGCATCAGCTGTTTTTAAAGCAGTATCCGCCAAACCCTTTCTCGCACCGTGAGTTGAAATAAAATATTCCAAAATAGAAAGTCCCTCTTTGAAGTTAGAAAGAATTGGGTTTTCAATAATTTCACCCCCTGATGCACCTGATTTTTGAGGTTTTGCCATCAATCCTCTCATTCCTCCTAACTGTCTGATCTGTTCTTTACTTCCCCGTGCCCCACTATCAAGCATCATATAAATTGAATTGAAACCTTGCCTATCATTAGATAATTGTTTCATCAGGGTTTCTGTAATTCTTGAATTAGTTCTTGTCCAGATATCAATAATTTGATTGTATCTCTCATTGTTAGTAATGAATCCCAAATTATAGTTACTTTTGACTTCGTCAACTTCTTCATTCGCTTTAGAAACCAATAATTCTTTTTCATCAGGAATCTTAACATCAGAAAGATTGAATGAAAGACCACCTTTAAATGCATGTGCAAATCCTAAATCTTTTATATCATCCAAAAATTGGCTAGTTCTAGCTATTCCGGTTTCCTTCAAAACCAAATTTATGATATCTCTTAAAGATTTTTTGGTAAGTAATTCGTTAATATAACCCATGCCTTCAGGAACTATTTGATTGAAAAGAACCCTGCCAACAGTAGTTTCTGTAATTTTACCTGCCAATTTTCCATCAACTTTGTGATTAACCTTAATCTTTATCCAAGCATGAACGTCAACTTTTCCTTCATTGTAAGCAACAATGAGTTCTTCCGGAGAATAAAAGGTAAGCCCTCCTCCAGTGATTTTTCGCTCAGAATCACTTTTTCTTCCTTTTGTTAAATAATAAAGACCTAAAACCATGTCTTGTGAAGGAATTGTTACCGGAGATCCATTAGCAGGATTTAAAATATTGTGTGAAGCTAACATTAACAATTGAGCTTCAGCTATTGCTGCATTACCAAGAGGAACATGGACTGCCATTTGGTCACCGTCAAAATCCGCATTGAAGGCAGTACAAACTAATGGATGCAATTGAATAGCCTTTCCTTCAATTAATTTTGGCTGGAAAGCCTGAATTCCTAATCTGTGAAGAGTTGGAGCCCTATTAAGTAATACCGGATGACCTTTTAGCACATTCTCCAAAATATCCCAAACAATAGGTTCTTTCCTATCAACAATTTTCTTTGCAGATTTTACTGTTTTAACAATACCTCTTTCAATCATTTTACGAATGATAAAAGGTTTAAAAAGTTCAGCAGCCATATCTTTTGGAAGACCACACTCATGAAGTTTTAAATCAGGTCCAACAACAATTACTGAACGAGCAGAATAATCAACACGTTTTCCTAACAAATTCTGACGAAATCTTCCTTGTTTCCCTTTTAAACTATCCGAAAGAGATTTTAATGCACGATTGCTTTCCGTTTTAACTGCATTTACTTTTCTTGAATTATCAAACAAACTATCAACTGCTTCCTGAAGCATACGTTTCTCATTACGAAGAATTACATCGGGAGCTTTAATTTCAATAAGTCTTTTTAAACGGTTATTTCTGATAATTACCCTACGATAAAGATCATTCAAATCAGAGGTTGCAAATCGGCCTCCATCTAATGGAACTAATGGGCGTAATTCGGGTGGAATAACAGGAACTACTTTTACAATCATCCAAGCTGGTTTATTTTCTATTTTAAGATTTGCATTTCTAAATGCTTCAACAACTTGCAAGCGTTTTAAAGCTTCATTCTTTCTTTGTTGAGAAGTTTCATTATTTGCCTGATGACGTAAGCGATAAGATAATTCGTCTAAATTCAATCTATTCAATAAATCCAAAAGAGCATCGGCACCCATCCTGGCGATAAACTTATTAGGATCAGCATCATCCAGCATTTGATTTTCCTTTGGTAGATTCTCAAGTATCGTTAAATATTCCTCTTCCATTAGAAAATCAAGATAATTCACCCCATCAGCACTTTTAATACCCGGCTGAATTACAACATACCTTTCATAATAAATAATTAAATCAAGTTTTTTAGAAGGAAGTCCAAGTAAATATCCTATTTTATTAGGTAAAGAGCGAAAATACCAGATGTGAGCTACTGGCACAACCAACTGAATGTGCCCCATCCTTTCCCTTCTTACCTTTTTTTCAGTAACCTCAACACCGCAACGATCGCAAATGATTCCTTTGTAGCGTATTCTTTTATATTTTCCACAATGACATTCCCAATCTTTTATCGGACCAAAAATCCTTTCGCAAAACAAACCATCTCGCTCAGGTTTATATGTTCTATAATTTATGGTTTCAGGCTTTAAAACCTCACCACTAGAATGCTCCAGAATGTTTTCAGGTGATGAAAGGCTTATTGTTATTGTTGAAAAATTACTTTTTATCTTTTGTTCTTTTCTTGCTGCCATTTTCTTTTTATATAAGAATTTGTTATTATAATATTAAATTAAGATTACAATTGATTATTATTTTCTATCTATTGTAATGCAGATTCATTTTTAAATTAATCTAAGGAAATCTTTAAACCTAATCCCCTTAACTCATGTAATAATACATTGAACGATTCTGGAATTCCCGGAGTAGGCATATTTTCACCTTTTACAATACTTTCATATGCTTTTGCCCTTCCAATTACATCATCACTTTTCACAGTCAGAAGTTCCTGAAGTATGTTTGCTGCTCCAAACGCCTCAATTGCCCATACCTCCATTTCACCAAACCTTTGACCTCCAAACTGAGCCTTTCCACCTAAAGGTTGCTGAGTAATTAATGAATACGGTCCGATAGAACGAGCATGCATTTTATCATCAACCATATGTCCTAGCTTTAATATATATATAATTCCTACAGTTGCTGGTTGATCAAATTTTAATCCTGTTCCACCGTCGTATAAATAAGTACTGCCATAATCAGGCAATCCGGCTTTTTTGATGTACTCATTTATTTCAGATACTGAAGCACCATCAAAAATAGGGGTCGCGAATTTAAATCCTAATTTTTCTCCAGCCCAACCTAAAACAGTTTCATAAATTTGTCCCAAATTCATACGTGAAGGAACACCCAGCGGATTAAGTACTATGTCAACAGGCGTTCCATCTTCTAAGAAAGGCATATCTTCATCTCTTACAATTTTTGCAACAATGCCTTTATTTCCATGTCGACCAGCCATTTTATCACCCACTTTCAATTTTCTCTTTTTTGCTATATACACTTTTGCAAGTTGAATAATTCCAGCTGGTAATTCATCTCCGACTGTAATAGCAAATTTTTTCCTTTTAAATATTCCTGAAAAATCGTTAAATCTAATATTGTAATTATGAAGAAGAGTTTTAATTTGTTCATTTTTATCTTTATCAGTAGTCCAACGATTAGGATTAATATTTTGATATTCAATTTCAGAAAGTATTTTATGAGAGAATTTAGCGCCTTTCGGGACTAAAACTTCTTTAAATACATTATATACACCTTGAGATGCTCTTCCACTAATCAAAACCAAAAGTTTATCGATAAGTTTTGATTTTAATTCAGAAATTTGCTTATTATAATCAGTCTCCAATTTACTGAGCAGATTTTTCTCATCACTTTTCTGATTTTTATCTTTTACAGCACGAGAAAAAAGTTTCTTGTCAATAATAATACCTTTTACTGAAGGAGGAACCTTTAATGATGCATCCTTAACGTCTCCAGCTTTATCTCCAAAAATTGCTCTCAATAATTTTTCTTCGGGTGATGGATCTGTTTCTCCTTTAGGTGTAATTTTTCCAATTAAAATATCACCTTCACTCACTTCAGCTCCCACCCTGATTAATCCATTTTCATCCAAATCTTTAGTTGCTTCTTCACTTACATTTGGAATATCATTTGTTAATTCTTCCAATCCTCTCTTAGTATCACGCACTTCTAGACTATACTCATCTATATGAAGAGAAGTAAAAATATCATCACGAACAACTCGTTCAGAAATCACAATAGCATCCTCAAAATTAAATCCTTTCCATGGCATAAAAGCAACTTTAAGATTTTGACCCAAAGCTAATTCCCCATTCTGAGTAGCATATCCCTCACACAAAACCTGGCCTTTTTTTATCTTCTCACCTTTTTTTACTATTGGTTTCAAGTTTATACAAGTACCTTGATTACTTTTTTGAAATTTTGTCAGTTTATAAGTTTTTAAATCGTCCTCAAAACTTATTAATCTTTCATCATCTGACCTTGAATACCTTATAGTAATTTCAGTTGCATCCACATATTCAACTACGCCATCTGCTTCAGAATTTATTAATACCCTGCTATCTTTAGCAACAATAGCTTCTAATCCAGTTCCAACAATAGGAACTGAAGGTTTAAGCAAAGGGACCGCCTGACGCATCATATTCGAACCCATCAAAGCTCTGTTAGCATCATCATGTTCCAGAAATGGAATAAGAGAAGCTGCAATGGAAGCAATTTGGTTTGGTGCCACATCCATTAAGGTTACAGTTAGAGGCTCAGCAATAGGAAAGTCACCCTCAAATCTTGCTTTAATTCGAGGGTTTAAAAAATTACCCTTCTCATCAATTTTTGCATTTGCCTGGGCAATCATCATTTTATCCTCTTCCTCTGCTGTTAAATAAATAACATCCTTATTAACATCAACTTTACCATTTGTTACTGTTCGATAAGGTGTTTCTATAAATCCAAGATTATTTATTTTCGCATAAACACACAATGATGAAATCAATCCAATATTCGGTCCTTCAGGGGTTTCAATAGTGCATAAACGACCATAGTGTGTATAATGAACATCTCGTACCTCAAAACCTGCCCGCTCTCTTGATAGACCACCAGGTCCCAGCGCTGATAACCTTCTTTTATGGGTTATTTCTGCTAATGGATTAGTTTGATCCATAAACTGGGATAACTGATTGGTTCCGAAGAAAGAATTTATTACTGAAGAAAGAGTTTTGGCATTTATTAAATCCGCTGGAGTAAAAACTTCATTATCTCTGACATTCATTCTTTCACGAATTGTCCTTGCCATTCTCGATAAACCCACTCCGAATTGAGAGTATAATTGTTCTCCAACCGTTCTAACTCTTCTATTACTTAAATGATCAATATCATCAACTTCAGCTTTAGAATTTATCAATTCAATTAAATATTTAATAATAGAAATTATATCTTCTTTTGTGAGAACTTTAATTTCAGGTAGAATTTCAAGATGAAGTTTTTTATTAATCCTGTATCTTCCAACTTCACCTAAATCATATCTTTTATCACTAAAAAACAATTTATCAATAATTCCCCTTGCTGTTTCTTCATCAGGAGGTTCAGCATTACGTAGCTGACGATAAATATGTTCAACAGCTTCTTTTTCTGAATTTGAAGTATCTTTTTGTAAAGTATTATAAATGATTGCATAATCTCCAGCATTCATATCTTCCCGATGCATAATAATTGTTTTTACACCTGAATCAATAATTAAATCAATATGATTATCATCTAAAATAGTTTCTCTTTCAATAACAATTTCATTTCTTTCGATTGAAACAACTTCTCCGGTATCTTCATCAACAAAATCCTCAACCCATGTTTTAAGTACCCTTGCTGCAAACTTTCTTCCAACTGCTTTCTTTAAAGCTGCTTTACTAACTTTAATCTCATCCGCTAGACCAAAAATGTTTAAAATGTCTTTATCTGTTTGAAAGCCAATAGCTCTAAGTAATGTAGTAACTGGAAATTTCTTCTTCCTGTCAATATAAGCATACATGACATTATTTATGTCAGTTGCAAATTCCATCCATGATCCTTTAAAAGGAATAACTCTTGCAGAATATAACTTAGTCCCATTTGCATGACGACTTTGTCCAAAAAATACTCCTGGAGACCTATGCAATTGAGATACAATAACCCTTTCAGCACCGTTAATAATAAATGTACCTTTTTGAGTCATATAAGGAATCGTTCCCAAATAAACATCCTGAACAATAGTTTCAAAATCTTCATGCTCTGGGTCAGTACAAAACAATTTCAATTTTGCTTTCAAAGGAACACTATATGTTAGTCCTCTCTCAATACATTCATCTGTTGAATACCTAGGAGGATCAACAAAATAATCAAGGAATTCTAAAATAAAATTATTCCTGCTATCTGAAATAGGGAAATTTTCAGTAAAAACTTTAAACAGTCCCTCTTTCTCCCGATTATCGGAGGTTGTTTCAAGTTGAAAAAAATCTTTAAATGATTTTAATTGAATATCCAGAAAATCTGGATATTCTATTGCTCCCTTCGTAGAAGCAAAATTTATTCTTTTTGAATTGTTATTATTAATCTGAGCCAAGTTCTTATTATATTAAATGTTTTACTAATAAATTCAACAACAAATATCAAAGACCACTATAAAATGGTATAGACCACCCCAAAACGGAATGGTCTAATAAGGGATTATCGAAGTAAAAGATTATTTAATCTCAACTTCTGCTCCTGCTTCTTCTAATTGTGCTTTAACTGAATTAGCTTCTTCTTTTGAAACACCTTCTTTTACAGCTTTAGGTGCTCCATCTACTAAGTCTTTTGCTTCTTTTAATCCTAAGCCGGTAATTTCTTTTACCAATTTAACAACACCTAATTTTGCTCCACCCGGGGCTTTCAAAATTACATCAAATGTTGATTTTTCTGCGGCAGCCGGGGCATCACCACCAGCTCCACCACCGGAAGCAACTACTGTTGCTGCGGCAGCAGGTTCGATACCGTGTTCATCTTTTAAAATTTTTGCTAACTCGTTTACTTCTTTTACTGTCAGGTTAACTAACTGATCAGCGAACGCTTTTAAATCTGCCATTTTCTATTATTTTAATTGTTTAATTATTTATTTGTTTTATTTTGATGCTTGGAAGCCTTATTTAGATTCTCTTTCTGAAAGAGTTTTTACCACTCCGGCAAGGGTGTTTCCACCTGATTGTAAAGCCGAAATAACATTTTTTGCAGGTGATTGTAAAATCGCAATGATTTCACCTATTAATTCATTCTTGGATTTTAATTTTACAAGATTATCCAATTGGTTATCTCCAATAAAAAGAGAATACTCAACAAAAGCTCCTTTTAAGATTGGCTTACTATTAGTTTTTCTAAACTCCTTAATTACTTTTGCAGGTACATTTGCTGTTTCGCAAAACATAATGGCTGAAGAACCTTTCAAAACTGCGAATAATTCTGAAAAATCACCTTCAGATTTCTCAAGTGCCTTTTGAATTAATGAATTTTTAGCAACCTGCAATTTAACGCCCTTATTAAAACAAAGCCTTCTTAATTGATTAGAAGTCTCAACAGTAAGGTCTGATATATCCGTAAGATAAAAATGATTAGTTTCCTTTAATTGGGCCACTAAACCGTTTATTATCTCATTCTTTTCTTCTTTTTTCATTGTATTGAATTATTAAATATTTGAATCTATTGATTTGGGTTCAATTAAAATACCCGGACTCATCGTGCTTGACATATAGATACTTTTAACATAGGTACCCTTAGCAGAGGAAGGCTTTAATTTGATTATTGTATGAAGTAATTCATTAGCATTACCAAAAATTTTATTAGCATCGAAAGAAGCTTTTCCAATTGAAGTATGAATAATACCTTGTTTATCTACTTTAAAATCAATTTTGCCCCCTTTTGCATCCTTCACTGCCTTTCCTATTTCCATTGTCACGGTTCCTGTTTTAGGATTTGGCATCAGATTTCTTGGACCTAGAATTTTTCCTAAACGACCAACCTTTGCCATAACACTTGGCATTGTAATAACAACATCAATATCGGTCCAGCCTTCTTTTTCTATTTTTGTAATATAGTCATCCAACCCAACATGATCAGCACCTGCTTCGCGAGCTTCCTGTTCCTTATCCGGAGTACATAAAACCAAAACTCTTTTTGTTTTTCCTGTTCCGTGTGGTAAAGTTATCGAACCTCTGACCATCTGATTGGCTTTACGAGGATCAACACCCAAACGAATATCTAAATCAACTGAAGAATCAAATTTAGTAGTGGATAATTGCTTAACCAACTTTGACGCATCAGCCAAAGAATATGCTTTGCCCTTTTCAACTAATTTCTCTGATGCTTTCCTTTTTTTACTAACCTTTGCCATGACTATTATTTTCTATTTGAAATTTAAAATGTCTTCTTATTTCTTCTTAAAAGGATTCTCGCCTTCAATTGTCAACCCCATACTTCTAGCAGTTCCAGCTACCATGCTGATGGCGCTTTCGATTGTAAATGCATTAAAATCAGGCATTTTATCCTCAGCAATCGCTTTAATCTGCTCCCATTTTACAGAGCCCACTTTCTTTCGATTTGATTCAGGAGAACCTCCCTTGATTTTTGCAGCATCTAATAATTGAATAGCAACAGGAGTATTTCTTACTTTAAAATCGAATGATTTATCAGTATAAACTGTTAATGTAACGGGAAGAACTTTGCCCGCTTTATCTGCTGTTCTGGCATTAAACTGCTTGCAGAACTCCATTATATTCACACCTTTTGCACCTAATGCTGGTCCAATAGGTGGGGCAGGATTAGCTGCTCCTCCTTTAATTTGTAATTTTACGACTGCACCAATTTCTTTTGCCATGATATTCTATGTAATATGTTAAATTATTCCTTTTCTACCTGCAAATAACTTAATTCTAATGGAGTTTTTCTGCCAAATATCTTCACCATTACTTTAAGTTTCTTTTTCTCTTCATTTATCTCTTCAATAATTCCTGAAAAACTATTAAATGGTCCATCTATCACTTTTACATTCTCTCCTATAACAAACGGAACACTCATAACCTCATCCCGCTCAGCCATCTCATCAACTTTTCCAAGAATCCTGTTCACCTCACTTATTCTCATTGGTACCGGCTTTTCACCTTTAACGCCAACAAACCCGATAATCCCTGGAATACCTTGAATAGTATGTGGAATTTCTCCAGTTAAATTTGCCTCTATCAAAATATAACCTGGGAAAAAGTTCTTCTCTTTGCTGATTTTTTTTCCATCCTTTATCTGGTATATCTTTTCCGTGGGTATTAAAATCTGAGAAATATAATCGCTTATTTTTAACCTGTTAATTTCCTGTTCGAGATATTGTTTCACTTTCTTTTCTTTACCGCTAATACACCTTACCACGTACCACTTTCTTTCTATTTCTGCCATGACTGAATAATTACCAGGAACTATTTAAAGAGACCATAAAAAAGATTCATAACAAATTGAAATGCCGTATCCATTCCAAATACAAGACCCGCAATTATCAAGGAAGCAATCATCACAACTATGGCACTTGCCTGCAATTCGCTCCATGTGGGCCATGAAACTTTGTTTATCAATTCATCTGATGTTTCCTTAAAATATAATCTTACTTTGTTCATTTTCTTTTTTAATATTTATCCCAATAAAATAATTCATTCCATCGCACGGGTGGAGAGACTCGAACTCCCAGCCAATAGTTTTGGAGACTACTACTCTACCAATTGAGCTACACCCGTATATCAATTTGAAGAGCAGCCAATCTGAATCTTCAAATTATTTGATAATCTCTACTACCTTACCAGCACCAACTGTTCTTCCACCCTCACGAATCGCAAAGCGTAATCCTTTTTCCATAGCAACAGGCTGAATTAACGTAACATTAATAGATACGTTATCACCCGGCATAATCATTTCTCTTCCTGCAGGTAAAGTTATTTCGCCTGTAACATCCGTTGTTCTTAAATAAAACTGAGGACGATATTTATTATGGAATGGGGTATGACGACCACCTTCTTCTTTTGTCAATACATAGATTTCGGCAGTAAATTCAGTGTGAGGAGTAATTGAACCTGGTTTTGCAACCACCATTCCTCTTCTGATATCTTTTTTATCAATACCTCTAAGTAATAAACCTACGTTATCACCAGCTTCACCTCTGTCAAGAATTTTACGGAACATTTCAACACCTGTAACAGTTGATTTTAACTTTTCAGGTTGCATTCCGATAATATCAACATCCTCACCTGAGTTGATGATACCTCTTTCTATTCTACCAGTTGCAACTGTTCCACGACCGGTAATCGAGAATACGTCTTCAACAGGCATAAGGAAAGGAAGTTCAGTTAACCTTGGAGGAATAGGAATATAATTATCAACAGCATCCATCAATTCCATAATCTTTGGAACCCATTTAGCATCCATATTTAATCCACCTAAAGCAGAGCCACGAATGATTGGAATATTATCACCATCGAATTCATAGAAATTCAATAATTCACGAATTTCCATTTCAACAAGGTCTAAGATTTCTTCATCATCAACCATGTCAACCTTATTCATGAAAACAACGATTTTAGGCACACCAACCTGGCGAGCTAAAAGGATGTGTTCACGAGTCTGAGGCATAGGACCATCAGTAGCAGCAACAACAAGAATAGCACCGTCCATCTGAGCAGCACCTGTAACCATGTTCTTAACATAGTCAGCGTGACCAGGACAGTCAACGTGCGCATAGTGACGTTTTTCAGTTGCATATTCTACGTGAGCAGTATTAATAGTAATACCACGCTCCTTTTCTTCAGGTGCGTTATCAATAGAATCGAAAGACCTTGTTTCAGCAAGTCCTTTAGATGCCAGCACCGAAGTGATAGCAGCCGTTAAAGTAGTTTTCCCGTGATCAACGTGACCAATAGTGCCAATGTTGAGATGGGGTTTCGAACGATCAAATTTTTCTTTAGCCATAGCAATTTATTTTTTTAAGTAATTATCAATTTATTGTTAAACATTTTTATTTCACATATCTTAGAGCCAACGACGGGACTTGAACCCGTGACCCCGTCCTTACCAAGGACGTACTCTACCAACTGAGCTACGTCGGCTTGTAGGGGCATTGACCCTCAACTAGAGCGGAAGACCGGGCTCGAACCGGCCACCCCCAGCTTGGAAGGCTAGTGCTCTACCAAATGAGCTACTTCCGCTTTCATTTATTAATCCTTCTTTAATTAAGCATTAACAAGCACTCTCTCGGTTTTCTCCTTTGTGGGGAGAGAAGGATTCGAACCTTCGAAGTCATAAGACAACAGATTTACAGTCTGTCCCATTTGGCCACTCTGGAATCCCCCCTTCCTAAACCGAATTTAAATCAAACTTTT
>Ga0206937_10108_pt1 | contig 26383 bp, 17 predicted proteins | sample Alteio_BWOrgHeat_11_FD_152923 | JGI IMG/M metagenome (GOLD analysis project Ga0206937, IMG submission 152923) | Enriched cells from forest soil in Barre Woods Harvard Forest LTER site, Petersham, Massachusetts, United States -... | ecosystem: Environmental > Terrestrial > Soil > Temperate forest >... | reverse complement strand
CTATGTGATCGACTCCTTCAATAAAGACAAACCGTACGATCGTTTTATTCGCGAACAAATCGCCGGCGATCTTCTGTCATACAAGTCGCCGGCGGAGCGTAACGAACACGTGATTGCGACCGGTTTTCTCGCGATCGGCACGAAGAGTCTGAATGAAAAGAATCGCGACCAGTACCTGATGGACGTCGCGGACGAACAGATCGACGTTGCCACCCGCGCGGTGCTGGGGACAACGGTGGCGTGCGCTCGGTGCCACGATCACAAATTCGATCCGATTAGTGCCGCTGATTACTACGCAATGGCGGGAATCTTCCGCAGCACGGATGTGCTTTCTGGAGTTCGTCCAGGCACGAACAAAACGGGCTACGATGGCCAGTACATGAAGTTGATGGAAGGTAACGGCAAGGTCGATTTTTCGCCGGAACAAAAGAAAGAGTTAACAAAACTTTCGGATGAATTGAAAGTGGATCGCGACAAGCTGACGCAAGTCACGGCCGCCTTGCGATTTAGTGCCGCGAAAAAAGGCAACCGGGAAAAAATGAAGGAGGCGGAGACTCGCCTTACCACACGAATCAAGAACCTCGAAAAGCAAATCAAAGACATTCGCGAGAATCCGGGTGCGGGGGATGAGCCGGTAATGGCGGTTCACGATTCAAGCAAGCCGGGCAATGCCCACATCCGCATTCGGGGCGAGGTAAAAGAACTTGGTCCGGAAGTGCCACGCGGGATTCCGGCCGTGCTTGCGACAGACCGAACCGCGAAATTCGATCCTGCTCAAAGTAGTGGGAGGCAGCAACTCGCGGCGTGGATGACGAGTCGCGACAATCCACTTACGGCGCGGGTGATGGTTAATCGCGTTTGGGCGCACCTGTTCGGGCATGGGATCGTCGAATCGACCGACAACTTCGGCGCGTTGGGGGACGAACCGACGCACCCGGAACTGCTCGACTATCTGGCGGTCCGTTTTATGGATCAAGGCTGGTCGGTCAAGAAGCTGATTCGAGAAATCATGCTCAGCCGCGTCTATCAATTGAGTAGCGAACACAACGACGCCAATTATGCCGCCGATGCCGATAATCATTTTCTGTGGCGCATGAACCGCCGGCGCTTGGAAGCGGAAGCGATTCGCGATTCGATTTTGTCGGTGAGCGGACTTTTGGATACGAACCGGCCCGAAGGTTCGTTGGCCACAAAATTCGCGGGGGAAGAAGTGGGACGTGGTAAAGCGGCGGTGCCCAAGCAAAACGACGCGAAATGCCGGAGCGTCTATCTCACGGTTTTTCGTAACGGCGTGCCCGACGTGCTGGGTGTTTTCGACATGGCCGACCCGAGTCTCGTCGTGCCGCAACGCGAAGTCACCACCGTTCCGACGCAGGCGCTATTCATGATGAATAGTCCGTTTGTTGCCGAAAACACCACCGCAACCGCGAAGAAACTGCTGGCGGAATCGGGTATGAAGGACGTCGATCGCGTGATTCGCCTGTTTTTGATGACATTGAATCGTCCCCCCACGGCGTCGGAGCGAAATCGATCGCTGACGTACGTTCAGGAATACGAACAGTTGATGGAAGGGAAGGAAACGTCGTCGATCGAAAAAAGAACTGCCGCCTGGGCCAGCCTGTGCCAAACGTTGATGGCGTTGGGCGAGTTTCGGTATGTGTATTAGTTTGAATGTAGGATGGACGCCTCGTCCGTCCGTAACCCGCAGCCACGGACGGACGAGGCGTCCATCCTACCAGTAAATTTGAGGCCACCATGTCCCAACATTCACTTTTTTCCCGTCGCGATATTCTTCGTGCCACCTCCTGCGGGTTTGGCTACTTGGCGCTCGCCGGGTTGTGTTCGCAAGTGAATGGGGAAGAAAACCCGCTCGCCCCCAAATCCCCCCATTTCAAGGCGAAGGCGAAACGCGTGATCTTCATGTTCATGCAGGGGGCACCGTCGCATGTCGATACGTTCGACCACAAGCCGAAACTGGCGTCGGACGATGGAAAGTCGGAAGGGAGTAAAGGGCGGAAGCTGATGAAGTCCCCGTTCAAGTTTCCCAAGCAAGGACAAAGCGGGCTGCCAATGTCCGAATTGTTTCCCAACTTGGGAAAGCAGGCGGATGAATTGTGTCTCGTGAATAGCATGAAGACCGATATCCCGAACCATTCACAAGCCGCCGTGCAGTTGCACACGGGGAGTTTCCAATTCGTCCGTCCTTCGGTGGGTGCGTGGGTGCTGTACGGCTTGGGGTCGGAGAACCACGAATTGCCCGGTTTCATTACCATCAATCCGTTGTCACGCGTGGGGGGGGCACAGAATTATGGTAGCGCGTTCTTGCCGGCCACGTATCAAGGGACGCGGATCGGCGGCGAAGGCGAGCAACTGGCACGGGCCCGTATTGCCAACATTAGCAATCCAAAAATGGCTGCCGTGGCCCAACGCAAACAGCTCGACCTGCTCCAATCGTTTAACCGGGAACGGCTGGAACTGGACCGTGTGAACACCTCGCTCGAAGGACTGATCGAATCGTATGAACTGGCGTTCAAGATGCAGGGGGCCGTGCCGCGCATCATGGATACCACCGACGAATCTCAATCGACGCTCGATATGTACGGGATCGGCACGAAAGCGACCGACAATTTCGGCCGCCAATGCCTGCTGGCCCGACGCTTCGCCGAAGCGGGGGTTCGTTTCATCGAATTAAGTCATCCCGGTTGGGACCAGCACAACAACCTCAAGGCGGCCATCACCAATAACTGCACGGCGATCGACAAGCCGATGGCGGCGCTCGTTCAGGATTTGAAGCAGCGCGGCATGCTGAAGGATACGCTGTTGATTTGGGGGGGTGAGTTCGGACGAACCCCGACGTCGCAAAACGATAACGGCCGCGACCACAATGCCGGCGGCTATTCGATGTGGCTGGCGGGCGGGGGTGTGAAAGGAGGGATGCGTTACGGTGCGACCGACGAACATGGAACGAAAGCCGTAAAAGACGAAATGCATATTCACGATCTGCATGCCACGGCCCTACATTTGCTTGGTTTGGATCACGAGCGGCTTACGTATCGTTACTCGGGCCGCGATTTCCGTTTAACGGAAACGCACGGGAAAATTGCGAAAGGGTTGATTGCGTAGGACAGGTTTTCCAACCTGTCCGGTCATTATTTTGTACTGCATCCAAGACTGGACAGGTTGGAAAACCTGTCCTACACTCGCACCCGATTCCACCCGCCGTGGAAAAAGCGGCCGAGTGCCAACAGACTTCGAATCCAAACGTCGGCGACCATGGCCCACCATGCGCCGGCCACGCCGAATCCCAAGCCAGGAACGATCCACGAAGTACCGGGAATCGGCACCTGTTCAAACGCACAAAAGCAGGCACCTGGGACGCGAATCAAAAGCAGCCCCGCAAAATTTATGGCTAAGGGAACAACGGTGTCGCCCGCTCCGCGCAACGCGCCGGTTAGTACCTGCAGCATGGCAAGCGCCGGCATCGAAATTGCCACGATCCGTAAGTACATGGCGGCACCAGCAGTGGTTTCGGGATCATGGGCTCCCGAAAAGAAACCGGCCAATGATTCACCCGCAACGAAAAAGACCAACCCCGCTCCACACATTAGTACCTCGGCCAGAATGCACGCGGTGCGAATGGCTTGAGCAGCGCGATGTTTGTCGTGCGCTCCCAACAGTTGTCCCGTCATGGTGGCGGCGGCAACGTGGAAAGCGGCTCCGGACAAATAGGCCAGCGATTCGATCTGCAACCCTAATCCATGGGATGCCGACGCGACGGTTCCCAAACTATTGACGACCGCGACATACATCAAGTGGCATCCAAGCACGGCCAGCACATCACAACCACCGGGCATGCCGATCCGGCCCAATCGCCGCATCAGTTTGAAATCGGGGCGAAGGTCCGAAATCTGCAAATGCAAGCCGGCTCGTCCCACGGCTAGCGCTATCAGCAAAACCACGGCCCCAATCGCGTGCCCCACCGCGGTGCCGATCGCCAGCCCTTCCCACCCGAGATTGGGGAATGGTCCCCACCCGATTACCAGCACCGTACTAAGCACGACATTCACGCCGTTGACGATGATTTTGGCGACAAGCCCCGTCACCGTATCGCCCGCCCCCCGCAGACAGGCGATGGCCACTTGTTCAATCATGATGGCCGGAACGATCGGAATCAGAATGGTCAGATAACGTTGTGCCAAAGGAGTGGCTTCCGGCGACAATTGCATGATCGCCAGGAATTCACTTCCCCCCCAAGCCACGAGGCCGGTTGCCGCTATCCCCACCACCGCGCCGACAAGAAACGCCTGATGCATCACGCGTCGTGCCAGCATCAGGTCGCCGGCTCCGATCGCTCGCGAAATCATGGCGGTCGCGCCGATCGCAATTCCAGAAAACAGGCTCGGAATCATCCACAACACATAGGCCATCAGCCCCATCGCGGCTTTGTATGGGGGGCCCTGAAGAAAGTGTCCGGTAAGCCACCAATCCGTGTAGCCAACGAGCATATTCAACAACTCTTCCGCCAACACCGGCGCGGCCAGTTTCAAAATCGGCCGCAACGTTCCAGGCGACTCGAGCAACGAGTTTGACAAACAATCCTCCGCTTCCAATCTGAATTGTTTCTTTGCGAGCGACACAAACAGCGGCCCATGATCGCACTCAAGTTCGAAGTACAAACTCCCTTTCGCGCTACCGCTCCCTCCGCGGTTCATGGAATAATGCGAGTTTATCGAGTTTTGTGGGGTACGAATACCGCCGCACTTGGTACGCAGCTACGCATGAAAAAATCGGATTGGTTATGGTTCGAAAAAACAAATAGTCAGCGATTTGGTATAATCCACCCCTGGGAAATACCTCGCGCGATGTTGACGCCACTTGCCCTTTAGGCCGAGCGCTCATGCGTTGTCCCATTTCCTTACTCATTCCAAGCAACCACGAGTGACCATCTCCGTATGACCCTTTATTTCGCCGAAGGTTCGCCCTCCACGGAACTAAGTACGCACCAACTTCGCCATGCGTTGCATTCGTGCTTTGCGCGGCTTGGCGCCAAGCAAAAGGTGCTGGCCGTTCCCCCGGACTTTACTCGTTTCAACAGCCGAGCGGGGCTCATCACGTGCCAGACGTACGAATATTTTGGCGAACGCCTGACGGATGTGATGCCGGCCTTGGGAACCCACTTCCCGATGCCAGACTGGCAGCTCGACAAAATGTTTCCCGGCGTTCCGAAGTCACTTTTTCGCGAGCACCGCTGGCGGGAAGACGTGGTAACCATTGGGCACGTGCCGGCCGATTTTGTTTCGCAAGCGACGGAAGGTCTGTGGAAAAAGCCGTGGCCCGCGCAGTTGAACAAGCTGTTGTGGAACGGCGGACACGATTTGATCCTTTCCATTGGCCAGGTCGTCCCCCACGAAGTGATTGGCATGGCCAATTACAACAAAAATATTTTTGTGGGGACGGGCGGTTCGCAAGGAATAAACGAAAGTCACTTCATCGGGGCGGCATACGGCATGGAGCGGATGATGGGCCGAGCCGATACGCCGCTGCGCCGTATTCTGAATTACGCGCAGGATCATTTCTGTCAGCATTTGCCGCTGCTCTATGTACAAACGGTGGTCGGGGTGAACGAGCGTCGCGAACTGGTGACGCGCGGCCTTTATATTGGCGACGACCACGAATGTTTCGAGCGGGCCAGCGCCTTGTCGATCCAAGTGAATTTCACCATCCTGCAAGAACAGATGCCCAAAGTGGTGGTCTACTTGGACGACGAGGAGTTTCACAGCACGTGGCTCGGCAATAAGTCGATCTATCGCACGCGGATGGCAATCGCGGACCGCGGCGAATTGATCGTGCTGGCTCCCGGCGTGAAAACGTTTGGCGAAGACCCGCAAATCGATCGGCTGATCCGCAAATACGGCTACCGCACCACGCCGGAAATCATGACATTCATGCAGGAAAACGAAGATTTGCAAGGCAACCTTTCGGCCGCGGCTCACCTAATTCACGGTTCGTCCGAAAAGCGATTCAATATCACGTATTGTCCCGGTCACCTTACGCGGGAAGAGATCGAAGGGGTTGGTTATCGCTACGCGGACCTCGCGGAAATGAGCCGGCGCTACGATCCCAAAACGCTCCGCGACGGCTGGAACGTTCTGCCCGACGGCGAACGCATTTATTTCATCAGCAATCCGGCGCTCGGACTGTGGGCATTCGAAGGCCGGTTGAAGTAAAGTAGATGTGTGAGCGTCAGGTTTGTAGGTAAGAATTACGCTGGAACTTGGCATTCAACCTCGTTTACGAGGTTTGAAATTGTTAGGCCCGGCATTTATGCCGGGTATACGATACCAATTTAACCCTCTTCCCTCCGCCGCCTTCGGCGGCGGAGGGAAGAGGGGCAGCGGGTGGGCCGTGCACCCGGCATAAATGCCGGGCCTAATAAGAGGAAAAAATGGTGAATCGCTTTGCGGACCATTTTCTAACTACAAATCTGACGCTCACACAAAGTAGATGGTTCGACATTAAAACGCTTGACGCTCGAAATGTGCTTCACGGCTTTCATGTAAAGGGAAACGATGAATTACCGACGTATTTGCTTGTCAACGGTTTCCATGCTTTTGGCGAGCCTTTCGTTATTGGCCCAAGCGGCCGATACCGCGCTGAAAATTCCCGCCGGTATCGAGGTGGAAGAGTTGCCTCCCGCAAATTCCCAAGCCGCCAAAGTCGTGATTGTCGCGGGCTCAAGTTTCTACAAGCCGGGCGAACACGAATATATCGGTGGCTGTTCCGTCTTGTTTGATCTACTCAAACAATCCCCCAGCGTGTTTCCAGTGCTGGCGATCGACTGGCCGAAAAAGCCGGAGACTTTCGCTGGAGCCAAAGCCGTTGTGTTTATGTTCGATGGCGGCGATAAGCATGCGATCTTGCAAGGAAACCGCAGGTCAGAAATGCAAAAGCTGGTGAGCGCAGGAGTCGGGCTGATTCATTTTCATCAGGCGTTTGACTATCCGCAGGCCCTGGGCGATCGGGCTCGCGAATACATGGGAGCCTCCTGGGAAAAAGGCTATTCGCAACGGGCCCATTGGGTCGACGAATTCAAAACGTTTTCCGATCATCCCATTTGCCGTGGCGTCACGCCGTTCAAGATCGATGACGGCTGGTTGTTCAATCTCCGCTTCGTTCCCGAAATGAAAGGGATCACGCCGCTTCTGAAAACTGTTTCGCCGAAGGGACCCGCAAAAGCGGATCCCGACAACGACGCCATCGTTGCGTGGACTTACGAACGTGCGGGGGGCGGTCGTTCGTTCACGTTTACCGGTTGCCACCTGCACGCCAGCTTTGCCGAAGAGGGGTATCGCCGCTTTCTGGTGAACGGCATCCTTTGGGGTGCGGGAGTCGAAATCCCTGCGGCTGGCGCTCCCGTGAACTTGGTTTCGTCCGACTTGGGAAAGTATCTGAGTAGTAAATAAGGGTTGTTCGAATTCATGGTAGGACGGCCGTTCTGGGCCGTTGTATCGTACTTGGACGGCCCGGAAGGGGCGTCCTACTGAGGCCAATTTGATTGAAAAGAAAATCCTCATCGACGACCGCTTGCCTTGGCCGGCGCGAAAGCTCCAAAACGTCATCCAGCAAGCGTTGAAGGTGGCACCCGCCCAATCCGCTCGCGTCATCCAAGATGGCAGCGTCCGCGTGAATGGCTATATCCTTCGCAAGCCGCAGTACATGCTGGAAATCGGCGATCGCGTCGAAGTCACCTACGACGCCGCCGACTGGCTCCCGCTTCCACCGGCCGCTGATACGCACCAAGAAATGGAAGTCCTGTTCGAAGACGCTTACATTGCGGTTGTCAACAAACCTCCCGCACTCCTCACGGTCCCAACCCCCTACAAAGAGCGTAACACACTCATCGCCTTGCTCGAAAAATGGATGCAGCGGGAAGGAACTGGTAAGCAGGCTTTTTGCGTGCATCGTCTCGACCGCGGTGTTTCCGGCGTGCTCGTATTCGGCAAGCAGTTGGAAATCGCCAACGCTTTGCGCGACCAATTCGAAAAACGCAAACCCCAGCGCCGCTATCTAGCGATCGTCGGCGGCCATCTCGCCCAACAAGAAGGAACGTTTCGCACGCACCTTACCACCGACAAGAACCTGAACCGCCACTCGACGGAAGACCCGGAAGAAGGGGAGCTGGCGATCACGCATTTTCAAGTCTTGGAAACGCTCGAAAACGCAACGTTTGTGAGCGTCCAACTGGAAACCGGCCGCCGCAATCAGATTCGAGTCCACTTCGCCGAAGCCGGTCACCCGGTTCTGGGGGACAGCCGCTACGGCAACCCAATCTATCGCGACATCTGGCCGCATCGCCGCATCGCGCTCCACGCCGAATCCTTGGGCTTCACGCACCCGGTGACAAACCAGTCGCTCGAATTCAAAGCTCCAATTCCGCCGGAAATGCAGGTCCTGTTGCGAGCTACAAATAGTAACGAACGTTCGCCGTCTCAAAATTCGCCAACCCGTCGCCAACAGCGTCGCCAGCGGGAAGAATAAATTTGCGGAGTTTTCTCTCGCCGTTCGTCTAAATTCCTTGCACATCGCCGCGCGTACCGATAGCTTGTTGCATAGCCGCTGTTGATTGACCCAAACGCAACACGGCTTCCTCATTTCCAACCTCTCCCCCTACCAGGAGCTGCCAACGTGTCCCACCTTTTCACGACATTCATGCACGGAACGACCGCGTTGTTTCTTGTTTCGGTATTGGTCCTCCCCAGTTGGGGCGTGGACGCGGCTCAGGCTAATCCCAATTCGAAGCCGCTTCGGGCGGGAATCATCGGGCTGGATACTTCGCACGTGATCGCGTTCACCAAGGCGCTCAACGATCCGAAGGCCGGACCGGATTTGGCGGGGTGCAAAGTCGTGGCGGCTTATCCCAAGGGGAGTCCCGACATTGAATCGAGCGTCAGTCGAGTCCCAAAATATACGAAAGACATGCAGGAGATGGGGGTCGAAATCGTCGATTCCATTGACGAACTATTAAAGCGCGTGGATGTCGTTTTCTTGGAAACCAACGATGGCCGACCGCACCTCGAACAGGTCTTGCCTGTATTCGCGGCGAAAAAGCCGGTGTTCATCGATAAGCCGATCGCGGGATCGCTTGTCGACGCGGTCTCAATTTTCGAACATGCCAAGAAGGCCGGCGTACCGATGTTTTCGTCTTCTTCACTTCGCTTTGGCAAGAATTCGCAGGAAGTGCGAAATGGTTCAATCGGCAAGGTAACGTATTGCGAAACCACGAGCCCCGCGTCGTTGGAGAAGACGCATCCCGATTTATTCTGGTACGGCATTCACGGAGTCGAATCGCTCTTCACCGTCATGGGAACGGGTTGCGAATCCGTCAAGCGCGGCCAAACCGCGGAAGGCAAGATTGAAGTCGTCGGTCAATGGAGCGGCGGCCGAACCGGAGTTTTCCGCGAAGGAAAGGGCTATTCAGGATTGGCGAAAGGAGAAAAAGGAGAAGCCGCGGTCGGTGAATTGAGCGGTTACGCGCCGCTGGTCATCGAGGCCGTGAAATGTTTTCGCACCGGCATTGCTCCCGTCTCCGCCGACGAGACGCTGGAAATTTACGCCTTTATGGAAGCGGCCGACGAAAGCAAACGCCGGGGGGGTGAAGTGGTGTTGATCAAAGAGGTGCTGCAAAAAGCCCGCGAAGCCGCGAAAGCGAAGTAGGACAGGTTTCCCAACCTGTCCATGATTGGTGGCTGTGGCGGAGTACTCGACGCCACGGCGCGGTTTTGATTCGATAGGCGAAAAAACCGGGGCTTCGAGTACTCAGCCCCAGCCACCGGATCGAGCTTTGCCGCTTTGCCAATACCCCCCATCTTCTCTTGTCGCCGATTGCATCCCTTCCTATACTCCCGCGCCTCAGTAGCAGAACCGCTGGGGCAGGGAGGAAGTTCGTTATGTTGGGACGTATTGCGTTTGTTTTTCTAGTCGTGATTTTCGCCAGCCGCGTTAGCTGGGGACAGATATCCCCACCCAATGGCAACAGAGGGCCGATATTTGGCGGCGGCGGTTTGTTAGCGCCTCCACCGAACCTCTTGGACAACGCCGCGAAGGAGCCCTCCGCCACGCCACCCGCGCGGAATGCAAACGATACCGCCACCCCCGTGCAACCGGTTGTCCCTCCTTCCACGGCACCGGATTCGGATCGTCCCGTTACGCGAGTTTCAAAAGGGACCGGCGTATTGCCGAACGATCACGGCCAGGTCTGGCGCGAGTACGATATCAGTCCCTATACCTCAAAAGTAACTAGCACTCAAAAACCCGAGCAAGCGCTGATCGATTGGATTTTGCGCGAGACGGGAACCGAAGTGTGGTTCTCCGAACCGCTGGGAATTCTCAACGCGGACAAAAATACCTTGCGCGTCTATCACACACCGGATATGCAGCGACTAATCGCGGGGGTCGTGGATCGTTTCGTCGCGTCGAAGGCCGAAACGCAGGTTTTGACACTCCGGTTGGTAACGGTCGGAAATCCGGGTTGGCGCACCAAAGCACTGCCGATCTTAAAGGCGGTCGAAGTTCAATCGCCCGGAATCGATGCTTGGCTTACGTCGCGCGAAAACGCGGCCTACTTAATTGGCGAACTTAGTAAACGGAGTGATTATCGCGAACACAATTCGCCCAATCTTGTGATGAGTAATGGACAGTCGCAGACGATCGCTCGGCTACGACCCAAATCGTACGTCCGTGCCGTTCGTCCGCGCGATTCGGTTTTGCCGGGTTTCGATACCGAAGCGGGCACGATCGAAGAAGGGTATTCGCTTCAAATCAGTCCGCTTTTTGCGCTCGATGGCAAGTCGGCCGACGCCGTGATCAAGTGCCACATCGACCAAGTTGAACGGCTCGTTCCGGTAACCGTTGATCTGCCCCCCTTTGGTGGTCAAGCGCAGCGTGCCACGATTCAAGTCCCGCAGTTAGTGAGTTGGCGTTTGCACGAACGATTTCGCTGGCCGACGGATCAGGTCCTATTACTTAGCTGTGGGATCGTAGCGACGCCCGGCCCTGATCCGCGCGGCGCGGCGGCGTTGGTCAGCGCGTTAACAACAAATCCAAGTCGTGCGGATGCCTTATTGTTCATTGAATGTCAAGGCAAAGCCACGTCCCCCGTTGCCGCCGAGGTTCCCGCGGCCGCTGCTCGTCCCGGCAGCTATCGCGGCCGATATTGAAAATACGGGATCGGGTGGTTGTAGGATGGACGCCTCGTCCGTCCGGATTTTTGACGGACGGACGAGGCGTCCATCCTACGAGGTCCAACCCGAACATTAAGCTGTAACGCAGTACTAGCGATTCACGTCTCGACGCAAATCCCCTTCATCCTTAGAATCGCCAATATAGCTCGACGTTAAGAGTAGGACTTCGGGCTTGGTTTTATTCGATCGCCCCTTAGGACGATTAGCATCCAGTAATTCGCATGACCCTTCATTCGCCGCGACGTGTCGTCATCACCGGTTTGGGCCTCATCAGCCCCTTGGGAATATCCCCGGACAAAATGTGGGAAGCGCTCCGCGCCGGCCAGAGCGGTATCGCCACCCTGCAGAGCCTGCCCGTCGAAAATATGCCTTCCAAGGTCGGTGGCGAAGCCCGCGACTTCACAGGCGAGATCGAAAACTTCGGCCCGCTCGAAAAGATGATGCAACGCAACATCAAGAAGGGGCTGAAGATGATGTGCCGCGAAATCCAGATGGGAGTCGCGGCCGCCCAACTCGCCTTGCACCACGCCGGAATGGACGCCAGCAAACGGGACCCGGAACGCACGGGCGTTTCTTATGGTTCGGATTACGTCGTGACGATGCCCGAAGACTTTGCCGACGGTGTCCGCAATTGTTTGGACGCCAACAAGAAATTCGATTTTACCCAGTGGGCCGAACGTGGCTTGACCGATGTCGATCCGTTGTGGCTGCTCAAATATCTGCCCAACATGCCCGGCAGCCACATTGCGATTTACAACGACCTGCGTGGCCCCAGCAATTCGATTACCCTCCGTGAAGCCGCCGCGAATCTCGCCGTCGGCGAAGCCTTCGCCATCATTTCACGTGGCGGGGCCGACGCGATGATCGCCGGCGCCACCGGGACGCGCATCCACCCGTTGCGATCCGTCCATACTATCACGCAAGAACAAGTTGCCCCCGCGAATGAGTTAGCGCCGGAAAAAGTGTGTCGGCCGTTCGATCGCCAGCGTACGGGTCAAGTTCTTGGTGAAGGGGCCGGTGCCGTATTGCTCGAAGAACTGCAAACGGCCCAGACCCGCGGCGCGACAATCTGGGGAGAGGTCGTGGGGAATGCATCCTCCTGCGTCGTCGACTCGAATGGGGTTGCCGATTATCGAACGGCCATTCGCAATGTCTTGGTCGGGGCCCTCCGTTCGGCGCGGATCGCGCCGGAGGATGTGGGCCATATTCATGCCCATGGCCTGTCGACACACCGTTGCGATGCCGAAGAGGCCCAAGCAATCCACGACATCTTCGGGCAACGCAAGATCCCGGTCCCTGTCACGGCGGCCAAAAGCTACTTCGGTAACTTGGGGGCCGGAGGCGGAACGGTGGAATTGATTGCGAGCCTGCTTTCATTACGGCACGGCCAACTCTTTCCGGTCCTCAACTTCGAAACGCCCGACCCCGAATGCCCGATCAACATCGCCCGCTCCATTGACCAATCTCCAGGCGAGTCATTCGTGAACATCAACACCACGCCACGAGGCCAAGCGAGTGCCGTGGTCGTGCGACGGTTTGACGGATAGTACGAATTTGGGATTTGGTGATTTGGGATTTGATGATTTTCGAACAGCACGGTGGCGAGGAGACTTCCGAAGTCTCGAAAGACTTCGGAAGTCTGCTACGTGCATCACTTCCCAATACTCGGATCAATCTTCCGCGCCGCGGCAAAATCTCTTTCGGCACGGGCCGCGTCGTTTTTTTGCTTGTAGGCGACGCCGCGCGAGTAAAGCGCGAGGGCCATGTCGGGCTTCTGGCGAATGGCTTCGGTGTAATCGGCAATCGCCTTATCGATATCCCCTTTTTTTAAGTGCGATGAGGCCCGATTGACGACCGCCTGGGTGAAACGGGGATCCAGGCGAATGGCTTCACTAAAATCCTTAATCGCTTCCTCAAGCTTCCCTTTTTGGTGATACGCATAGCCCCGATTGTTAAAGGTCTCGAACGACTTGGGATCGTGCTTGATGGCGGTCGAAAAATCAGTGATTGCCTTGTCCGTCTCCTCGCGTTTCAGATAGATAAAGGCCCGATTGATATACGCTTGTGCAAAGCGCGGGTTCAGGCGAATCGCTTCACTGTAATCTTTGATGGCTTCGTCAAGTTTCTCTTGCTTCCGCAGTGCAAAACCGCGGTTACTGAACGCCTCGAAGTACTTGGGATCCAATTCGATGGCCGCGGAAAAATCCGCAATCGCCTTTTCAATATCCTTATTCATGAAGGAGGCATAGCCGCGATTATTGCGGGCGACGGCGGAGTTTGGTTCCAGGCGAATCATTTCCGTGAAATCGGCAATGGCCCGCTCGAATTGCCCTTTACTTTGAAAGGCCAAGCCGCGATTGCCGTAGGCCCCTGCAAATTTGGGGTCAAGCTGCAATGCCTCGCCGTAATCCAGGATCGCCTCGTTAAAATTGCCAAGTTCGCGTTGGATGTCGCCACGATTCTGAAACGCCTTGACGTAGCGCGGATCGAGCCGAATGGCGCTCGTGAACTCCGCGACCGCCTTCGTCAAATCCCCTTGGTGCTGATAAGTCATCCCCCGATTACGATGAGCTTGGGGGTAATTCGCATCCAGCTCGATGGCCTTCGAGAAATCGGCGAGTGCTTTGGCATAGTCTTGACGATGAAGAAAAATGCCGCCGCGATTGTTGTACGCCGTCGCATCTTGCGGACTCAACTCGATCACCAGGTCGAAGTCGGCCAAGGCTTTATCGTATTCTCCGCTTTCTTGGAACGCCAAGCCGCGATTGTTAAGCGCTCGCGTGTGTTTGGGAAGTCGTTTAAGTGTTTCCGTCCAGTCGCTGATCGCCTTCTTGAGCTCGTTCTTTTGTAGCCACGCCACGCCCCGATTGTAAAACGCGTCGGAGAATTCACCATGGATTCGCAGGGCCGCATCGTAGTCGGCGATCGCTTCGTCGAGCTGCTTCAAGTGAAAACGACAAAGACCGCGCAGTTGAAACGCCGCGGCGTAATCTTCGCGTAGCTGAATGGCTTTCGTCGTGTCGGCGACGGCATTGTCATAATCTTCGATGTCCTCGTAGGCGTTGCCGCGATTGAAATAGAGTGTCGCTTCATTTGGCTCGATCTTGATCGCTTCCGTGAAATCGGCGATCGCCAGTTTGCTCTCGCCGTTCACAAAATACGCGAAACCACGATTATTCAATGCCACAAAAGATTTCGGATCCAGTTTAATTGCTTCGCTGTAATCGGCGATGGCCTGCTTCCTGTCCCCGGTGGCTTCATAGAGCCCGCCGCGGCCATTGAAGCTGTCACCGCTCTTGGGGTCATATTTGATTGCCGACGTATAGTCGTCTATCGCCTTTTGGGATTCACCGTGCTTGTGGTGAGCAATGGCCCGGTTGTGATAAGCCATCGCAAATTTGGCGTCCAGTTTGATCGCTTCGTCGTAGTCGGCAATCGCCTTCTCGTAGTTGCCGGAAATGTCGTAGGCAATGCCGCGATTCGTAAAGGCCTCGACGAACCGCGGCTTCAATCGAATCGCGTTTGTGAAGAAGCGAATCGCTTTTTCATAACTACCTTCGTTCAGTTGTGCGGTTCCTTCGCTGTAGCGCTTGGCCGCCAATTCTGGCACCACCTTTTCGACGATGGTTTTTTGTTCCGTGGCGGGAAAATTCGCCAATGGCACGTCCACGATATCGCCACTTTCCGCGCGCAGCCGGACCTTGCCGTTGGCCAAATCAACGTCCACGATTCCCAGCTTTTCCACTTCCGGATTTTGCGGTTCATCGGCGCGTAACGGCGCAGTGATAGTCGCTACCAACAATAGAACCCACAGGCAATGGTCGCGGAGGACAATCATTTTTCCCTCATCTTTGTCGAGCACGCAAAATAAAGACTTGTTTATCTTTATCAATTCGGGGGAGATAAATCGAATCGAGGTGACTTGCCGTATCAATAACCCATCGCGATTCGCTTCATTGATAATTAATCAAAAACGTGCTTCGCGATCGTTTTTCCTCCTACCTCCAATAGTTGACTTTTTAACTTCAACGACTAAAGTAACCAATCGTTAAATGTTCTGCAAAATACCTGTTTTAACATCGTTGGGAGAGTTTTTATGGCATGGAGTGGGATTCGACTTGCGGGATCCTGGGCATTGGTATTCGCCACAATACCGATGTTCGGATCGCAAGCAATTGGACAAACAAACTGTAACCCATGTGGCACCGCAGCGGCGTGTGCGCCGTGTCAACAATACGCGACCGTGGAAAAGGTCGTGATGGTTCCGGAATTGGTCAATGAAACTCGCAAGGTTCAAGCGACCGAATACCGAACCGAACAACGCACTCGGACGATCAACGTCGTTCGTCAGGTTCCCGTTGTCGAAACCAAAACGCGTGAATTCACGGTTTTGGTCCCGGAAACTCGCACCCGGACGGAAACGTACGTTGTGAACACGCCCGTTCAGCGCGAAGTAACGCGTGAATATACCGTGCAAGTTCCCGTCACGGAAATGCGTCAAGGAACACGCAAGGTTTGCCAAACCGTTGCGGAACAGGCCACGCGTACCGTCATGGTTCCGGAAACACGCACGCGGACCGAAACCTACACCGTCATGCAACCACAGCAAAAGGAAGTCCTTCGAAATTACGTCGTGCAAGTTCCGGTAACGGAAACGCGCGAAGGTGTTCGTCAAGTTTGCCAGACCGTTGCCGAGCAGGTAGCCCGCACTGTCATGGTTCAAGAAACCCGCACCAAAGTCGAAAACTACACTGTCATGAAGCCCGTGCAACGGGAAGTCATTCGCAATGTCACGGTCCAAGTCCCAGTGACGGAAACCCGCGAAGGCGTTCGCCAAGTTTGCACAACGGTTGCCGAACAGGCCACTCGCACCGTGATGGTTCCTGAGACCCGCACCAAGGTCGAAAACTATACCGTCATGAAGCCCGTGCAGAGGGAAGTTGTTCGCGACATTGTCGTGCAAGTTCCCGTGATGGAAACGCGTGAAGGTGTTCGTCAGGTCGCCACGACCGTTCCGGAACAAGTGACTCGCACGATCCAAGTTGCCGAACCCCGTACCAGAACAGAAAACTACACCGTCATGGTCCCGGTTCAGAAGCCAGTTGTTAGTACTTACACTGTGCAAGTTCCGGTAACCGAAACTCGCGAAGGTGTTCGCCAAGTTTGCACGATGGTTCCAACAACCGAAGTTCGCACCATTTGCGAAGACCAAGGTCACTGGGCTGTGAACTGTGTTGCGGCTGCTCCCGTGGCCACGGCACCTGGTTGCCCACCGTGCCCGCCCTGTCCTCCCGTGATGCAACGCGTTTGGGTTCCCAACCCGGTGCAAAAGCAAATCCAAGTGACAGTCAATCGTCCGACCATGTCGGAAGAGAAGTACACCTACAATGTGACGGTCTGCAAGCTGGAAACTCGCCAAGCGACGAATATGGTAACGGAATGCGTTCCGGAACAGCGAACCCGCGAAGTGAGCTACACGGTATGCGTGCCAAAACAGGAAACCTACACCGTCAACAAAATGGTGATGGTCCCGGAAAAGTTCACGTATAACGTCACCGTTTGCCGGAACGAAACGCGGCAAATCAAGGAATTGGTAACGGAATGCGTTGCCGTCCCCATGACGCGCGAAGTGACCTACACTGTTGCCGTGCCGAAGACGGAAGCGTATACCGTCAACAAGCAAGTGATGGTACCGGAAAAGTACACGTACAACGTGACGATCTGCCGGACAGAAACACGTCAAGTCAAGGACGTTGTAACGGAATGCGTTGCCGTTCCGATGACTCGCGAAGTAAGCTACACCGTCTGCGTACCGAAGACGGAAATGGTCACGGTCAACAAGCAGGTCATGGTTCCTGAAAAGTACACCTATAACGTGACGGTCTGCCGCCCCGAAACTCGCCAAGCGAAGGAAATGGTTACGGAATACGTTCCGGTCCAAATGACGCGCAACGTGAACTACACGGTTTGCGTGCCGAAGACGGAAGCGTATACCGTCAATAAGCAAGTGTGGGTGGACGAAGCCTACAACTATCCTGTCACGGTTTGCAAAACGGAAACCCGCCAGGCCAAGCAATTGGTCACGGAATGCATTACTGAGCAGAAGACTCGTGAAGTTCCTTACACGGTTTGCGTTCCCGTGAAAAAGACGGAACAGTACCAAGTCGCGAACTACACCACAGTCACGGAACCGAGGACCGAAACTTACAACGTCTGCGTTCCGTACGCCGTTGAAAGAGACGTTGTTGTCCAGGTTTGCAAGATGGTCCCCAAGACCATCCTCTGCCAAGTTCCGGTCAACAATCCTTGCCCTCCGTGCCCATAGTTCGATTCGAATCGTTCGAAAGATAAACCTTAGCGGCCAGGTGGGATGAAACTCACTTGGCCGTTTTTTTGCGCGCATCGAGCCCTGTCTTCCCCCATTCGTCCAATGCGTGTTTTTCGTGGCTAAGTAGGAACGTGGTAATTCTTATGCTGGTGAGCGTCACACTAGCCCGACGCGCAAGTTTTGAAGTTGCGCCTTGACGCTAGCAGATAAAAAAGCTCCTAGCCGCGATCCGTGATTGGGAAAGAATTCCCATAGGGTTCTAGAACCGCGACAAGGAGCCTTACCATGATCATTTCGCCTCATCTTCCAAAAATCAAGAGTTTGTTGCCTGCGCGTGTTAGGAATTCAGTTGCCGGCTGGTATTTGCAAGCCATGATGATCTGCATTTTGCATCACTTCGGTCGTATGTCCGCGCAGCAGGCAGCCTCCTGTATTGTGGGGGAGAAGCGGCATCGTGCGAACGTCGGGCGTTTCCTCGACCGCCATGGCGACGGGTTGCACCGCTTCAATACGCGTATCGCGCGGCGATGGTTGAACTCGAAAGGACATGGACAATATGTATTCATTGTCGATGCGACCAACGTGTCGCATCAGGGCGCGAATCAGGAAAACACGATTTCCACGGGTAATCGCCAACGTCGCGCCTGTGCCGGGCGACGTTACAGTAAATATCGCCGCTCGCCGAAAAGCTTTCATGCCAGCGTGTGGGGAATTCTGCTGACTCCGGAAGGAGCGCGTCTCCCCTTCTACCAAGGCGTACTTACGAAAACCTATTGCGAAAAACAGGGCCTCGTTTATCGTTCCCAAGCTGACCTAGCGGCGGAAATGATCCTGGCGTTGCCGTTACCACCGAACGCCAAGGTGGTAGTCATGGGAGATACGGCCTTTGAATCGAAACAATTACGGGCCGCGTGTGCGGCGCGTCACTATACCTGGATCGCCCCTTCCAATCCCGAACGCGTGTTGGCCGGCGAAAAGCCGCGTCCCAAGGTTTGGTCGTTGGTACAGTCTTTCGAGTCCTCCCAGTTTGCCACTGTCAGGCTTGATCCGAGCGTGGGTAAATACGTCGTCATGCGGCGTCTGAGCCCGGCTCGTAGCAAGTCGAAAAAATACATTCGAACGTTTTACGTTCACGAGGAAAAACGGACCATGCACTCCGTCGGAGATGTGCGGATCGTTTTTTCGACAAAAGAACTAAACACCAAAAAAGGCAAACTGCTAAGGCGTGAACAGACTAAAATCCTCCTGACCAATAACCTGAAGATGACGACGGCGGAGATCGTTGAACTATATCTGCTGCGGTGGCAGATCGAATTGTTTTTCAAGGAGCTCAAAAGCGAATTAGGGATGCACCAATACCGCTTTCGTAATTGGCGACGGATCAACGCGTGGATGGAAGTTTACTGCTTCACCATGATGTATCTGGAGTGGCTGCGCGAGAAACGAATCAACGATCAGCGACTGACCAAGAAACAACGGGAGAAGTGGAAGCATTATCGCACCCACGGCTTGGTACAGGCCGTACGAACGAGCCTGGAACTCGGCCAAATTCAAAAGCTCCAGCAATCCCTTCGAACGCCCAACGGCATTCGAACACTCCAACGCAAGCTCAAGCAACTCCCCCAGAAAGAATATCAATGCATCGCCTAAAATCGTAAACTGATAGCACCAAAGCGCAACTTCAAAACGCGCAAGCGAGGGAGATAGCGTATTGTCCCTCGCTTGCGCGTCGGGCTAGTGTGGTTCGCGCGGCTCGCCAGCATAACTTATTACGCGTTTCAACTTAGCTTTCTCCCTCACCCCTCCTGCTTGACCGCCGCCACCACAATCGCCCGCAGACGCGGTTCAGAAGCCGACGCAATCGCCACGACGTCCTCGGCCGTTGTTTTCGTGGGCGCGTCGGGGCACGCGATGTTGGTCACGACTGACAGCGTGAGCACGCGCATGCCGAGGATCGCGGCCACCGTCACTTCCGGCACGGTTGACATGCCGACCACGTCCGCTCCCATTTTCCGCAAGAAACGATATTCGGCCCGCGTTTCATAGTTCGGCCCTGTGAGTCCCAAATAGACGCCGCGCCGCGCGAGAAACTTTTCATGCCGCGCCACTTCCAAGGCCAAGTCGGCGAGGCCATTGTCATAGGCCGACGCAATCCGCGGGGCATGCACCTGAGCCGTCCTCGTTAGATCATCCTTGCCTCCCGGCTCGGCGCTCCAACGGATCGACCGGTCGCAAGACCGCATCAAATCAATATGATCGACCACCACCAAAATTTCGCCAGGTGTCAACTGTGGATTGAGACCACCACAGGCATTGGAAATCACCAGCCGTTCCGCGCCCAAGGCGTGCATGACCCGGATGGGGAGCGTGACGTCCTCCCACGTATACCCCTCGTAAAGATGACAGCGCCCTTCCATGGCGACGATGGGGACACCCGCCAATCGCCCGCATACCAGTCGTCCGGCGTGGCTCAGCGCGGTTGCCTGAGGAAACCCGGGAATCTCTCCGAAAGGAAGAGCCACATCGAGATCTATGTGGCTCGAAAGCTTTCCGAGTCCGGTCCCAAGCACAATCCCCACGCGCGGTTTTTCCGCCCAGCGATTGCGAATGAATTGCGTGGCAAGCGTGGTCCGTTCGTTCGACATCAATGTTCTTTTGTAGCCATCTCGCTCCGCGAGATGAAGCGTAAATCGTGACAAGCTTCACCATTCTCACGGTGGTTTCATTTCGATGAACGCGTGGTTGGTGCCGCATTATTTTGAGGGATTCGCTCCATTTCCCGGAACGAAATAGTTACTTTGCCTTTTCCCCCGCCAATACCCCCATCACTAACGTCCGCAAATTCGGCTCGGCCGCATTGGCGATCGCGATGATCTTGCTGACGTTGGCGGGTTCCAATGCATCCGGCAGGCACATATCGGTAACAATCGAAAAGCCGACGACCCGCATGCCGCAATGCACGGCCACCAGGACTTCCGGCACGGTCGACATCCCCACCACATCGGCCCCAATGGTTCGCAAAAAACGATATTCGGCGCGGGTCTCCAGGTTCGGCCCCGCCACCGCCACGAATACTCCCTTGTGAGCCACGATGTTTTCGCGCCGAGCGATTTCCAACGCCCGATCGATCAAGTCGTGCTGGTACGGTTCGCACATATCGGGAAAGCGGGGCCCGAGGCGATCGTCGTTGATACCGATCAACGGGTTATCCCCCATCAGGTTGATCTGATCTTCGATCAACATGATGTCCCCCGACTTGAAGTACGGGTTCAAGCCGCCGCAAGCGTTTGAAACGACCAGGAGTTCCGCTCCCATCGCCTTCATCACCCGTACTGGCAGCGTGATTTGTTTCAGCGAATAGCCTTCGTACATGTGGAAGCGGCCTTCCATCGCCATGACGGGGAGACCATTCAGCCGCCCGCACACGAGCCGCCCCCGATGGGTGACGACCGTCGAATGTGGAAAATGGGGGATCTCGTTGTATTCGAGCGTCGCTTCCACGTCGATTCGTTCGACAAGACTTCCCAGTCCCGTCCCCAGGATAATACCGGCGTGGGGTATCCCTTTCCAGCAACTACGAATCTTCGCAACGACATCTTGAATTTGTCCATAGAGTTGCAGCATGTTTTTCTACTTGTAGTCTGGTGGCTGTGGCAGAGTACTCGATGCCACGGCTGACCTAGATAACGAGACGACCAAACTTGACCGGGGCTTCGAGTACTCAGCCCCAGCTACGCGCCTTACTTTTCGCTCTTCGGTTCTTCCTTCGCCGCTTCCACCTTGGCCGGCGCGTCGCCAAACTTTTCTTGTTTCTCTTTCCACTTGGCTTCCAAGCGTTCGCGAATCGACTTCCACGCTTCTTCCATCAGCGGGACGTGGCATCCCCCTTTGCCTTTGCAAGCGTTTTTCCCCGCGTCGGGACCGCAGCCACCGAACCCTTTGCAATCGTTCAACGAACCGCAGGCATGTTCCTTCACGTTGGCACACGAGCCCATCCCACGGCAGGCGTTCTTGCCATCACTTCCCTTCCCCTTGCAATCGTTCAGACCACGGCAAGTATGCAGGTCGGCAGCGGCGACTTGTGATTCCGGCGCCGGTCCTTTGGCAGCGGGTGGACTCCCTCCGCAACCCGCCATCGTCCCGGCAACCATCCCGCCAAAGGCCGCGGCGGTTAGCTGATTGAATTGTCGACGATCGAATTGGGAATCACGCATCGTTGGCTCCAAGAGCGACTTCGGAAGTCTTTAAGGACTTCCGAAGTCTGGGCTTATTTTGCACCAAATGTTCTGTATCTCAGTAGGAATGACCATTGTCGCCTTTCGCTCCGCGAAAGGGAGTCGCGCGCCCGTTCTTTCGCGGAGCGAAAGACGACAATAGACAACTGCACAACGTAAGCCATTTACCGGTTTCTCCACAAGACGCGGTCGGAGAATCCGAGTTCCTTTTGCAGCGAAAGGATCTCGGCCTTGAAGCGAACCGCGTCGGTGGGATAGCCGGCCGTAGGCTTGAGATTCGGGATCTGCGTGCACCAAAAATGATTAAAGGCCCGCATTGCCAGTTCGCGTAGATATTTCGAAATCATCGATGCGAGAGCGGACGGTAAGAAACTCTCGCCCTTGGCGACGAACCGAAATTCCACTCGCCGCGTCGTCGGTCCACAGCGATAAATGCTTTCCTCGCGTCCTTCCTTTCGCACTTCGATCAAATCGTCGGGGAAGTAATGCTGAAGCAACGCACAGTATTTATTCCGCCCGCCGTGCTTGTCGCATTGAACGAGGATGCGGCAATCATCCGCGTCCGCCAGCATGTCGCGGACAAGTTCCAATGTCAGCGCCGAAAGGGCCGCCCCCTTGTTGTTTCCGTGCCGCTCGCACAACTCGTTGAATTCTTCCGGGAATACGACGCGCGAACGCATTTTTCGCAACGATACTTGGGCCGCTTGCAAACCAATTGCCAACGCGTCCGTGCCACATTCCAACTGCATGGCATCGAGATCAACCGGCAACGACTCTTGATAGTTGCGAAACCAGGGGTCGGCGGTGATGCAAGTTTCGCTCGCCGCATCCAAGACCGCCCAAATTTCTTTCCACGATCTCGGAATCAGGCCAACGGCCGCCAGCGACGCGAACACGCCCATCTCCAGGTTCGCCAAAGTCGCACCAGAACTGTACAGCGTTTTGGAGTCCGCCATAGGCACATGCCGCGTACCATTTCGCATCGGTTCACGCGCGATGCAGTCGGCGAGCACCGTGAAGAGATCTGGAAAATCCCTCTCGTCCGGGACATGCCAAGCGGTGGCCGAAATTACCAGCGGCCCCAAATTGGGCCCGTAGCCAGCTTCATCCGTGCCAATCAAAAACGTCATAGGTTACTCGAACATGAGCCAGCCAAAACCTTCCGGGCGAACGTCAACGCTGGCGGGTTGCGTCCACGCTTGAAATCCGACTCCCGGCACGATTCGTTGTACACCGAGGGCCCATACATCTTTGTTGGTGAGCGGATTCGAAGTCAATTCCTTCAATGGAATCGCCGCTTCGGCCATCCAATGGGTGGGCGTATCCTTCGCCGCCACAAACCAAGTGGGATTCCACGATACATCGCCAAAACAAGATTCCGCAACCCAACCTCGATGATCAATCGTTAGTTGAAAAAACGAAGTGTAGTCCCGATCCAGATCGATGAGCAATTCCACCCGGTCGCGGTCCCGCAAATCAGGATCGCGCGGACGCGTCGTATCGCTGCCAGGATACGATGCCCCGGCCGCTTTTTGACATTGGATCGAAATGTAAAGAAACTCGTCGTCACGACCCAGCGACACCGTCGCGGGCCACTCGCCATCGTCCACCAGCAAGCTCCGCAACTCTATTTTCTTGGCCTTTTGCCAAACGTCGTCGTCGAGTTGCCCATCCAGCTTGGGTTTGTTTTTTGCGAGTTCGCAACCATATACCGACTTGGTGGTCGTCTTGCCCGCGCTCAAGGCAATTTCAGCCGACGCACAATTTCCCCAAGCATCGTGCGCGCGGGCACTCGCCAGATTGCGGAGGAATTGATCGACTTCGCGCGATTGTCCCACTCGCCGCTGAACGGTTGTCAGCGGAAATCTCACACTCGGTCGCGCGTACAGTTCGGGTTGCGTCCGTTCCAGTCTTTTCGCGAACGAAATCGCCTGAACATCGCGGCCCGGATTTTGCGAAACGGTCCTTTCGGGGGACGACGGACTGGACGCCAGTTTCGCGGTCGGAGTAGCCCCTTCCTTGGACGGTGCAATGGCCGTCACCACTTGTGATGATACCTTCGCGGTCTCCGGCAGCCGCTGCGCGACCTCGCTGCTGGCGTTGAGTTGCACCAGCCACATGAGCGCCGCGCCGGCCAGATCGTGTTCCGGGTGGAGTTCCACCAGTACGGTCATGGTTTCGGCGGCGAGGTCGATTTTTCCCGCGTCGTAATAGCGCTGCGCGAGTTGAAACAGTATGTCGCCCGCCGTCTCTTTTCGCAGTCCGCGCGTCAGATCTTCAATCTTTGCCAACCAGTTGGATCCTCCGGACGCATCTTGGACGGTACGCGTCATGAGCTGCTGCACGAGGCGCTGTTGTTGGGCCGCTCGGTTCAATTCTTTCATGTCGCCAACCAGCGAACTATCCTGCGCTCGCCGTGCTTCGCCGCCCGTGGCCAAGACGATCCCCCCCATAAGATCACGTCGCCCGATTTCCTGAGGAATATTACTGGCGAGGACCCGAGCGTTGTACTCCGTGGGGGAGAGCGAGAATTGCGCAGTGACTAAACCGCGGCTACCAGCGACGGCATCGGCCAGCGTTTTTCCCAACCGAGGCGCAAGTTGCGTCGTACTGAGGCTGATCCCGCCCGTTTGTTCACCGACGGAAACGGCAAAAGCCTTTTTTGCCTTCCATGGCTCCAACCCTAATTGTGCCTGTAACGTCTGTGATTTATCAGCAATGCTCGCCCGTTGGTAAGCGCGCAACAAAGCTTGCTGCAAGAGCGAGTCCGCCGGATCGCGTTCACTGCGAGGAATGTCTTGCGTGATGATAACATCCGGACGCCATTGTTGAATCTTCTTAACGAGGTAGTCTTCCAAAGCGACGATCCCCGCGCGTCCCTCTTCTTCCCTCCAGAGCTCCAATATGGCCTCGGCCTTCAAGGGAAGTTTGGCTTGTCGACGTGGAAAGGTCGCCGCCAACGTCGTCGACGAACCACCTGCCAAGGTCAGCGCCGCGCGGGCGCGATCTTCGGGCGAGGCTTCTTCGCGTGGTGTCAATTCAACATCGCGTCGATTCAGCAATTCCAAAACACTCAAATAACCGTCATTCGCGCTGACTTGGCCGAATAGTTCCCAAGGGACTCGATCCGCCTGGCTGAAGATACCGAGCACTGCCGCGCGCTGGCCACCACTGTGCTGACGGCTCCAAGTCGCTCCACCATCGCGCGTGGCCAGAATTGTTCCCAAGGCCCCAACCCCCCAGCCTCGGCGATCATCCAAGAACGCGAGCGCTCGTAAGGGGAGCGTTTGGCCCGTATGTTGCAATTGCCAAGATTTGCCCCGATCACTCGAATGAAGTAGGCATGATCCGGGCGCACCCGCCAGCCAGCAATGGTCCCCCACCACCGCGACATCCGCAAAATCGAGTTCCCGAAGAACCTCCACGGCCGGGAGTCCGTGGGGTACATTCCAACTCGCGCCATTGTCGGAGGTTTCGAGAATCAAACCGGCGTCACCAACCAGCCAACCATGGTTTGTCCGATCGAGCTTGACGCGACGCGGTTGCCGCAGGCCAGCATTGATCGCGGGCGCGACTTTGGCCGTGATCGTTTGAATAAATGCACATTCGCCATAGCGCCCAATCGCCAATCCGTTCCCACCGAACAGGTCGAACGTCTGCCAACCGTGGTTGGGAAGATTCGTCATGGGAGTCCAACTCCGGCCACCATCTTCGGTGCGAAAAAGGCCGCTCGGGTACATCGCCGTTGCGGACCCCGCCACCCAACCGCGCCGCTCGTCGATAAACCGCACCGCTTTCAAGGCGGGAAGGGTCGCGGCGGAAATGGATTTCCATGTGGCCCCACCGTCGCGTGTTTGCGCCACCGCAGCCGTTGTTTTTTGGGTGTATGCCTGAATCACCCCCCCTACGAGCCAGCCATTGCGCGAGTCGACAAATTGAATCGATTCCCACCGAGCGGTGGAAGGGGATTCTTGCCGTTTCCAAACGCGACCGCCATCGTCGGTTTGCCAAATCGTTCCTCGATCACCCACGGCCCAACCGCGATCGGGATCGAGAAAAGCGATCGATGTCAGTTCGGCATCGGCGACGGCATCCAAGCCGCGGGGAGCCTCGGCTAACGCACCACCCGGTCCATAAATTATGACCCATACGACAATGAGCAGACGTTCTATGCCGCGTCGCGAAAAGAAACGCTGAAAACGATTCATCCTGGCCTCCTTACCGGAAGTTCGGATCGTATCTCATTTTGGTGCCGTTTCCTAGAGCAACGACGTCGTTTAACGCGACAAGTTCGTTCGAAAATTGCAGCAGAATTGCCGCTTTGTGGTGGGTCTTACTCCGTAGGCCGGAACAAGCTCCGCGCAGTTCCGGCAGCAGTGAAAACATCGATTCACGCATCCCACCTAAATATGCATCGCCGGAACTTCGCTTCGCTTGTTCCGGCCTACAAGTGCAATCGGGCTAACGCCCAGAGGCTTCCCCTAAAAGTTCTTTCTCATACATGGTCTACCTTAACAATCGTCGTGCAGATTGTTGCCTTACGCGTCCGGCCGATGCTTGGACGCTTTTTTTTTGACGCG
>Ga0206937_10093_pt1 | contig 26429 bp, 15 predicted proteins | sample Alteio_BWOrgHeat_11_FD_152923 | JGI IMG/M metagenome (GOLD analysis project Ga0206937, IMG submission 152923) | Enriched cells from forest soil in Barre Woods Harvard Forest LTER site, Petersham, Massachusetts, United States -... | ecosystem: Environmental > Terrestrial > Soil > Temperate forest >... | reverse complement strand
ATATTTGCTTGCTAGCTTTTGTGAATCTGATGCTCTCAACAACAGTTTCGATCATTTTTATTTAATCAAAACTAATTCAAACGGAGATACTTTATGGACCAAGTCTTATGGAGGTACTAGAGATATAGGATATTCTGCTCAACAAACTACAGACGGAGGATATATAATTGCAGGAACTACAACAAGTTTCGGGGATAGTACAGGCAATGTTTATTTAATAAAAACTGATTCCATCGGGGATATTGTATGGTCAAAAACTTATGGGGATTCAACCGGTGATATTGCTTATTTTGTTCAGCAAACTTATGACGGAGGATATATTATTGCAGGAAATACAAATAATATTTATGATACATTAGGTGATGTATATTTAATAAAAACAAATTCTATTGGGGATACTTTATGGACTCGGACTTATGGAGGTTCAGGAAATGATGTAGCATCTTCAATTCAGCAAACAACTGATGGAGGATATATTATTACAGGATATACAAACAGCTTTGGTTTAGCAGATTATGCCTTATATTTGATTAAAACAGATTCCAATGGCAATGCCGGATGCTATGAAGGCAGAACTTCGACAATTGTAGCAACACCTCCAACTCAAATATTTCCTGTTACAACTATTGTTTCTTCAGGTTTTACAAATTATTCATTGCCTACTTACTATGTTGGGTATGCAGGAGGTACTGTTACAACAATTTGTACTGATGAAGTCATAAATGAAATATCAACAAACAATTTCTTATCCCTCTACCCCAACCCCACCTCAGGCACCTTCACCCTCACCTATAATTTTCAACTTTCAACTATTAATTCTCAACTCAAAATTTATGATGTGTTAGGTCAACAGGTTTATTCACAACCAATCGTCAATCAACAATCAACAATCATAAATCTTCCTCAATTGAGTAATGGGGTTTATTTTTATCAACTCACTAACGGCACGGAAAGTTATAGAGGGAAGTTTGTGAAGACCAATTGGTAGTTGTCCCGATTAAATCGGGAGGAGAGTTGAGAATTAAAGCCTTTCTTCACTCTTCACTAATTTTGTGTATATTCGCCCCTCCAAAAAATGAATAATGTAAAACATACATGCCCTGATGGCGGAATTGGTAGACGCGCTGGTCTCAAAAACCTGTGAGGTTACACTCGTGCCGGTTCGATTCCGGCTCAGGGTACTTGAATCGTTAATGGTTGGTAATCAAATTACCAACCATTACTGTTTAGAGTCAAACAGTTTTAAATTATTAATTGCAGGTAATGATTAATTCACTTTTCCATATTTTTTATATAGGTACAAAGTTAATATAAATTTTTGTTACTACTAAAAAAACAAATCCCTCTCAATTTGGAGAGGGATTTGTTTCTAGCTCATCCTCCAATTCATCTCTAAAGATAGAGGGAGGAGGAGGATTCTGTTTGATTTTACTTAGTTATAATCAATCTTAAAGTTTGTATTTGTTTGCCATTATTCTCCGATGAAACCTGGTAAACTCCGGAGCTAATCGCAGAAAGATCGTAAGTTAAAGAACCCGAAGTGCCATTTGCTCTTACTCTTCCCATTTCAACTCCTCTTGCATCGCGGAAAACTATTTCATTATCTCCAGCCTGAATAAAGGTGTAATTGATAACTACTTGGTTCTTTGCAGGGTTAGGTTGAAGATTGAAGGATTCTTCAAGTTTATCGTTAGGTTTCTGACAAGGAGGCAATTGAATACAAATGCTATCCATACATTGCGCACCACTGGAATCAGTAATGATAAAACGGAAGCAGGCAACTGTAGAATCCGTTGAATAATTCGTGTAATGGAATCTTACATCGGTAGGAGATCCAGTTAAAGTAGTTGGAGTCTGGTTCGAAATAAACCCGGTTGAAGTGACCGCTGCTACAGATTGACCGCAACATATGAATGGATCATACACCAACATTTGTATAAACCATTCTTTATGCCCCGTGGAATCAACTCCAATGCATTCTGTCAGAGGGCCTTCCATTACCGGTTTCGTCTGGCAAGGAGCAATCGGGCATTCTGGTAATGCGAAGCAATATTGTTGTTCGCAAACAATACCCGTTACTGAATCTCGGATAACTACATTCATACACATATATCCTTGCCATGGAGGCAAGTTGACAAACATAACTGAATATTGGTTGAATCCGTTGTTAACGATATTAGAAGACAGACTTGTGAAAACTCCTTCCGCTGTGCTGATATAGAACGTTGAATTGTTGTTGCCCGAATAGTTAATATAGAAATATATCTTATATATCGGGTTGCCATTCTGGTCATCTCCTCCGCAGATGATGCCACCACAATCATCGCAAACGCAAACTTTTTGATTACAAGGAGGCAGGCTATCACATGGGGGTAACTGAGAACAAACCTCTTGTTTGCAAGACCCACCAGTTGCAGAATCACCATGAATTATTTCAAGACAGAAGTTATAGCCTACAGGTGGAATATCGGTAAATATACCTGAGATGCTATTAATTCCAGGGTTAAGAGTACCTGAAGTCATGCCACTCAAAGTTCCATTGTTCGGAGGTCCAACGGTAACAGTGTAAGGTGTAGGTGAAGTGCCGGTATAATCATAATAAATATCATACTGATACTGTTCATTGCCCGATGAATCAATTCCTATACAAACAAGAGATTTGAAATAGACTACACTACTATCGCAGCAACAACACAATGCAGGAGTACAATCATCCACATAAATATAACCTGAAGTTACCGGACAGTTTGTCAACAAATTGCTTTCCATTACCAGTTGGTAAGTACCTGACTGGGTAATCAGCAGGTTAGGGAAAGCTACTGTATTCGGATACGGGAGACCATTCCTCAACCATTGTACTACATGGTATCCAGGTTCATTAGGAGCCATAATTATCTGGTTGCCGGTATCACATATACAGCCTGTAAACAGGTTACAGAAATCGGGTAATGCAGGCACAACAAACGGATTGCTTTGACTTGAGCAACCAAAAGAGTCTCTTGCTGAAACCATAAAAATACCGCTGTTGATAACGCTGATTGTATTTCCGTTGCCTCCATTACTCCAAGTAAATATGACACTGGAATTTGAATCGTATGCCGTAAGTATGAGCGGAGCATTTAAAAGGCAGGTATCTGAGGCACTGATTGTCGGATTAGGAGGAGGAAAATGTACCCAAATAGTATCCACAGCACTATCCACACAACTTATAGGCGTATTTACAGAAATATAAGCATGAACTATATATGGATAAGGTGGATGAGGCCAAGGATTGTAGTTATATAAAGGATTAGGGTAAGTATTTCCATTCAGGTCAGAAGAAGTTACTGTTGATGTACCAGTTGCTGCACTGCTGATTGTCCAGATATAAGTATACCCTGGGCCAACATACATAGAAAGATTGACATTATCCAAATTGCAATAATCCTGAGTCCCTGAAATATTAGGAGTAGGAATATCTAAGAATGTCTCCTGGGTAGAATCAATTGCTGAACATCCTTTACTATCTGTAACAATTACCGTATAATATCCTGTTTGTGTTACTGTATCATAGGCTGTATAATGCCCACAAGGAATCCAACTATATGCCAGAGGTCCAAATAAACTATGTGCATTTGCAAAAATGATGATACTATCTCCCTCACAAGCTTCACCATTATTTGGAGTCATAATAATTGAAACAGTATTCGGATAAACTGTAACATTTTTTGTAACTGAAGAAGTGCACCCATATTCATCATTAATTGTTAATGTTACAGGAAAAATTTGAGGAAGAGTACCTCCGACAATATAGTTATGGTCGGGGTTTGTCAAATTAGAGCCTGAAGGTGGCAATGTACCAAAAAGCCAATTGTATTGAATAATAGCACTTGGGTTAGTAGAAGTATTAGTAAAATCAACAGGTGTTCCTGTGCAATCAGGAATTGGACCATAAGTAAAATTGGCATTTGGTTGGATAGGTACAATAAACGGTAAGGTTATGGGGCAAGTATAAGTTTGGGAATTACCTGTTACAGTTACCGTTTCAGTTTCGTTATAAGAACCTGCTATCAAATAAGCTGAAACACTCGAACTGCTCCCGCCTGTTATAGCACCTGTCCACATATCACTAGCAACAACATAAGGTGCTACAGTCTGACCATTATATGTAATTGTTGTTAGAATTGGACCTGAGCCGCTGCAGGAATAAGTTACCGTAAAGTTCGGAATAAATGGTATTGTATCCGGGCTATCAAAGCATATCGAACAAGTATCAATCCCATCAGTATAAGAACAGCAAAATTCAACTAAATAATATCCAGGGTGCGCATAAGAATAAACCGGGTTCTGCGCATTTGAAGTCCCTATACCATCACCAAAATTCCAATAATAACTTCCAGGAATAAAACCTGGAGCTGAATGTGAACTCGTAAAGTTCACAGTACCACAATTTTGCGTTTCAGTAAAACTTACAGATGGAGTTATACTTAATGAACAAGGAGGAGGGATGCCACAGGTATCAAGAGTTAAAATGTTGGTTGTCGCCGAGCATACACAACTATTAGTTACAACACAATAATAAGCACCATAAGCATTAGGATAAGTAGTTCCACTCAATTGTATTGTTCCTGTTCCTAAAGCACCAGAAGGTCCGTACCATTGATATGTTGTTGCACCCACACACCCTGAACTAGTTACGGTAACATAAAAAGTATCCGGTAAATTGCAAGTAACTAAAGGGTCAGGGGTTGAAATATATGCTGCCGGTGTCGGATTAATTGTAAATGTTACAGCTGTTGTTCCGTTTTCATGGCAATTATTAATATCCACTACAGTAAGGTCAAGTGTATAAGTTCCGGGTAAAGTAAAAGTATAGGTGAAAGAACCTACTGATGTGGTAGTTGTAGGACCTCCAACTATTGTCCAGATATATTGCGGACTGCCTCCTGAAAAAGCAGAAGTAGTAAAAGTAAGAGGGGTATTCTGACAAAGTGTACTTGGTAAAATGATTATTGGTACAGGGGCAGGGGTAACAGTATCAGACAAACTAACATTATATGTAACTCCACATAATGTATAAGACAAATGTATTATTGTAATTCCGATAAAATTTCCATATTCGATAGTTACTGTATTTGTTCCTTGGCCACTAATTAAGGTACCTAAACTTCCAATTGACCAATTATAATTATTGGCTCCAGAAGGAAAAGTATAAGTTTCAATTTGATTGATACACTCAGAAGAAGTACCTGTAATATTTCCAACAAGAGCTGGACAAACAAATACAGTATCAGTATCAGCTAATGACGGACAATGCGGAGAAGCAATCATTCCCTGCTGCAACAAGAGGACATAGGGACCCGCAGCCCCCCATGTAACATTAATGGATGAACCTACTGCAGTTGAAGGGGTTCCGTTTATAACCGTCCATAACAGGTAATAGTTGCCTGCTGTTGGGGTAGCAGAATAGGTATAGCTTTCATTCGGGCAAACACAAGTAATACCTGATATTGGTCCGGGGGTCGGTGGCAATGGAAAAACGGTCACTGTAATAAACTGTGGACTATTACAAAATACGCCAAGCGTATCTATTGCGAAAACAGTATAATTACTTACTGTTGTTACATTGGGCCAGATTTGACTGAAAGTAGGTCCGGACCCGGTAGCTATTGCCAAGTTTGTAAAATCGTCATATACTATCCATTTAAAAACGCCAGGAGGATTGGTATAATATTGAGATGTATCTCCCGCGCAAGCTTCTGTCGGACCAAATAACGTAAATGGTGTTGTTATATATACCGGTAAGAAGGCAGTTCCTCCACAATTAAGAAGAGAGTTGAAATAACTTACTTGGATAGTATCCCATCCCGGAGGTCCATACCATATAATTCCAATATCAGGTCCGGTAGATGAATTCGATATGAAACCTCTCGCAGGATTAGTTGTTAATGACCAGTTATATAAAGTTCCAGGAATACAATTCATGTGGTATTTTATTGTAGTACTATAATCCATACATACAATTGTTGGTCCGTAAATAATCCCATTTACGGGAACAATAGGAACTGTAACATAGCTGGAATAAGGACAATAGATGGTGCAAGGGGTTGTGAGTGATATGATTCCGGGTCCTGAATTGCCGTTACCCCAAACTACGCGTATAGTATCCCTGGTAGAATCTCCAAGTATTGTCCCGCCTGTGACAGACCATACGTATGAAGAGCAAATGGCATCTGTCCAATAATATCCAGTATCCCCTGCACAAATTGTAGTAATGCAGTATATATTAGGTCCTGTTGTAGAATCAACCACCACCTTCAGCTCGCAAGAATCTTTACATCCGCAATGATTTGTAACAATTAGTTTAACTATATATGTTCCAGCTACTGTGTACTGATGGGTTGGGTCGGCATTGGTGGAGGTTGTGTTGTCTCCGAAATCCCATAACCAACTGTTTATTCCTGATGATGATGAAGCAATTGAAGAATCTGTGAAAGTTACAGTTTGATCTTTACATATATTAAGCGTACCACCACATGCCACAGTATCACCGTAGAATTCGCAATGCGGTTTTTGAATAACATCCACGCAACGACTAGTAGAATCCGAACATCCTGCAGCTGTTGTAATTACAAGATTAACTGTTGCATAACCAAGAGTTCCTCCCCAGTTTACAGTATAAACATTTGGAGGACCTACGGATGTGCTGATTGTATCACCAGGCGCACCTGTAACACTCCAAGTATAGGTAGCACCTGCAAGAAAATCTGCAAAGAAAATCTGCTGGGTAGAATCGCATACTAAATAACAAGTATCATTTCCTTTTTGACCGTTTGTACCCGTTGTTGCTAAGTTATTAACTGCATAAATCTGGTTAAGTGATAATTGTGTCATTTGCTGTAGCAAAGCAGGGTCCTTGGGATTTGACGCTCTGAGCGTGACGCAGGATTGGTTAGAAAGGGTAAAAATCCCTGGCAATGGTAACGGATTTACTGTTACGAGCATAAAGGCAGAATCAATAAGACTACATGTTGTATTGTCATAAACATTTACCCAGATGCTATCAGTTCCTGCAACATTCCAGGTAACGTTTATGCAATCTCCTCCGGGAGAAAAACTACCACCCGAACTTACATGCCAGTAAAAAGCCGAAGAGCCCGATGGAACCGGAGTATAACAATACGTCCATGTCGAACCGACACAAACAGGAGTCTGCCCGGTAATCGACCCAGCATGGAGAACATTAAATGACAGCATTAATAAAAATACCGTCAGTAAACCCTTCAACATAGTTAAGGGTAACGCGTTAAATAAGCGAGCCGTAAAACAGCCAGCAGATAATTTGTAAATTTTCTTCATTTGATTTGGGTTTAGATTGTAATTAAAATTTTCAGAAATTAAGCGAGGTAAAGCTAAGCCACGTAAATTCTAATGTCAATAGATGGTTATTTCATTTACAGAAAAAAAAATCTAAAGTATCGTAAATTAAACTATTTTGTTTTTCCTGCCACATTAAAAAGGGTATTTCTACCCAAGATATTTTGGGTATATATACGCAATACTGACTGTTTATAGGAACCTGAGCGTTGAAATACTTATCAGAATTTTGATTCAAATGCCTATATGAATGGTGTCAATCTGTTTGGTCACGGATTCATAAATAATTAAATAATGGATAGTTATTTGTTAATTTTGCTTTGTTAAAAAGTAATTTATTTCTGAAAAGATATTATGGACAAAACAAAAGTTGCTGTAGAGGTATTTAACAAAAGGGCTAATCTATACCAGGAAAAATTTATGGACGTTAGTTTGTATAATGATACCTTCGATTTGTTTTGTGATAAAATAACTAAGGAAAATGCCAGTATTCTTGAATTAGCCTGTGGTCCCGGGAATATCACAAAATATTTATTAAATAAACGACCCGACTTAAAGATTTCGGGAATAGACTTGGCTCCGAATATGCTTGAGCTTGCTAAAATAAATAATCCTGCAGCCGAATTTAAATTAATGGATTGCAGAGATATTGGCACTATCAATAAAAAATACGATGCTATAATGTGTGGGTTTTGTTTACCCTATTTATCAAAGGAGGGAGCTGTAAAATTAATAGGGGATGCTTCAAAAATATTAGAGTCGAAAGGTTTGATTTATATCAGTACGATGGAAGATGATTACCATAAATCAGGAATAAGAAGAGGAAGCTATGGCGATGAAATCTATATACATTTTCACCAGGCAGACTACCTTGCAGATGCACTGATTGAAAATAATTTTAAACTTATTGAAATACAACGAAAGGATTTCCTGAATCCCGATGGAACAACAACAATTGATTTGATTCTAATAGCAGGGCTTCGATAATCAATTGTTTCCGAAAATTCAACATCTATTTATAGTTGCAATTAGTGAAGGACGAATGCCAGGCATGACGCTGCTGATTTGTAAGATTTTGGGCCATACTTGTAAGGCATGGTTTTTATTTTCTTGTAATACTCTTTTTCTCCTTCGCTAAAAAATTAAAAAGAAAAATTGCTGACCCCCTGACACTTTGGATTCCTTATAATTAATGTGTGAATAAGAAAAATAAATCACTATTCAATAATGAAAGTTTTATTTTTTAACATATTATTTCACCACTACAATTTTTCCTTTCAATACAATATTGTTTTCTGAAACAACCTGCCAGAAATAAATTCCGGTGCTTATATCAGATACATTAATGTATTCGGTTCCTTCAAATCCATTTAAGTTTTGATTGTAAATTGTTCTTCCTGTAATATCAACTAACTTCAATGTTGATTTAACAGAAGTAAGGTGATAATATAAAGTAAAATTACCATTATTAGGATTCGGGAATACCTTTATATAAGAATCATCTTTTGCAACCTCATCTATACCAGTTACACAAACAGAACCATATTTAACCAGGAACAAATCAACATTGCCACCAGAATTAAGAATTGTATCTCCGGCATGCGCCCACAACTTTTCTGAAAATGCTCCGCCGATATAAATATCTCCGGTAACATTATTGATTCCTAAACCTTCACCTCCGTCATAAGGATTAGTTGATGTGCTGTAACTTGGGATACTCATTAAAGACAATACTTGTCCAGAGGAATTTAATTTAAGCAGATAAGGATTGGGACCATTTGCAGGATTGGAACTAATAGAAGGATAGGTAGTACCCCATTTTAATTTCTCTCCAAAACCGAACGTACAATATAGATTACTATTATTATCAGCTGCCATGGAGGCTAGAGGTCCTGCATAAGTGGCATTTACACTATCTTGGGTAATACCCCAAATTAAATTTGCTGCAGTATCTAACTTTAAAATTACATTTGTTTCTATATCAACTCCGTCAAAAGTTACATTATAACCAAAAAAATTATCATTTCTTAATGCCTGGCCAAAAATATAAATAAAATTACCTGAAACTGCCATCGTCTGATTGGCAGTAAAATCTGAAACTGCATTATCTTGTTTAGCCCATATTAAATTACCATTTGAATTGTATTTTAAAATAAATGCCCGGTTTCCAGTTTCTGCATTCAAAGTATAAGAACCTATTTTTACTGTATCAACAAACCATCCTGTAAAATAAATATCATCATCTGTTCCAAGTTTCATTGATAAAATTTCAAGATAACGTTGCGTTGAATTCGGAGCAACTGTATCAATATTTGTTCCCCATAGGCAATTTCCTGTATTAGGATTAAATGCTGCAATAAAATCTCCTTTTCTTAAATTAATTCCGGGAAAAACCGTTCCTGGTTTATTATTCCATCCCGACGCTATGATATTTCCTTGCGAATTAATGTTTATAACAGGACCACCTTCTGTTTGCGCACAAGGTGTAACCTGGGTAAATGTGCGCCATAAGTTGTTCCCATTGCTATCAAACTTAGCAATAAACCATCCAGGTGTATTGCCAAAAGTGTATTGGGTTGTATCAAAATAAGTAACGTTACTTCCTGCAAAACCGTTAAGGTAGCAATCACCACTTGCATCTACTGCTAAGCCAGTTATATCATCGGCACCGTTATTATCAAGCATCAACTGCACCCATTTAAGATTGCCTGAGCAGTCGTACTTGGCAAGGAAACCCTGATAATAATTACCGTGGCTTTGGTTAACAAAATTTGAGTCCCCAAAGGTGGGATAACCCATAACTTTCCCTGCAACATAAACATTACCGGCATTGTCAGTGCCAACTCCGGCAATCTTCTCATTATAATCACTAGTGTTAATACTATCCTGTAAATCGCTTCCCATTCTGTTCGCCCATTGCCAGGTTTGAGAGTGAAGGTTAAATGCTAATAATGTAATGGTTAATAGTAAAATTAGATTTTTCATGTTTTTATTTTTTAAATTTATAATACAAAGTTAACGATTTATTTGAGGATAAGAAACATTTTTTGATATAACACTAAAGAAAGGGTATTTCTACCCATAGCATTAGTATATTTACCCATGTATTAAAAGTAATGACTAATTAAATGGGAATTAATTTCTTTTTAATTCCGAAAATAATCAACCCTGCGGTATTTTCAGTGCAGGTTTTTTCAATAAGTTTTGTTTTGATTTTTTCAACTGTTCGGGAACTTAAAAATAATGCATCTCCCATTTTTTTATTAGTAAAACCCTTACCAATCATCTTTATTAAATCTTCATCCTGTTTAGTAATAGGGATGCCATCATATATTTTTTCTTTCACATAATTTGGATTAGTAAGGTTAGCAAGTAATACTTCAGATAAGTATTGATTAAAATAGAATCCTTTTTCAACTACACTAAAAACAGCTTCTTTCAATTCATCAACTTTTGTATGTTTATCTAAATATGCATTCGCCCCTGCCTTTATCATTTTAATAATTGTATGCATTTCCAAATCAACAGAATAAGCTACTATTTTGATGTTAGGGTTAATTTTTTTAATTTCAAGAGTAGCTTCAATGCCATCCATAACATTCATTCTAACATCCATCAGCACCACATCAGGGGGTACTTTTTTTATTTCCTTTAGCAAGGAAAGCCCGTTTTCACTTACACAAACAATTTGAATCCTTGGAATTCTTTTTAAATGATTTTTTAAAGTATATCTTGCAATCTCCTGATCCTCGGCAATTGCAACTTTAATAATTTCTGTTTTTTTCATGTGATAGGTTGTTTGATGAGAATAATTTTACAAAGTTAGTGCTATTAAAGTATAATTCCAAGCGGATTATGCGCAAAATTCATGTCGGGATTTACCGAACCTGTGTCTGGATCTGCGCAAATTTCAACTATAAAATTTACATTTATTTGATTGGAACCATTGCCAAATAAGGTTTTTTAAACAATTTACAACAACAACAAATTTTATAACACAATTATTGATGATGGAAGTCATAAAATTTTGCTTCATGGAATCGAAAAGGAAATTAAAAAAAATGAATTATTGGGAATGTTATAGGCACCTCTTTCACAAAGCAATAATTAAGAGAATATTAATTTCAATAAAAAACAGAAAATATTATTTGTTAATGATTGGTAATAATATTACCAACCACTGAAAATCAGTTAAAAAAAATCCCCAACATTTACATCGGGGATTTCTGAATTCAATAAAAAATTATTCTTTTATTTTACCAACATAGATATAGGTGTACAATAAACACTCATACCGCCTTTGGTGGTTCGGGTGGCTTTTCTGAAAGAGACCACCGTATCTATTGGCATCCCCAGGGCAATGGTTTTGCACCTGTTTACGGTTTCAGGAAGGTCTGTCCAAATCATCACTCCTGCTACCACTACCCCATATTGCCAGTAATAGGTTGTCGGAACGCGCTTATCATCAATTTTCCCAGCTAAAGAATTAAGAATAACTTCGCCCGATGCACCTTGTTTAATACCAAAATCAGGTTTGGTATTTTTTGCTTTCTGTTTCCAGGACAACATTCCTGCTGCTTCAATAATTGCAAGTGCATTTGTTTGGTCGGCTAAACAAAGACCATTTACATAAACAATTAATAAATCAACTGAAATCTTTACAACTGCCTGTGCAGCAGCTACAGCTTCTGCACTGCCTGTACCATTTTTGGCTTCAAATTTAGTGATAGCTGTCAGCAAAGCAGTATTGCTCAAAATCATCGTTGCAAGTCCTGAGAAAACAGGAATAAAATAACCCTGTGCATTAAGGGTTTGTAAACTTGCCAGGCTTGCCGATTTTACCTGGTAAGCTCTTGGATTTTTTTCAGGCATAGGACATTTGGCTTTAATTATCCAGATTACTGCCAATAAAATAATTTGCATACCTCTTGTACCAACTCTTTCTTCAAGAGTTTTAAAATAATGAACAGATTGAGAAATAGTCTTAATGTTCTTCACTAATTTACCTTCTTTCTTAATCATCCTGACTTGGGCATCAGTTAAAATTTCACCTCTTTTTTCAAATTCACTACGAATTTCAATTGTTTCTTTTTGACTTCTGTTTAGTGCAAGATGACAATTTTGCACTATTTCTGATAGTTGATTGCTGTTTTTTGGTCCCCCTGTGACAGCCGCACTTCGGTTCTCGACTTCACCTCCGGCAATTTCCTTGCCTTTGGCTTCTTTTTTTACAGTTTTCATTTTTATTATATCAATTTAAAAATTTTTAAAGAAATTATGTTCAAATCAGGGTTTTTTACCCCACTTTTAGGAATTTGAACTGTCATAGTAACGACTGCTGCTGTCATAGCAATGACTGTTGCTGTTATAGCAATGACCATTGCTGTCATAGTTATGACTGTTGCTATCATAGCAATGACTGTTACTATCATAGTTATGACTGTTACTATCATAGTTATGACTGTTACTGTCATAGCAACGACTGTTGCTGTCATAGTAATGACTGTTATTATCATAGTTATGACAGTTACTGTCATAGCAATGAATGTTGCTGTCATAGCAACGACTGTTGCTGTCATAGTTATGACTGTTACCATCATAGCTATAACTGTTGTTATCATAGCTATGACTGCTGCAATTATGTACTTTTGACTTATAAAGGAGGTAAAAGGAAGAAAAGATGAAAACAGGTTAAACCTCCCTTTCGGAGAACTTTTCTTTAGATTATGTGAACTATGTTTCATATTGTTCCTGACTTTTGAGGTAATTCTTAATTACACTGCAAATGTCGGGAACATTGTTTGCACCAACTACGAAGTTGGGGTAAATAATGTCATTATTGTGAGAATAGTTGTAATATTTAGTGACAATTTTCTTGTAGGCTCTATCATTAATTTTGAATAATTCCTTAATTTCTTCCATCTCCATATTCAAATCCATACATTTGAATTCAAGCATTTTAATAATGTACAAAGCCATGTTTGTAAAATGATAATCAGCACCAGGTGCATCATGTCGTAGCTTAATCCATCCTTCAAGAGTCAAACAATTAATAGTATATAAATTCTGCTCATCAGTAGAATTGATAACACAATATTTTATTGTTTTTGGCATGACGCCTGAAATAAGATACCAAAGATAGGGATTTATTTTGATTAAACGGTGGAAAAAGGGAATAAATTGTTGGTAATTATCAAAAGTTTAGTGAAATACAGGAAAATTCTTTTTTATTTAAAAGTTAAATATGGGTTATTTTACATCAGTTTTTGATTCTATATAGCCCATTCCAATTATTTTTCCTAATATTGCATCATAATTAAATCTAAATTAAATAAAATATCATGATGAAAAAAATTACATTAATAGTTATTGCATGCTTATTCGGCGTGTTTTATTCTTCAGTTTCAAATGCTCAAACAGTTTTCTGGACTGAAACTTTTACAAACTCATGTGCTGCTAATTGTGCTACCTATACCGGACCAAATGGCGCCTGGTCATTTGTATCAACAGGAGCAAATACCAACACATCAAATGTTTGGTACGTCAGCGAAGCCGAAGGCGGTTTAGGAGCTGGTCAATGCGGGGCAGTTAGTAATACATTATCTTCTTTACATATCGGGGCTAATGATGGAATTATAACTGATGTGGGAGCTGCTTATGATAATGGTCAGCCAACAAACTGGCGCGCACAATCGGCTGTTATTAATTGCACCGGAAAATATGGAATCTCTATTAAGTTTAATTATATGATGAACGGACTGGCGAATCTTGATTATGGCTCACTGGGTTATTATGATGGAACAACTTGGTATTATTATAATGGATTAGCATGGTTAACCACAATTTCTTCGCTTCCCCAGACGGCTACTTCTTGTTCAATGCAGCAAGGTTTATGGACACTTTATTCCGTTGCATTGCCTTTAAGTGCAAATAATAATGCAAATGTTAAAATTGGTTTTAACTGGACGAACGGAAATAATGTTGCAGGTGCTGACCCATCTATAGCGGTTGATAGTATCAGAATACTTAATTCGTCTTTAACAGGCATTGACAATATTAATTCTGATGGCAATTCAATTTCAGTTTATCCAACTCCTAACAATGGAAACTTTACTTTGGCTTACCATTTATCATCTACAAATGCAGTGTTTCATGTTATGGATTTAACCGGGAGAATTGTTTACACACAAAATGTAAATGGAATGGAAGGCACTCAGATTATAGATGCTTCTGCTTTAAGCAATGGAATCTATTACTGGGAAATTATTCCTGCAAATGCAGTTCCTTCAAAAGGGCGAATTGCTATTGTGAAATAAAAAGTTATTAAACTTACAAACAAAGGGTTCATAGATTTCTATGGACCCTTTTTTATTGGAATTCAGTTAGTAGATAATTCCCTTCTTTATGAATTTCTTTTCCTAATGCTCCAACATACTTACATTTCGAAACATCATCTAAGCGATAATCAATCTTGCATGGCGGATGAACAGGGGAATAAAGCACAGTAATATATAATGAATCGGAGACAGTCAGGGCATCTTTATTTCCGAGGTTTTCTAATGATGTTCCATAAATGTCCTTGTATCTTTCATACCATGGAATCATAAAGAATGGTTCATGAATGATTGCTTTGTATCCGATAGGCATCGAACGTTTTGCCTCACATGCAAATGAAAAATCGGATGGGGCAGTTAAGATTGTTTTATCTTTATCCGTATTTGCAGCAATCCATTCATGCATCTTTGTCAAGTCTGATTTTTTATAATTACCAACCATGTATCTTCCCTGAAGTTTACCAATTGGAATCATTGCCGAGTTTAAGATGATGAATAATAATACTAATATTCCGATAGAACTAACCATCCTTCCGTATTTAGAAATCCTTTCAGAGTTAAGATTTGTAAATATCATTTCAGATAATGCAACGGCAATAATCATCGAACAAAAAGCATTTATCCACATAGTTGATTTAAACCATTGTGTCTTACCAAGCCAGTATTGATGCATACCTTCGAGCCCGATGTAATATAATACACAATAGAGAATGATAATCCAAAAAGTAAATATCAGAAACCACCGATGATGCGATTTGATTTTGGAGACTAATAAAATGAACCCAACAACAAATAAAATAGTGAACCCGATAAAATCATTCATTGGGAATTTTGAAGGAAGGAAATGATTGGGGTTTCGGAACAAAAATATTATATCCGAGAAATAAGCCACATCATAAACCGAATGAATAAAAAACTGATGATAAATCATAGGTATCAGCATCGCTCCTGAGAACAATATGTATATAATGAGTGTAATAATGATTGTTTTAAATCCAAGCTTTTTATATTGAGTAATCATAAAAAGGATGATTAAAAAGAAAGGTTGAAAAGCATCCATTACCTGAAATAATGTCCCGATACCAATAATCACAGCCATCAGGTAATACTTTTCTCTGAAGAATTGCAAGAGTCCGAAAGCTGCAAGAGAAAGAGAAACAGTGCTGCAAATAAAACTGCTGCATTCGATATTGTTCCCTCCGAGTGTATATTTATAAAATACTATATATATGAGGAGCTGTGAAAGAAATACAGCTAATTTGTTTTTAGTGAAATGAGTTGTAATCCTGATAAGTGAATAAACTGATAAAGAAATAAATACTAAAGTTAGAACAAAACAGATGGTTGAAACAGGGGCAATAAATGATAATCCATAAACCAGCCACACATAAAAACTCCTCAATGAATAGGTTTTATGATATTCAGTTACAAAATAATCATGCTGATAAAGATTGTGATCCATTAGCTGATAAACCTGTGGAAGATGCTCAGCCTGGTCATCGGTATTAAATTGATATCCCTTTACAAACAGAAATAAACATGCGATAAATAGAGAATATAAAATGTATGTAAAGGTTTCTGAACGAAGTTTATCTTTCCACATAAATTAAGATTGCTTCAACTTAAAAATATAATGATGCATATATGGAAACACTGGTCGGATGGAGCTTTGCCAATCAATCTTGAGATTATTCTTTTTAAATTCTTCTTTGTAATGTTTTAACGAACGAAACTGCAAAGGCACAGGAACTCCCTTTTTCATCTTGTTAAAGAACCAATCCTGCCCGGATATCCATATTTTATCAATCCAATTCCAATACATTTCCTCAATCAAAATCAATTGTCCAGTTTGGCTTGTAACTCTTTTTAATTCTGTAAGATAAAACTCAGGGCTATTAGTATGATGCATGGAGGCACAAGCAATAACAGTTTCAAAATACCCATCTGGAAAAGGAAACTGCTTATCAGGTATAATCAATTCAAATTTAAAACGAGGATTTTGAAGGATGGTTGCATCTAAATTCTGGTCTTTTATTACATCGACCCCAACAACTTCAATCTTATCATAATTATTTAAAAGCACTTCAGACATATAGCCATTTCCGCAACCGAAGTCTAATACTTTTCCGGAATTTGGAATTATGGGAATAATAGCATCAGCAAGATTTTTACTTCTTTGCTTGGTCATTTTTCTATAAAATGAAAGATTGGCAATAAACATATTAAATCAATTAAATGGGATTGCAAGTTTAGTAATTTTATTTCAGCAATAAGATAAAAATAATCCAGCCAAATTTATGATATCAGAAAACTTAAACTTATTTCTCGAAAACAAATCGCATTGTTTTACTCTCATAACCTATTTTTATCCGGCAAAAGTATTCTCCTGGTGGTATGTGTTTCGGTTTCCAATTCAACTCGTGACTTCCGGAGGTGATGTATTCATTATAAATATTCTCAACCGGGGAACCTTTGTTATCAAAAATGGATACCTCTGCCCTACCCTGTTTTGTTGTAGAAAATTGTATCTTAATAAATTCAGAAGTTGGATTTGGATAAACGATGAAATTGAGAATCGAATTACTGATGGGTATATCTTGGGAAGTTATGGTTTTATCTATATAAACTTTATAAATAATATTGCTTGGATAGCTCGGCGGCGGACTCTGGTCGCTGATGTTGGGGAGTGTGCTTGTCAACCCTCCAACAATATATCCAACCAAAGTATTTCCAGTAAGTGTATCGAGGTTGATGATTTTATTGCGATAGGAGGAAATGGCAGGATTGATAATGAATTGGGCATTTGTTCCCATCAAGCCGGGCATAGTAATGGGAAGCTGGTATTCGGTGAGGATGCCATTTGAATCTCGTGTAATTTTACTTATTGTATTAACAAAGGGAACAAGAGTATCCATGGTCATTATATTGGTGGTGCTATCGAAATAATAAAGACTGATTCCACCGAAGAAAATGGTGTGCATAGCATTATAAATGGAATCGTAAACGGGCATGCATGCTGTGGAATATTGTTCGAGATTTTGATTGAATGAATTGATGACATTGTATGTGGAGGGAGAAATGTCTATCGGTGTTAGATAAGGGAGGAGCGCATTGTATTGAAAGACACCTCCGAATGCAGTGATGCCTTCCTGACGATTTGGAAATATCTGATGAACAAGATTATAATCTCGGCGACGGAAGTTTACGGTGTCATCTATAGTTTGATAATTATTTATTGAAAGATTTATTCCATCATCATGAATTGTGAACTTTCTTATTTGCCTACTGTAATGTTGATAAAAGAAACCAAGAGTATCTATACGGTTGTATCTGCCATCGAATCGCTGCCCGAATGTCAGATAATATGTTGAATCTATTTTATCAATATTGCCACCAGTGATTGCTAAATTGCTGTCAACTATCTGACGGAAGTAAGAATTTATATTGTTGTTTGCGATGACTGCATTTATCAAACCATTCAAATCAATGGCTGTCAATCTGGCAAAGGTTCGATAATCGGAAACGGAATTATCATAGCCATATCCTCCAAACAAATACAGGGTTGTGCTATCCTGATAAAACTCCATATTTGTGGAGGAAATGGATTGCAAAATAGTATCAGGCAAAGAGGATGCAGGAACGCCCCAACTCAGGCTTGCATTTACATCAACAACAAAAATAGAATCGTTTGCATATTGATTTGGAAAAGCAAAAGGCGGCTCGAAATCATGAAGACCATTTGTTCGACCACCAATAAATAACCATTTGCCATTTAATGTTCCATAGGCAAATGAATGGAGGGCGGGCGCACCATTAATAGTCATTGGAACAATGCTTACTGAAAATGATTCCTGGGCTTTAAGGTTTAATGAAAAGAATAGAATTGAAGTTAATAATAATGACTTTTTTCCACAATGTAAAGAACTCTTAATATTAAAGAGATTCATTCTTCGTAGGAATGAGAAGATTGTGATACAACTTAACAAGATTAGAATAAGTCTTTATTTATTAATAACAAATTTCCTGACAATTTGTCCCTGAATTGTTTTCAGATGAATGAAATAAACACCTGATTCAGCATTTAATTTAATCTGTAATTGATTCTTTCCTTTTGTGAATTCTTTAGATTGAGCGAAAACAACTTTTCCTAAAACATCTGTAATGGATATTTCCGCAGTTTGTTTTTTGGTAACGTTAAATTCAAAAGTAAATTCACCAGGATTCGGATTTGGATAGATGGAAATCCATGAAGCAATTGAAGCTTCATTGATACCAGTGCAGGCGCTTACAGTCGTTATTTGATAAAATGAATTTGCACAACCTAATGAATCGGTATAGGTATAGGTGATTGTGTCGGTACTTATTCCTGCTGTTGTTGGATTGAAGGAATTTCCGGTAACCCCATTACCGGAAAATATTCCTCCTGATGGAGTTCCAGTCAGGGTTGCAGGGGAATTATAAACACAATAATTTGCAGCTAATCCGGAAAGATTAATAACAGGTAAAGAGTCAATTGTAACATGAATGGTTTGAGAAAGACTGTTGCATCCGCCATTAATTACTCTGACGGCATAATTGCCGGTTTGTGTAACTAAATAAGATGGAGATATAGCACCAGTAATATCATTTCCATTCATTTGCCATTGATATGTGTAATTGGTATAACAGCCCATTAAAGCCGATAATGTTGTGGAACCACATGCAAAAACACTATCTGCGCTCATAACATAAGCCGTAGGGCGGCAAGTGGTATCTCCTATTTTCCAAATGTTACCTGTTGTATTTCCGGCAATGTATAACTCCCCACAATTATCCTGACCGAATGAACTGTAATCATTTGTTGAGACACCAGTACTTGTTGATAAAGTATCCACTATCCATCCTCCTAATCCATTTGGTCGGATTGATTCAAAAGTTCCGGCGCAATAATCTGTGCACAAATATCTACCGAATAAATCACCATACTTTGCACCTCTGTAAACAAATCCACCTGTTATGGAACATCTGCTATTAGTATGATTGTATACATAAATAGGCCATGTAACATTTGGAAGTGTACAATTATAGTTTGAATTTTGAATTAATCCTTCATAGCATCGCCATCCATAATTCTCACCACCTGTATCGGCAGAAGACTGAAAGTCCACCTCTTCCCATAAATTCTGACCAACATCAGCAATCCAAAGGTCATGTTTAATTTTATCAAAACTCCATCGCCATGGATTCCTCACCCCATAAGCCCATATTTCAGGACGAGCATTTGGATTGTTGACAAAAGGGTTTGTAGGTGGAATAGTATAAGGTCCTGGGTTACTTACATCAATTCTAAGCATTTTTCCCCAAAGCGAATCAAGATTCTGTGCCCTGTTTTGTGGATCATTGGCACTTCCACCATCACCATAACCAAGATAAAGATAACCATCATTTCCAAATGCCATATCTCCACCATTGTGATTAGTATAAGGATCCCAGATGCTTAGTAATAACTCTTCTGCAGTATCAGCAAGATTCGGATTACTTGCTTTGCAATGAAATCTTGACACATGCGTATTTCCTGCTCCTGAACCACCAACGCTTGTGTAATCAACATAAAAGGTACTGTCAGTTGCATAATTTGGACTAAAGGCAAGACCTAAAAGTCCTTGTTCATTTCCGCCTGAATTAACTTTTGCAGTTATATCAAGAAAAGGGACTGGATTAACATTCCCGGCAGAGTCAACGATACTAATCTTACCATGTTGTTGACAAATAAACAGGCGACTATCACCACAACTTACGATGTCAGTTGGTCTAGTAAACCCTGACGCAAACAGCGTGAAAGTTAATTGTGGTTTGACTTGTGCCTTAATGATTAATGAACAATTAATCAAAAGCAATGTTAGTAATACTGCAAATTTATTTTTCATGTTTCTTAATTTTTAGGGTATAATGATTAATGTAATTTATCTTGTAACAACTAATTTATGCATTGTACTATAAACCCCGCTGTTTTCAATATAATAAAAATAAATGCCTGATGGAAAATCATTTTCTGGAAGTTCTATGATGCTTGATTGATTTTTCAATACCGTTTTTTGCTGGAGGATTCCAATTGCATCAACAATTTCAAGGTAGCTATTTCCATCAGTCGGAATATTAGCTGTTATATAAATTTTATCAGAAGCTGGATTAGGGTAAGCAATAACACCCATTAAGTTTTCGGTATTCTGTGTTCCTGTTGCCATACTTTTATCAAATCGTGCCAAACCATTATCAGTTCCAATCCAGAAGACACCACTTCTTTCCTGATTCAGACAATTAACCCAGTCAGATGGTATTGGTGAATTATACGTTTCCCAATAGGTCCAATTGGTTCCATCAAATTCCTGAAAACCTGTTAATTGAGTTCCCATATATTTATGCTGTAAGGAGTCAATAAGGATTGCAAAAATTGTCCAAGCAGAGTCGTCAGGAGTATTGTTAGGCCAATACCATTCTACATTTGTAGTATCCGGAGTATGTTGCCCCATAATACCTTTACCATCTGTTCCAAACCAACGTGTTCCGCTCGAATCAAAAGTGATATAATAAATACCATTGGTGGTCAAAAAAGAATTTGTAATATCATGGTCATTAAAAGTGGAGTCATTAAAATAATAAACACCACAATTTGCACTGCTTACATATTTAAGATTGTTTTTATCTACTGCTACAAAATCAATATGATTTAAACAAAGCCCGGTATTATTAAAGTTCCATACTGTAAAAGAAGTATCAACCAACTTCACCAAACCATCTACTGTCCCGAACCATTTGTTTCCTAAGGTATCAAAAGTAAGGCTAATTATATGATCACTGGGTATAATGGAATTTGAAGTATTCCAAACCCTCCATGTGGTTCCATCAAACTTTGCTAATCCTCCGTTATTGGTTCCTATCCATGCAACATTATTTTTATCAATTTTTACAACAGTAACATTATCATCAGGCAATAATGAATTAGAACTTGTATATATTGTCCAAACAGTATCATTATAAACACCCAAACCATAAGTAGTTCCTACCCATTTATGATTATTCTGATCAATTGCCACAGATTGAATTCCATTGTCTAATAAAGGAGAATTGGAGGTATTAAAAATAGTCCACCCTTGTTGAGCAAATAAAGAAGGGCTGCCAATAATCAGCAGTATTGACAACCCTATTAATAATATTCTCTTCATTAATTATTGAATAACCAACTTTGTATAATATGGTTTATCCTGATATTTAACATCTAACATATAAACTCCTTTGGCGATACCTTTTGCATCTATCACTCCATTATATTTACCTGTAAAGTTCTTCACTTCTTTAGAATAAACAACTTTGCCAAGCATATCTAATATCTGGATTTGAATATTCTGCTCTGTCTTTGTTTCAAATGATACGCTAAATGTTCCATTATTTGGATTTGGAAAAACTCCTATTGACTGACGGAACAAAATATCTTCTCCTAAACCTGCACAGATCTGAACAACAGCGGTAACAGGAACTTTTGCACTCGGGCAAGTACTTGCTACTGTAGCTACTTTCCAGTTATAGAAGAAATTATAAGCAGTATTTCCTTCACTTCCAGCCCAAATAGTCAATACCCCGGGAACATTGTATGGGAAAGTTACACCACTTCCGTTATCTCTATATAATTGATTTGGATTTGAACAACGAAGTCGATAATTATTCCCAGGTGTAATATTAAAATTTAATGGAACTTCAACAGTACCGGTTCCAATATTAACAGTAGTTGTTTGTAAAACATTTATTCCACCGGAATCTAAAAGATCAATAGTTCTGTTACCTGAAGCATTAGAGTAAACTGTTACAGAAAGTAATGTGAATGGTGAAATGCAATTGAAAACGAGATAACGGTTTGTGCTACTGAAGCTACCATTACTCATATCATAATTCGAAGGGGGTGCATAAACAGTATCATTATGAGTTGAAACGTTATCAACATAATAAGTAGTTGTAGTATTAATAACCGGAGTAACATAAGTTGAACCTGATCCAACTAAGTTATTGTTACTGTCATACCAATTCAAAGTGCCACTGCCTGTTGCTAAAAGGGTAGCATTTCCCGAAACACAAAGCGTATCACCTGTTGTTGAAGATGGAATTGGAGAAATAGCTTCAATAACATTATATGGTGCAGATGTTACTGTTCCGCAATAAGTAGTAACCGTACAAGAATAACTTGCACTTGTAGAAGGTACTCTGATAGTTTGAGTTGTATCTCCTGTTGTCCAGGCAAAATGTGTTCCTGCTGTTGCAATTAAAGTTATAGAATCTCCATGGCAAACAACATTTGAACTACTGGATGTAACAGTTACAATCGGGTTAGAATTAACTTGTTGAGTTAAATTCCAGTAATCCCAATTCACGTTATTTACTTTTGTGTATTCAAGGAAAAAGTTGTTGGGATCTATTTGAATAACTATTGCATATTGCCCATTACAGGTTCCTGGCGGAATAGGAATCCATTGTCCATCTAAGGTTGACCAGTAAATATCCAGATGTCCTACACCTATTCCCTGAACAACAGGAGAACAACCATAAGGGCCATCGAGATTAAACTGCTGTCCGAAACTTGCATTTGTCAGATAATTCCCTGCTGAATCCTGGCAGTGCATCGGGTCACTTGAGCAATCACCATAATCTTCAAGGCAAAATCCTACTTTATGACCTTGACCTACGATAGGCCATGAAAGTGGATTTGGGTTTGCAGTAGGAATTCTCAACGTATATATTTCCCAATCATCAACATGATAATGTCCATGCGAAGGATGATAGGTCATGTGTCCGCAAAGACGCTCCCAAAAGGTCATAGTGTTTCCTGTTTTGTGATAAATTCTTTGAATTACCAATTGTCTTGGATTCGGGTTCCCGTCAGGACATGTAGGAACGATAGATGTAGATGATGTTGGGTTTAATTGTGATATAGTATCATTATCACAAATATACCATTTATAACCATATTGGTCAACTCCTCTTACTTCCAAAGGTCCTGAACCGATATTCGGAGTTGAACCTGTTACAAGCAATCTTCCCTGGTTAGGGATTCCTGCATTTTGAGCGTACTCAGTAGGTCCACTATAGTTAAGAATTGCATACTTGGAACAGGCAATATCCGGTAACAAGTCACAATCAGATTGTAATGAATCGTGGCAATAGCAAGCTGTTGCGTTTGTTAAAGTACATTGTGCCCAATTCATTAAAGGCATACATAGTACTGCGATTAGTAGTAATTTTTGTTTCATTGGATATGATTTTAATTATTCGAGGCGGAAAACTACAAAAAACAAAATTGAAAAGCAAATTAAATCTTAGTTTTTCTATTTCTAAATTATTTCAACTATTAAATTCGGGTATTAATAAAAACTCCCCCCAATAAAATCGGGAGGAGTTTTAAATAAATTTTTATGCCTAATAAAATGAGTAAATTATAAAATTATCTTTCGGGTAAGCACTTGATTTTCGTTACTTAGCACGATTAAATAAACTGATCGTCCTAATTCGGAGCAGTTAATTTCAACTTCATTGTTACCTTTTTCGGCATGATTGTCTTTTGATAATAATTTATTGCCCAACAAATCGTAAACTGAAATATGATAATTAGTTTGTTCACTTGTATTGAAATATAGCCTGGTAGTTTTATCAACAGAATTGGGTATAACACTGATAATATTAAATCCTGAAGCTCCACAATCATTTACTATTACAGGCGAAATGGTAAAATTCCCATTGTAATCTGTTTGTTTAAGTCTGTAGTATGACATTCCAGATATCGGGGAATAATCAATCGCAGTATAATTCTTTGTTTCATTACTATTTCCTGAGCCTCCAACTTTTATCAAGTCCTCGAAACTCTCTCCATCCTGACTTCTTTGAATAGTAAAATAATCATTATTTATCTCCGACGCCGTGGTCCAATTAAGGTTAATGCATTTATTATCACAAGTGGATGTAAAATCTACCAATGAAATCGGCAGCGGATTACCTGATGCAACCAATACCCATGGAGAAAACGTACTTACTCCAGTTACAGCTACAGTTCCAATACCTGAATTTGTTCCAAGCCCAGCACCAACTGGCGCATCCCAATATGTTCCATTCCAATGTTGAGCTTTAAGAGCACTAAGTTGAAATCCCGAATTCATCGTTGCATCTTCGGTTCCAAGATAACTAAATATGAGATTTGCAGTTACAGCTCCTGATGTCTGAATATCCCACCATCTATCAACTACAGACGTAGTTGCATTGCCTCCAATGCCGCACACCATATTGCTGACCGCTGCAACAGTTCCACCATCGCTTGCTCCTGCCCACGGAGTATTATCTGCTCCTGTATGTCTTGTTGAAACAGAAACATTAACTGCCGCAGCAGTTGTTTTAGTGAATGTAAAAGGAATCAAAGATCCTCCACTTCCAAAAGGAAAAACATAAACCAGGGGCGAACCCGCCGCCATGCTCAAAGTAAGAATACTTGAATTTGTTCCTGAATTTGTTTCGCTCTGAATATACCCAAGTGTAGCTACTATGGCAGTTAATGAAGTATTCGTCACAGCCAAAGTATTTCCATTTAATATAAACGCTCCACTTGTAAGGTTTATCGTTCCGCTGGTGGTTAGTGCATTTGTTAAAGTTACTCCCGCAGAATTATTAATTGTCAATGTTCCGGTTATTGATGATGGCAATCCGCCATTAGTAATCTGTGCCGATGTTCCATTAAAAGTATAATTTGCATTAGGATCATACGTTTTTGTTCCCGATACAATTACAGAACCATTCCCGGTATTATAATTTCCATTTGCACTTATTCCGTTTGGATTTGAAGTGGCTATCGTGCATCCTGAATTTATAGTAAAGTTACCCATACTCGCTATATCGCCTTGATTTCCAAAAGTTATTGTTGAGCTCGATGTTACTGCAAACGTTTTATTGAGTGACATCCCTATTTCGGAATAATTCGGCGAACCATAAACCGTATTATAATTACTATTTACCACTACATTTGTACCCGGACCAACCTCGGTAAAATTAGTCCTGTTACAATATCCTAAATATCCTGGCATAATAGAAGTAATAATATCCTGTTCATTCAAAAGATTCAATGTACCGGCATTGGCAACGGTGCCCGAAGCAAAAATTAATAAATTATCTAAAATCAATGTGCATCCGGCAGTGTTATTAGAATACCATCCATAAATCCTGATTTTCAAATTAGAAATATTATTTGCCGCCGATGGAAATGTATAAGCACATGCATAATCCCAGGCAGTACCATTAGTCCAGGATGTCCCTGCATTCCAGGTAGTACCTCCATCTGTGCTATAGCAAACACCTGAATAGGGCCACGATGCTCCGCTTCCTTTTAAATCCATACCCAATTGAATGCCTGTAAATCCTGTAGTATTTACAGTAAATTGATAGTAAGTAGTTGCTGCAGCGCCAGGGTTGGTCGTAACTGTTGACCATCCACCTGCCGACATGGCTTTACCTGCCCAGATACCTCCGTAAACAAGTGAACCATCACCTGAAACTCCACTTACTACGGTTGATACGCCTCCAAACTTCCCATCGAAAGTATTGCCGGTATTTACTTGCTGCTTCACCGTAGTTTGAAATGTGGTGGGGTTTGCAGCTGTATTCTGGAAATCCCAAAAAGCAATTGGCATTCCATTGTAATTCGACCATTGAGCATTAGCATCAAATAGTCCTAAA